>ERZ772766.102-NODE-102-length-47028-cov-8.943393_pt1 | contig 47028 bp, 48 predicted proteins | sample MGYA00511379_ERZ772766 | MGnify/ENA primary metagenome ERZ772766 (study PRJEB29015, sample SAMEA2737895) | human oral metagenome | biome: human oral; feature: human-associated habitat; material: dental | place: China | collected 2116 ... | reverse complement strand
GATTTAAATCAACATACTATGCTGACTCCTCGCGATGCGGAATATATAAGCGGCGCAAATACTGAACCCGTGTAGGGTGGGCCTCGGCCCACCGAGCAGGCACAGCCCGCCGTAGCGGGTCAGGCCAAAAAAGGCGGACGCCTTGGGGTCATAGAGAATGCCGAGGAGGATGACGCCGATGGCGAGCCAGCCCCGACTGTTCCGCCAGGGGGAATGACAGCCGCCGCTCCAGCCACGGCTGTGCGGATTGGCGAGATCGGGAGTGAAGTGCGGCATGAGCGGCTTCTAATGGTGGATTGTAGCGGGGCGGAGATGGTGGCAAACGGGGGGCTTGAATAGTTAAACCGCCCAAAAGCCGTAACAACGAGAAAATGCCTGCCCTGCACCGTTATCTTTTTTCAGCGATTTGACGGTATCGGCAGTAAAGCACGCCACGCCGCTCAATCGCTCTTTTGCGCGGCGGCGAGTTGGCGGTAGAGGAAACGCAGGTAATCGGGCAATGCGGTGAACATTACCGTGCCGTGCGTTTCCTGCGGGTAGAGCTGAAATTCGGCGTCAATGCCCGCCGCTTGCAGCCGAGCGGCGGCGTCGCGCGCCGCGCTGACCATGCCGCGCGCTTTCTGGCGGGCGGCGCGTTCGGGGTCGGGCGGCAGGCGCGGATCGCTCTCTTCTTCGTAGGCCCCGGCGGTGATGCGGATGTGCACCGGCGGCTGCGGTGCGGTGTCGAGGCGGTGCGCGTCGGCGAGGACACGGCGTCCGTTCCACCAGATGGACGGGCTGGAAATGAGGTAATGACGGTAGTGCTGCGGGTGGTTGTAAAGGGTGTAGAGGGCGAAGAGCCCGCCGTAGGAATGGCCGAGGATGGCTTGTTGCCGGTCGTTGACGGGCAGGGTGTTGGCGATTTCAGGTTTGAGTTCTTCTTCGATGAAGCGGCTGAAAAGTTCGGCACCGCCGTAGGTGTAGCGGTCATCGGGGTAGTGAGGCGCAGGCGGGGTGTAATCCGCACTGCGGGAGGCGAGGTCGAGCAGTTCGCCGTTCGCGTAGCCGATGCCGACAAGCGCCAGCGGACGCGCGCCGGTTTCTGCGGCGCGGTATTGCCAGGACTGCGTCATCACCGCAAGCGCGGGGAAAAGCGTATCGCCGTCAAGGATATAAAGCACGGGGTAGCCGTCTGCCGGCGCCTCACCGCCGGTTGCAATCTGGATACGGTAATCACGGCCGGTATGGACACTGTGCAGGATGCGTTCCTCCGTGTGCGGCAGGGTGGCAGGCGCGGCGTGGGCGCTGCCGAGAAAGAGGGCGATGAAGGCGCCAAGCAGGGGGCGGGTCATGAAATCCTTGGGGTTGGGCGGAACGATAAAACGGCAGTACGCTGCGCGACGGGCATCACCGCCCCTTGCGCAGGGTGTCGAGTTCGTCCAGCAGTTGCAGGATGAGCGCGGTCGCGGGCGCGCTTGCCTCGAAGTCGCGGCTGATGCGCCGCGCGCGGCGCAGACGCGCCAGTTGGTAGCCGCTGTATGTCGCCTGTTGCGGGTCGCCGTTGACGTGGATGATGTCCGCTTCGATGATGCCGGTAAACCAGGTGTCGTCGCTGTCGCAGGCGCGGATGATTTCGCGGTAGCTCAGTTGGATGTCGTGTTCGTCGTGCATGGTTCAGCCTCTTGCGCCGTAGTGTGCCGCCAGTTGTTGCCAGGCGGCGCGGTCGGCGTCGCTGTCGGCTTGCGGCAGGTCGATGTTGATGGTGAGGAACAGGTCGCCCGCTTCTTTGGCGGGGATGCCTTTGCCTTTGAGGCGCAGGTTCTGCCCGTTTTTGCTGTTCGCCGGGATGCTGACGTGCAGCCTGCCCGCCGGTGTCGCCACTTCCAGACTGCCGCCGAGCGCCGCCGTCCACGGCATGACGCGGATTTGCTGGTACACGTCCTTGCGGTCTTTGACGTAGAGGCCGGGGTTTTCATGGAAGCGGATTTTCAGGTAGAGATCGCCGTTGTCGCCGCCGTTCCAGCCCGGCAGACCCTGACCGCGCAGGCGGATTTGCTGGCCTTCGATGATGCCTTTGGGGATTTTGACGTGCAGGGTTTTGCGGGCGTAGGTCATTTCGCCCTGCGCGGTGAGCGTCGGCATATCAAGGCTGAGGCTGCGCTCGCTGCCCTGATAGGCGGCGGCGATGTCGATGGCGAGTTCGGCGTGCTGATCCTCGCCCTTGATCGGGCCGCTTTGCCGCGCGCGCTGTTCTTGCGCGTGGCCGAAGGCGGAGAAGATGTCGTCGAAGCGGAAATCGCCGCCGCCGAAGGGCTGTCCTTCACCGAAGCGGCTGTCGTCGAAGCGGTATTCGCGGTAGCCGCCCGCCTGACGCGGGTCGAAGCCGCCAAAGCCGCCACCAAAGCCCGCGCCACCCGCCTGTCCGGCGAAGGGGTTGGCGAGTTCGGCATCATAGGCGGCGCGCTTTTCCGGATCTTTGAGGACATTGTAGGCCTGGTTGATTTCGCTGGTTTTCTTGTCGGCATCGGGGTCTTTGCTGATGTCGGGGTGATACTGCCGCACCAGGCGGTGATACGCCTTTTTGATGTCGGCAGCGCTGGCGTCTTTGGCGACGCCGAGGGTGTCGTAGTGGGTTTGTGCCATGTGGGGGCCTGTGTTGGGGTTGGTGAATTATTGTAATACCGCCTGCGGATAGCTGCCGAGGATGCGGAAGAGGCTGGCGCGGTCGCGGATTTCGTCGAGGAGGACGCGCATGGGCGGTTCGTCGCGGTGGCCTTCGAGGTCGATGAAGAACACGTATTCCCACATGCCCCGGCGGCTGGGGCGCGATTCGATGCGGGTCATGTTGATGCCGTGGCGGCCGATGGGTTCGAGCAGCTGGTAGAGCAGGCCGGGGCGGTTCTGTGAGGAGACGAGAATGGTGGTTTTGTCGCAGCCGCTGATGCCGCTTGCCTGTTGACCGATGACGAGAAAGCGCGTGGTGTTGTTGCCGTCGTCTTCGATATGCGGGTAGCGCACCGGCACGCCGTAGAGTTCTGCTGCCATTTTTCCGGCAATCGCCGCCGCGTCCGGTTCTTCGGAGGCGAGGCGGGCCGCTTCGCCGTTGCTGCCGACCATGATGATGTCCGCATGCGGCAGGTTTTCCGCCAGCCAGCTGCGGCATTGCGCCAGCGACTGGCTGTGCGAATAAACGCGGCGGATGTCCGCCAGCATGGTGGCGTGGGTCATGAGGTTCTGCCCGATGCGCAGCAGCACTTCGCCGCAGATGTTGAGGCTGGAGGTGACGAAGCTGTCCAGGGTATGCGTGACCATGCCTTCGGTCGAGTTCTCGACCGGCACCACGCCGTAATTACACACGCCGCTTTCCACCGCCTTGAAGATGTCGGGGATGGAGCGCAGCGGGCGGGTGGTGACGGAATGGCCGAACTGTTTCAACGCGGCGGCCTGGGTGAAAGTGCCTTCCGGGCCGAGGTAGGCGATTTCCAGCGGCAGTTCGAGGGCGAGGCAGGCGGACATGATTTCGCGGAAAAGGCGCATGATTTCCTGATCCGGCAGCGGGCCGCCGTTCAGCGCAGCGATGCGTTCCAGCACCTGCCGCTCGCGCTCCGGGCGGTAATAGGCGATGTCTTTGCTGCCTTCGGCTTTTTTGATGGCACCGACGGCCTGCGCGCAGCGGGCGCGTTCGGAGAGGCGGGCGAGAATGTCGGCATCAAGCGCGTCGATTTGCGCGCGCAGTTCATGCAGGGTGGGCATGGGGGTGGACTCCGGTAGGGGCGGGACGTGTTATATTCTCGCACACTCGCCCGCCGCCGCGCGGCGGACGCCATAGTCGTCCCAAATAGAACTTGGTGTTGACGAGTCCCAGTCCTATCTGAAACGACTATAAACACAGGAACCTGCCATGAGCGATATACTCGAAATTCACCCCGAACGCATCAAGCCGCGCGACATCGACCGCGTTGCCGACATCATCAGAAGCGGTGCCGTCGCCGTCGTGCCGAGCGATTCCGGCTATGCCCTGCTTTGCCGCCTGGACGACAAGGCGGCGGCGGAGAAAATCCGCCACATCCGCGCGCTTGACCGCGACCACCCCTTCACCATCCTCTGCGCCGACCTCGGCGACCTCGCCCGCTACGCGCGCGTCGATAACGTGCAATACCGCCTGCTGAAGACCCTCTTCCCCGGCGCCTACACCTGCATCCTGCCCGCCAGCCGCGAAGTGCCGCGCCGCGTGCAGAACGACAAGCGCAAAACCATCGGCATCCGCGTCCCCGCTCATCCCGTCATGCAGGCGCTGCTCGCCGCGCACGGCGAGGCGCTGATGGGCGTGTCGCTTTTTGACGGCGACGATTTCGGCGGCGACATCCACGACCTGCCCGCCGCCGCCACCGGCCTCATCGACCTCATCGTGGACGCGGGCGACCTGCCGCTCAACCCGACCACTGTGCTCGACCTTACCGTGATGCCGCCCGCCGTCCTGCGGCAGGGCGCGGGAGATGTCGCCAACATTACCTGAACCTTAACCGAACGTATGTTGCGCCACTACAACATACGGCTATACTGCGCCGCGAACCCCTTTAACTCAAACGAGGTACTTACCATGCACATCCGCACCCTCATGTTAGCCGCCCTGGCTGCCGCAAGCGTATTGACTGCCTGCTCTGACGAAACCAAAGACAAAAGCAAAGAAGCCGCCGCTTCCGCTGCCAAAGACGTGAAAGAAACCGCCGCCGCGACTGCCGACAAGGCGAAAGAAGTCGCCGGTGAAGCCAAAGAAGCTGCCGACAAAGCCGTGGGCGACGCCAAAGCCGCCGTGGGCGAAGCGGTAAATGGCGCCAAAGAAGCCGCAGGCGACGCGATGGACGCCGCCAAGGCACACGTCCACGAAGCTGCCAGCAGCGTGGCCGAAGCCACCGCCCCTGCCGCCGAAGCAGAAAAACCTGCCGACGCCGCTCCGGCAGAAAGCGGCAAATAAGCCCGCGTCCACACAAAAAAGCCCGCCTCGGCGGGCTTTTTCACGACCATGACCATGCCCCGCCACTACATCGGCCTCATGACCGGCACCAGTCTGGACGGCATTGACGCCGCCCTCATCCGCACGGATGGCGCGCGCTGTACCTATCTCGCCCACAGCGGGCAATCCATGCCGCCCGCCCTGCGCGCCGCCCTCTACGCTCTCTACCGCCCTGGCGGCAACGAACTGCACCGCGCCGCCGTCGCTGCCTGGGAACACGCCGCCGCAAGCGCCGCCGCCGTCGCCGCCCTGCTCCGCGAAACCGGCATGACTGCGGCCGCCATCACCGCCATCGGCACCCACGGCCAGACCCTGCGCCACGCCCCCGACCACGATCCGCCCTACACCATCCAGCTGCAAAATCCCGCCCGCCTCGCCGAGCTTACCGGCATCGACACCATCGCCGATTTCCGCAGCCGCGACATCGCCGCCGGCGGCCAGGGCGCCCCGCTTGCGCCCCTCTTCCAGCGCGGTCTGCTGGGGCTTGAGCGCGCCGCCGTCATCAACATCGGCGGCATCGCCAACATCAGCCTGCTCACCCCGGCGCGCAGCAGCGGCTACGACACCGGCCCCGGCAACGGCCTCATGGACAGCTGGATCCGGCAAACGCGCGGCCTGCCCTTCGACACCGGCGGCGACTGGGCGCGCAGCGGCACCCTCCTGCCCGGCCTGCTCGCCCGCTGCCTCGCCGATCCGTACTTCCACCGCGCGCCGCCGAAAAGCAGCGGCCGCGATTATTTCCATCTCGACTGGCTCAACCGCCACCTGCACGGCGGCGAAGCGGCGGCAGATGTGCAGCGCACCCTGCTCGAACTCACCGCGCAGAGTATCTGCGCCGCCATCCCCGCAGACGCGGGCGACATCATCCTTGCCGGCGGCGGTGCCAAAAACGCCTTTCTGGTTGAACGCATCAATGCCCTGCTCGCCGCGCGCCATCAGCGCACCACGCCCTGCCCCATCCCGACCCAGGCGCTGGAAGCGGCGGGCTTCGCCTGGCTCGCCGCGCAATTTACCGCCCGCCACCCCTTGCCGCTCGGTACCACCACCGGCGGGCAGACACGCATCCTCGGCGCGCTGTATCCGGCATAACGCGCAGTCTCGCCACGCACCGCCGTTCTTGCGCTGCCGCCGGGAGGCAGGCGGTGAGGTGGTCGCGGCAATGGCAGGTCGCCTAGAAGGTGTCGAGGTGCAGGCGGTTTTCCTTCGTCAGGCGGTCGCAGGCTTTTTCGCCGAGCAGTTGGTGCAGGGTGTCCATCGTCCCCGCGCCGATTTTGTCCGCGCTGCCGCAGATGTAGAGGACGGCACCGGCGTCCAGTTGGCTGAGCAGGCGTTCTTGCTGGCTTTCCAGGATGTGCTGCGCGTATTGCGGCGGATTGCCCTGGCTGTAAGTGCGGTCCAGCCAGGTGAGGATGCCGTCTTCGCGCTGTTTTTCGAGGCAGGAAGCGTAGATGCGGTCGTGTTCGGGGTGGCGTTCGCCGTAGATGAGCCAGTGTTTGAGGCTGTTGGCGCGCGCGGGGTAGCGGGCTTCCATGCGGGTGAGGATACCGAGGATGCCCGCGAGGCCGCTGCCGCTGGCGATGAGGATGAGCGGGCGAGGCTCTGCGGGCAGATCGGCGGGGTGGTGGGTGAGCGGGCGGATGTGCAGGGTGTCGCCAATAGCGAGGGTTTGCGTGAGGTAGGCGGAACCGGGGCCGGGGGTGCCGTCGCGGTGGGTTTGCAGGCGGACGATGAGGTCGAGGCCGCGACTGCCGTCCGGCGCGATGGCGGCGACGCTGTACTGGCGGCGGATGTCCTGCCCGTTTTCCTGCGGGATGGTGATTTCGATAAGGGCGGTGTCGGCGGGGATGGTCGGGCAGTCGAGGCGCAGGTGGTAGATGGGTTGGGCACTGTCGGGGTTGAGCAGGGTGCGCGCGCCGAGGGTGGCGTGGTGCGCGGGTGCCTGGACGGGAGCGGTGATGGTGAGGTCGTGCGCGGCGGCGAGTTGTTGTTGCCAGTAGGTGATGGTTTGCGGGTCGAGGTTGTCCACGGTGGCGATGGGGCTCGCGGCGGCGGCACCGAGGCGTTTGAGTTCGCGGTCGAGGGTGTGGCCGTAGGCGCAGTAGTGCGGGTAGCGTTTGTCGCCAAGTGCGAGGAGGTGGTAGCGGGTGTCGGCAAGCGGCGCGCTGTGTTTGCGCAGGGAGCGGGTGAAGCGCACGGCGTTGTCGGGCGCATCGCCTTCGCCGGTGGTGCTGGCGATGAGGATGAGGGTTTTGTGGTTGAGGGCTTTCACGGGGTGGTGCGCGTGCCAGGCGTCGAGGCTCTGCGCGGTCACACCGAGTTGCGGCGCCAGGGTGCGGGCGAGGGTTTCGGCCTGACCGCCCTGGCTGGCGTAGAGCAGGAGCAGCGGGCTGTTGTCGTCGCCAACGCGCTGTGGGCGGCGGCTCCACAGCCAGATGAGCCAGGCAAGGCTTTGCGCGGCGAGGAGGAGGTAGGCGAGGGTTGGGTTCATGCGGGCGTCTCGGTTGGGGCGTGGTTTGTTTTTTGGCGGGCGGGTGAGGCCGGCCTGTTCCGGGAAGCGGCGCGCCGGCATACCCAGATGGTTTTCCGGGGATGGGTCAGTAGTGGATGCTGAGGAAGATGATGATGAGCGGGATGCTGATGCCGGTGGTGGTCCACAGCCAGGTGCTGCTGCGCTGTTTGCGGTAGTAAACGAGCAGCGCCAGGCCGCTGATGGCGACAAGGATGGTGAGGATGGCGAAGCTGTCCATGAAGAGGTGCCAGATGCGCGGGGCGTGGCGGCCTTTGTGCAGGTTGTTGAGCAGGCTGATGATGCCGTTTTTGCGCCCGCTGTATCCGACGCTGCGGGTTTCGCTGTCAATGGTGATGCTGGCTTCGCTGCCGGGTGCGCTGGTTTCGAGGATGAGCTGCGGCGGTTCGGCTTTCAGGGTGTAGGCGTGCATGGGGTAGGGGCTGCGTTCGGCCAGCCAGGCGGTGAGTTTGGGGCTGAGGGCGGGGGTGGGCGCGTTTTCGTCGTCGCTGAGTGCGGGCAGGGGGAGGTCGTCCGGCAGGTTGGCCTGCCATTGGGTTTCGATGGGGTCGCGCTCGAACCAGGCTCCGTGGTTAAGCATGAAGCCGGTGGCGGCGAAGAAGGTCAGGGCGGTGAGGATGTAGGCACCGAGGATCCAGTGGATGATGCGTATCCAGCGCCAGAGGGTTTGGTTCATGGGATGGTTTTCCTTCGGGGTTTGGGGTGGGTTGGCGGGGCATATCGCGGTTTTTCAGTATTGGCTTTCGTGCTGGCGGCGCAGGTAGGCGGTTTCGGTCGGCAGGGTAATCTGGATGCGCAGGCCGGGTTTGTTGTCGTGCAGGGTCAGGCTGCCGTTGTGCAGGGCGACGATGGCACTGACCAGCGAGAGGCCGAGGCCGTTGCCGGGGGTACTGCGCGCGCTGTCGAGGCGGACGAAGCGTTTTAATACGTCGTCGCGTTTGTCCGGCGGGATGCCTTTGCCGTTATCGGCAACGCTGACCAAGATGTTTTCGCCGCGTTTTTCGGCGCTGAGGCGGATGTTGCCGCCGCTCGGCGTGTATTTGACGGCGTTATCGAGCAGGTTGGTGATGGCCTGGGCCATGAGCTGGCGGTTGCCCATGATGTCGAGGTCGGGCTCTATTTCGGCGGCGAAGGTGTGTTCGCCGTCTTCGCTCAAGACGTCGTAGAGTTCGGCGAGGTCTTCGCAGATGGCGCTCAGGCTGGTGTGGGTGAAGTCGTCTTTGGCGCGGCTTTCGACTTGCGCGATGCTGAGGAGGGCGTTGAAGGTTTTGAGCAGGTTTTCGGCGTCTTCGACGGAGTCGGCGATGACGTCGCGCAGGGTTTTGGTGTCGCTGTTGCGGTCGAGCAGTGCCACTTCCATGCGGTTGCGCAGGCGGTTCAGCGGGCTTCTGAGGTCGTGCGCGATGTTGTTTGTCACTTGCCGCTGGCTGGTGATGAGGGTTTCGATGCGGTCCAGCATGTGGTTGAGATCGTCGGCGAGCTGGTTCATTTCGTCGGCATCGTTGGCGCGGGTGGGGACGCGTTCACCGAAGTCGCCGTCCACGATGCGCCGCGCGGTGCGCGAGATGCGCGAGATGCTGTGGATAATGTTGTAGCCGATGAGGAAGGAACCGATGAAGGCGATGAGGATGAGGAAGGCGGTAACGTAGATGGTGTTGTCCAGCATCCGCCGCAGCATTTTTTGCTCGTTGGTGGTGTCGTAGGCGGTGATGAGGGTGTAGCGGTTGTCGGCGGTGTTAACGATGACGACACGCATGACGAGGTTGATGCGCAGGTTGCCGACGCTGCTGCCCGCATCGGCAGTATTGATGCGGCAGAGGTCGGCGACGCTGCTGTCGAGGATGATGAGGTCGGCGCCCGCGCTGTCCATGCTCGCCGGCTGGCTGTCCGCTGCGGCGATGGGGCTGTTGGCGGCGAAGCCGTTAGTAAAGGGGTTGTTGTTGCCGCTGTTGCCCGTGCTGCCGCTGCGTGCGGTAACGCAGAAGGTGATGTTCGGGTCGCCGGGGACGCGTTCGATGATGCCGAGTACGGGGGTGTAGAGGCCGATGCTGGTGCGTTCTTCAAAGCGGCGGCGCAGGCTGGTGGTTTCGGCGAGGAGGCGCGAGTCGATTTGTTCGCGGATTTCTTTTTCGGCGCTGCGGTAGAGGGTGTACATCGAAACGGCGGTAACGAAGCTCGATGCCAGGGTGAAGAGCAGGGAAAATTTGAAGGCGGTGGTGCGCACCGCCTTCCCCCAGTCGCGCAAGCGCTTAGTTATAGCCGCTTGGGTCATAGAGGCTGTATCCTGCGCCGCGTTCGGTGTGAATCAGGGGTGGGTCGAAGTCTTTGTCGATTTTGCTGCGCAGGCGCGAGATGTGCACGTCGATGACGTTGGTTTGCGGGTCGAAGTGGTATTCCCAGACTTTTTCGAGCAGCATGGTGCGGGTGACGACTTGCCCGGCATTGCTCATCAGGTATTCGAGCAGGCGGAATTCGCGCGGTTGCAGGTTGATTTTTTTGCCGCCACGGGTGACTTTGCGTTTCAGACGGTCGAGTTGCAGGTCGGCCACTTCCAGCATCATCTGGTCCTGGATTTCGCCACCCCGGCGGCGGGTCAGCGCCCGCACGCGGGCGAGCAGTTCGGAGAAGGCGTAGGGTTTGACGAGGTAGTCGTCGCCACCGGCGGCGAGCCCTTCGACACGGTCATCCACTTCGCCCAGCGCCGAGAGGATAAGGACGGGGGTGCTCATGCCTTCGCTGCGCAGTTGCTCGATGACGGAGAGTCCGTCCAGTTCGGGCAGCATGCGGTCCACGATAAGGATGTCGTACTGCCCGCTTTGCGCCATGGAAAGCCCTTCGGTACCGGTATGCGCGGCATCGACGACATAGCCGCTTTCGCTGAGTCCCTTGGTGATGTAGGCGGCGACGTCTTTGTCGTCTTCTATAATCAGAACGTGCATGAGTTGCTCCTTATTTTTCTGTAATCGGTTGTTTCGGCTAAGGTAAGGTGGGGGTAGCCAAAATGTGCGGTCTATCTTAATGCAATCAGAGGTATTGATGAATAAAACATTGGTTATGTTGGCCTTCGCGCTCGCCGTCCCGACGGGCTTTGCCGACCCCGCCCCCGACTTCACCGCCCTCGTCGCCAAGACCAAGGATGCAGTGGTCAGCATCGAAGTGGAAAGCCGCGTCAAGACGCCCGCGACCATCAACGGCCTGCCGCCGGAAGTCTTTGAAGACTTCTTCGGCGGCCTGCCCGGCAATCCCTTCGGCGATTTCCCCTTCGAGCAGGACGCGCCGCGCGAGCGCGTGCTGGAAGGACAGGGTTCCGGCTTCATCATTGACAGCGACGGCTACATCCTCACCAATGCCCATGTCGTTGATGGCGCGGAAAAAGTGCGCGTGCAGCTCAACAACAACAAAGAATACAGCGCCGAAGTCATCGGCCTGGACAAACGCACCGATGTCGCCCTCGTGAAAATCCAGGGTGGGCAACTGCCCGTCGCCAAACTCGGCGATTCCGATCAAGTGCAAGTCGGCGATTGGGTGCTGGCCATCGGCTCGCCCTTCGGCTTCACCCACACCGCGACGCAGGGCATCGTCAGCGCCGTCGCCCGCAACCTGCCGAGCGGCGACTACGTCCCCTTCATCCAGACCGATGCGGCGGTCAACCCCGGCAACTCCGGCGGCCCGCTCTTCAACAGTAAGGGCGAAGTCATCGCCATCAACTCGCAGATATACAGCCGCAGCGGTGCCTTCAACGGCCTCGCCTTCTCCATCCCCATCAACATGGCGAAAAACATCGCCGACCAGCTGAAAGACAAGGGTGAAGTGGTGCGTGGCTGGCTCGGCGTGCGCATCCAGGGGCTGGACCAGACCCTCGCCGAATCCTTCGGCATGGACAACCCGCACGGCGCGCTGGTCGCCGAAGTCATGGAAAACTCACCGGCGGCGAAGGCGGGCATCGAAAACGGCGATGTCATCACCGAATTCAACGGCAAGCCCGTCAACAAATCCGCCGACCTGCCCGCACTGGTCGCCACCACGCCGATTGGCAACAAGGCCGACATCAAACTGCTGCGCGACGGCAAAGAACAAAGCGTCCGGGTCGAAATCGGCAACCTCAACGACGCGGGCGACGACATCGCCGCAACGGGCAAGACGGCGACACAGGCGGTACGCGGCCTCAGCCTGAGCGCGCTTGACCGGGACGACCGCGAAGCCCTCAAATACAAAGGCAAAGGTGTGCGCATCAGCGGCGTGAAAAGCGACTCGGCGGCAGAACGCTCCGGCCTGCGCGAAAACGACATCCTCGTTGCCGTCGGCGGCAAACGCGTCGAAGACGTGAAAACGGCGCGCCGCCTGCTGGAAAAAGCCGACAGCAAACGCCCCGTGCCGCTGCTCATCTACCGCAACGGGCAGAATCTCTACCTCGCCCTGCAACCGTGATGCGCGGCACATGAAATGAGAAGATACAGCCGCCTGTCGTCATGATACTATCATGGCGCCATCCGGCTCTCCCCCCGTAACCACAAGGAATATTTATGAAAAAAACACTGCTCGCCGCCCTCATCGCTGCGGCACTCCCGGCCGCCGCCCTCGCCGGTTCCTGCGACGATTACTACAAAAAAGCGGAAGAAGAACTGAAAAAAGACGGCAATGCCGGCGAGCAAACGATGAAGCTCATCAAGGATCAGGTTGCCGCCATTCCGGCCGACCGGCAGGAAACCTTCTGCGCCGCCGCGCTGGAAAACCTGGACACCTGAACACGGAAACACACGGCAAAAAAGCCAAACCTGCGGGTTTGGCTTTTTGCCGCCCGAAAACCGCATGGAAATCGAAACCCACCCCTTCCCGCCGTTTCTGCCGCCGCATGCCACCGTGATGATGAGCGGCAGCTTTCCGCCGCCTGCGGAAAAACGCAGCATGCAGTTCCACTATCCCAACTACCAGAACGACATGTGGCGCGTTTACGGCAGCATCTTCTTCGACGACCCCGCCTATTTCGCCGTGCCGGGGGAAAAGCGCTTCGATGCCGACCGCATCCGCGCCTTCCTTGCCGCGCGCGGCATCGCCATCTGTCCCAGTGTGCGCCGCGCCATCCGCATGCAGGGCAATGCCGCCGACGCCCATCTGCACATCGTCGAGACCCTCGACCTGCCCGCCGTCGTGCGGCAACTGCCGCAGTTGCGCCACATCTTCACCACCGGCGGCAAGGCGACCGATGTCCTGCTCGGTTTCGTCCCGGGCGACAAGACCGCGCTGAAAACCGGCGCGAGTCTGGCCTTTCAAATGGACGGACGGGCGCTGGAACTGACCCGCCTGCCCTCCACCTCGCGCGCCTACCCGCTCAAACTCGCGCAGAAAATCGCCGCCTACCGCGCCTATTTCCAACGCTGCGGCTTACTCTGAACGCGCACAATCGGGGCGGGCGACATCCACGCATTCCGTCACGTGGTGGCGCGAAAACCCCGCAAAGAGGCGCGTCATGCCGTCCTCTTCCGCGAGCAGGGCGATTTCGGCGGGGTAAAGCGGCACCAGCGCCAGGAACGACACCTCCCTGCCATCAGGCAGGGACAGGTGCAGGAAATCCGGCGGCAGGCTGATTTGCGGCGGATAAAAGAGGAAACCTGCGAACGGCGTGCCGGGCAGGGTCGCGCCGTCATCCAGCCTGATCACATTACCGCCCTGCACCCCTGCCAGTTGCCGCGCCATCAGGTGCAGCGCCTGCAACGGCCAGGCGGCAGCGGGGTCATCCGCCTGCACAGGCCACTGCGGCGGCAGCAGCAGCACCAGTTCCGTCCGCTGCTCCTGCCCCGTTTGCGCCGCCTCGCCCATGCCGCTCGTCACCAGCACCTGAAACGGCCGCGCCTCATCCGCCGCGAGGTGGTAGATATGTACCCGCCTGCCGCCCGCCGCATCATCTGCCGCCACATCGCGCAGCACGCCCGCCGTCCCGCCCAGCGTGCGGACGATATGCGCCTCGACCGCCGCGTCATAAGCGCCGAAATCCTGCTGCGCGATATCGAGCAAATCGCCGAAAGCTTCCAGCTCCTCGCCCGCCTGCGCCAGAAAAGTCTCGATATCCGGCGTGGTGTCATCGCCCATATCGGCGGCAACATCTTCCAGACACTCCTCGAAAGAGTCGAACATCAGCAGCAGCGGTGCCCCATCGTCCGGTGCCGGTTCACCCATCACCGCAACCACCTGTCCGGAAACGCCGCCGGCGGCCGGGGCAAAATCCAGACAATAAAAATCGTTGTTCACATTCTGGAAGACCGGCAGGCGCGCCGCATCAAACAGCACCTCGCGCACCGCGTCGCCATCTTCAAAATCGGGCAGGCGGTATGTCGCCCAGTCCGCGCCGAAGGTCTGCCCGATATGCGCCAGCAGGCGTGCCTGCACCTGCGGGATTTCCGCCAACGGCAGCAGGCGGTAGGGCACGGCGTTGAGTACCTCGCTCTCCTGCCCGTCCATATGCAGATACAGTTCGCGCAGGGCGGCGGGCAGAGTGATGCCGTGCGCCGCTTCAAACGCCGCCAGCGCGGCGGCGTCGGCGGGCGGATAGGCGTAGCCCGCCGCATCGTGTTCCTGTAATACGTGCAAAAAGCGTTCGACGGCATGATTCATGGCGATTCCTTGTAAGGGTTGAAAAACAGGCCATGCCGCCGGGCGGCGGCATGGCGCGGACGGTTATACCAATTCTCGCCGCGCGCGACAAAACTTCCTCATGCCGGCCTGCGCCGCGCCACCGCCAACGGTACCTGCCGCTTGGCAGGCGCTGGATGGGCTTCAACCCATCGAGCAGGCGCAGCCTGCTTTTTGTATTCCGGGCAAGCGGTGCCACCAAGCGGGGCAGCTACGCGGTTTTTGCCGCCTGGCGGCTGTATTGACGCCGCAGCGGTTCATTCGCCACGCATGAAGTATTTGCCGATCTCGTCAGTCGAGAGCTGGATCCAGGTCGGGCGGCCATGGTTGCATTGCCCGCTGGCCGGGGTGTTTTCGATATCGCGCAGCAGCTGGTTCATTTCGTCGAGATTGAGGGCGTCGTGGGCGCGCACGGCTTTGTGGCAGGAGAGGCGCGAGAGGATTTGGTCTTCGAGACGGGCGATGGCGGTGCTTGCTGGGTACTCGCCCAGTTCGTGCAGCAGTTCGCCGACGATTTCCGGCGCGGGCGCGTGTTTGAGCAGGGCGGGAACGGTGGTGATATCGATGCGGCTTTCGTCCGCGCTTGCCGTCAGGGTATAGCCGAGGCGGGCGAGCCAGTCATGGTGCCGCGCGAGGGTATCGAGGGTTGCTGGGGTAGCGGTGAGGCTTTGCGGGATGAGCAGGTGCTGGGTTTGCGGGTTTTGTGCGCGCAGTTGTTGTTTCAGGCGTTCGTAGAGGATGCGTTCGTGCGCGGCGTGCATATCGACGATGACAAGGCCGTGGGCGTTCTGCGCGAGGATAAAGATGTTGTGGATCTGGCCGAGGGCGTAGCCGAGCGGATGTTCTTGCGTCTGTTCTGCAGCGGCGGGAAGCACGGGGCTGGGCGCGACGCTGTCCGCTGACGGCAGTGGATAGGCGGAGGCGGGCGGTGGCGGGGCGGGGATATGTTGCGCCCATTGGTAGTAAGCGGTGCTTTCGGCGACGGCGCTGCGGCTGGGGCGGCGCTCGCCGCCTGCGAGGTAGAGCGGGGTTTGCCGTGGGCGCGGCGCGCTGTCGTCCGCGCTGCTGCGGGCGGGCGGAGCGGCAGGTGGCAGCGTGGGCGTATTGGCAGGGATGTTGCCGCGCAGGGCGTGGTTGAGGCTGCTGTAAATGAAGTCGTGGGTGAGGCGGCTTTCGCGGAAGCGGACTTCGTGTTTGGCAGGGTGGGCGTTGACGTCAATGAGTTCGGGGTTGATATCAAGGTAGAGGACGTAGATGGGGTGGCGGCCGTGGTAAGTCATGTCCTGGTAGGCCTGGCGGATGGCGTGGGCGATGATTTTGTCGCGGATGATGCGGCCGTTAATGTAGAAGTATTGTTGGTCAGGCTGGGTGTGGGTGCAGGTGGGCAGGCCAACGCGGCCATAGAGGCGCATGTCGGCGGCGCGGGCATCGATTGCGACGGCCTGTTCGAGCAGTTCGTCGCCAAGTACGCTCTGGATGCGCGCGGTGAGGTCGTCGCCGCCGTAGTCGCCGAGGGTTTTGCCGTGGTTTTTCAGGTGGATGCGGATGCCCGTATGGCTGAGGGCGAGGCTTTGCACGAGTTGCTGGATGTGGGCACGCTCGGTGCGCTCGCTTTTGAGGAATTTTTTCCGCGCCGGGGTGTTGTAGAAAAGGTCGCGGATTTCGATGGTGGTGCCGGGCGGGTGTGCGGCGGGACTGATGCCGTTACCGAGATGCGGGCTGATGCGCCAGGCTTGTTCTTGTCCTTCGGCGCGGCTGGTCAGGGTGGTTTTGGAGACGGAGGCGATGCTGGGCAGGGCCTCGCCGCGAAAGCCGAGGGTAGTGATATGTTCGAGGTCGTCAATGTTCTGGATTTTGCTGGTGGCGTGGGTGGCGAAGGCGAGGACGAGATCGTCGGGGTGGATGCCGCAGCCGTTGTCGCGGACGCGGATGAGTTTGCCGCCGCCGTCTTCGATGTCGATATCAATGTCGGTCGCGCCGGCGTCGATGGCGTTCTCGATGATTTCTTTGACCACGGAGGCCGGGCGTTCGATAACTTCGCCGGCGGCGATCTGGTTGATGAGGCTGTTGGGCAGTTGCCGGATGCGGGGCATGGGTGTGCGTGATCTTGAAAGGGTTATGGGTATCGGCGCGAGTTCACCACAATCTCATTCTTTTCTTTTCGATGATGACTTTGCCGTTTTTGATTTTAACGTCGTCTATGGATGCAGGGTTTCCGACAATATCACCCAAATAGAGCAGCGGTTTTTTATATTGCAGTTCATGGGATATGGCGTTGATGAGGTTAACCGCATATGGATCCGCCTTGATCTCTTGCCCGTCTTTGCTCAATTTCTTCAGCTCAAACCAGAGAAGGTACAGATTGCCCTTGCGATAATCGAGCCGGGCGGTAAAGACCGCTTGTGCCTGTACCGTCCCGGATTGCGCAGCACCGGTAAAGGCGTAGTCGGTTTCGATGATGATTTCGCTGTTCTCAATATGGACGTCGGGATGCGAGAGTTTGGTCTCCCCACTCGTCCATAGGGATAGTTCTATCGGGAAGCGGGCCTTGATGGCGGTGATGACGGTTTCATTGGGAATTTCGCTTTCTTTGTGTGCATAGAGATAGGTGCCAAGCGCGGTGGCGATAATAACGATGCCCAAAAGGATCAGGGTCAGGATTTTTTTCATGGATATTCTCCGGATGGGTGAACGTCAACCCGCCGCGCCCGCCGGATGCGGGCGGGGGTCAGCGGCGCCGTTCGCCCTGTGCGCCGTGGATGATGTCAAGGATGGTCACGGTGTGGGGGCTTCGTCAATGTCGTAGTAGATGATGTAGGGATAGGGCAGGCAGCAGGCGTGCGCCGTGCCGCCGGGCGATTGGGTGAACATGCGCGGCATGAAGGCGATGTAGTCGTCGATGATTCTTTCTATATCGGCGATAACCCTATCCGCAACCCACGGTACACCACGTTCTTCTTTCAGGTATGCCGCGATAGTTTGCAAGGCGCGGATAGCCGCTCTATTCCACCGTATACGGTACATGACGCAGGCCCTCGCGCAGCAAACGGATTTCTTCTTTGGCTTCTTCGTGACTGATAACGGGCGTCTGCCGCGCTTTGGCGAGGCGTTCTTCAACATAAGCATCCCAGGCTTCGAGTTCTTCCTGACTGTCGAAGACGAGGCCGTAGCTGTTGGTGTAGGTTTTGGGTTCCACCGGTTTTCTCCTGCTGTTAAGGCATGGGTGTGCCGCCCTATGACTGCATGTTATTCGGAAAGCAGCGACAGGTCGGCGATTTGGTCGAAGCCACGTTGCAGGGTGGTGAGCAGCGTCAGGCGGTTTTGTTGCAGGGCCGGGTCGTCGCTCATCACCATCACGTCGGTAAAGAAGGCATCCAGCGGTGCGCCGAGGGTCGCGAGTGGTTCGAGGGCGGCGCGGTAGTCGCCGGCGGTGAGGGCTTGTTCGAAGGTGGGCTGTTTGTCCTGCCATGCTTGCCACAGCGCCTGTTCGGCGGGCTCTTGCAGCAGGGCGGTTTGCACCGCGCCGTCGCGTTCGCCGTTCTTTTTCAGGATGTTGCGGATGCGTTTGGCACTCGCCAGCAGGTTTTTCACGTTGTCGCCCGCAGCGAAGGTGTCGAGGGCGCGGATGCGGCGGTCGTTATCAACAAGGTCGTCGCTGTTAAGCGCCAGCACGGCTTGCACGGTTTCGCTGCGGATGCCCTGTTCGCGGTAGTAGCTGTCGAGGCGTTCGCGGATGTAGTCGCGTACGGCGGCGGTGTGTTTGTCTGCGGCGAGGGCGGCTGGGTAGGTGGCGGCGCTGGCGGCGAGGGCGCGGTCCAGCGGCAGGTTCAGGTTGTTTTCGTTGATGAGGCGGATGAGGCTGATGGCCATGCGGCGCAGGGCGTAGGGGTCTTTGCTGCCGGTCGGTTTGGCGCCGATGGCGAAGCCGCCGACGAGGGTGTCGAGTTTTTCGGCGAGTGCCAGTGTCAGTCCTGTCGGGCTTTGTGGCAGTTCGCCGCCTGCGCCGCGCGGGTAGTATTGTTCGTCGATGGCGGCAGCGATGTCGGCGGGCAGGCCTTCGGCAGCGGCGTAGTAGCGCCCCATGATGCCTTGCAGTTCGGGAAATTCCATCACCATTTCGCTGAGAAGGTCGCTTTTCGAGAGGCGGGCAGCGGTCGCCGCGTGTTCGGCGTCCGCTCCGGTTACAGCGGCGAGTTCGCGCGCCAGCGTTTCGAGGCGGCGGGTTTTGTCGGCGAGTGAGCCGAGTTTGTCCTGGTAGGTGACGGCTTCGAGACGCGGCAGGTAGTCGGCCAGGCGGTGTTTGAGGTCTTGTTGCCAGAAGAATTCGGCGTCGGCGAAGCGCGGGCGGATGACTTTTTCGTTGCCTTTGCGCACGGTGGCGGGGTCTTGGCTTTCGAGGTTGGCGATGGCGATGAAGTGCGGCTGGATTTTGCCGCAGGCGCCGACGACGGCGCAGGTTTTCTGGTTGTCCTGCATGGTGGTGATGAGGACTTCTTGCGGGACGGCGAGGTAGCGTTCGTCGAAGCTGCCGCTGATGGCGACCGGCCATTCGGTGAGGCTGGCGTTCTCTATCAGCAGAGCTTCGGGCAGGATGGCGCTTCCGCCGAGGGCAGCGGCTTCTTTTTCGACCTGCTCGCGGATGCGTTCCATGCGTTCGCTGTGGCTGGCGATGACGTGCGCGGCGCGCAGGTCGGCTTCGTAGCTCGCGGCGCTCTGGATGCTGACGGGTTCGGGGTGGTGGACGCGGTGCCCGAGGGTGTCGCGGCCGGCGCGGATGCCGAAGTAGTCGAGCGGCAGGATGCGTTCGTCAGCGAGTGCCACGAGGGTCAGCACGGGGCGGACGAAGCTTTGTTCGTTATCGCCCCAGCGCATTCTTTTGGCGATGGGCAGGTTGTCGCAGACGTGGCGGAAGAGTTCGGGTAGCAGGGTTTCCAGCGTTTGTCCCGCCTGTTCGCCGTGGTAGGTCAGCCAGGCGCCTTTGGGGGTTTCTTCGACGCCGAGGTCGCTTGCTTCGACGCCGCAGCTTGCCGCGAAGCCAAGCGCGGCTTTTGTCCAGTTGCCGTCTTTGTCTTTGGCGGCAGCCAGCGACGGGCCTTTGCGCTCGATTTTCTGGTCGGGCTGTTTTTCCGCGAGCTCGTGGATGCGCCAGGCGAGGCGGCGCGGGGTGGCGAAGGTGTCGATGCTGCCGTGGGCGAGGGCGGCGTCGCTGAGGGCTTGAGCCCACAGGTCGCGCCCGGCAGCAGCGAGGGCGGTGACGGCTTTGGTCGGCAGTTCTTCGACGCCGATTTCAATCAGCAGGGTGGTGGTCATGCGGCGGCTCCTTGGTTGCGGCAGAGCGGGAAGCCGAGGGCTTCGCGTTCTTTGTAGTAGGCTTCGGCGGCGGCTTTGGATAGCGCGCGCACTCGCAGGATGTAGCGTTGGCGTTCGGTGACGGAGATGGCGCGGCGCGCGTCAAGCAGGTTGAAGGTGTGCGAGGCTTTCAGCGCCTGTTCGTAGGCGGGCAGCGGCAGACCCAGTTCGGCGAGTTTGTGTGCCATTTTTTCGGCGGCGTCGAATTGGGCGAGCAGATCGGCCACGTCGGCGTGTTCGAAGTTGTAGGCGGACTGTTCGCGTTCGTTTTGCTGGTACACGTCGCCGTAGCGCACGATGCCTTGCGGGGTTTCCGTCCAGACGAGGTCATAGACGCTGTCCACGTCTTGCAGGTACATGGCGATGCGTTCGAGGCCGTAGGTGAGTTCGCCCATCACCGGTTTGCATTCGAGGCCGCCCGCCTGCTGGAAGTAGGTGAATTGCGAGATTTCCATGCCGTTCACCCACACTTCCCAGCCAAGTCCCCAGGCGCCGAGGGTCGGCGATTCCCAGTTGTCTTCGACGAAACGCATGTCGTGGATGGCAGGGTCGATGCCGATGGCGCGCATGGAGGCGAGGTAGAGGTCCTGGAAGCGCGGCGGCGAGGGTTTCATCACGACCTGGAACTGGTAGTAGCGTTGCAGGCGGTTGGGGTTGTCGCCGTAGCGGCCGTCGGTGGGGCGGCGCGAAGGCTGGACGTAGGCGGCGTGCCACGGTTCCGGGCCGACGGCACGCAGGAAGGTGGCGGTGTGGAAGGTACCCGCGCCGACTTCCATGTCGTAGGGTTGGAGGAGGACGCAGCCCTGCTCCGCCCAGAAGCGTTGCAGGGTGAGGATCATGTTCTGGAAATTGAGTGCTTCGGCCATGTGGGTTTCCGGTGGTCAAAAATGAGGGGGTATTGTAATACCAATCCCGGCAAGCACGCGGGGCAGGCGGTGCGCCGGGGCGGGTCTTGGCGTGCGTTCTGTGGACACGGCAAGATGTCGCCGAGCAGCATCAATGCCGGGTCGTGCAGAGACGTCGCCTGCCGCGTTTCAGCCATTTGCGCGTCGGCACCGGCGCGCTCCGGCGAGCTGTGGGGGAAATGGACGATGCCTCCGGCATGGATGGCAGCGCCGCCGGGGACGCGGTCAAGACCGCTTGAGGACGGCAATTCCGGACAAATAAAAAGGGGAAGACGCCTTGCGACGCCCTCCCCCCAAGGAGCAAACGGTAATTCACACCATCGCGACGCCGATGTCGTCCTCGATGCGCGTGATCAGGTTGTTGTGCCGATAGACGTGATAGTTCCCTTCGTCTGCCAGCTGTGTCCAGTGGTTGCCGGCAAGCTGCACGGTGTCGCCGCGATTGCCGTCGATGGTCAGGGTGGCGGCGGGGTCGCCCAGCAGGTCGCGGGCGCTCAGTTTGAGCAGGTCGTTGTGCCCGTTGTCCAAATCGAGTTTGCCGTCCTGCGCGACGCGCGCCACATCCAGTGTTTCGTTGTTCAGTTGCAGGGTGTAGCCCTGTCCGCCGCCGTGCTGGCGCGGATTGTCGGCGGGGCTGCCGTGGGGCAGGCCGTCGTAATCGTTGTTGCTGTTGCCGCTGATGAGTGCCGCCACGCCGCCGATAACCAGGGCACCGCCGCCCGCGAGCAGCATGGAGCCCATGGACGGTGTTTCGACGTCCCCACCGCTGTATGCAGCCGCCGGTTCGGCGGCGACTTCTTCGGCGCGCAGGTGTTCGACCGGCAGAGTTTCCTGCGGGACGACTTCCTGCGGCAGCGGGGCAGGAAATTCTTGGGCGGGCGGTGCTGCGGCGGCTTCGCCGGCTTCCACCGCTTGCGGCGGTGCTGCTGCATCGCCGTGGTGCAGCGTGACCCACGGGTAGCTGTCGCTGCCGTAGATGTCGATCTGCCCGTCGTGCCGGGCGATACGCAAGCCGTCCGGCGTCTGTCCTGTCCGGGTGTCAATCAGGCTGAACTGCGCATCTTGTGTCATGTGGACGTCAATCTGCTGACCGTCCACGACGTCCCAGTTGCGTTCGCGACCGCCTTCTTTGACGGTGAGTTTGATGGCCATGATTTCCTCCTGAACTGCGGTGTACGGGAAGCCCCGCGTCGGAGAAATGTTACAAAACCATCAGATTAAATACCAGTTATTTTTTATTTCATTGTTCTCCATGATGTTATCCGGTGAAGCGCGATGACGGAGCGGGCCGTTTTATTACGGTTTGTCAGGATTATGCCGCCCGGCATGAAAAAACGCCCCTTGCGGGGCGTTTGCTTGTGCAGGCGGTTGCTCAGAACACGTAGATCAGCAGCACGGCCATGAGAGCGGCGATGATGCCGTAGAGGGTCATCGGGATGACGGTCTTCTTGATAATCGCGCCTTCCTGGTTTTGCACATCCAGCACCGAGCAGACGGCGATGATGTTGTTGATGCACACCATGTTGCCCATTGCCCCGCCCACCGATTGCAGGGCGAGCACGCTGTTGCCCGGCAGGCCGACGCTCTGCGCGATGCTGTGCTGGATGCTGCCGAAGGTGAGGTTGGACACGGTATTCGAGCCGGAGAAGAAGGCCCCTATCGCGCCGAGGTAGGAGGCAAAGTACACCCAGTTGTCGCCGGCAATCTGCGCGAAGCTGTTGCCGATGATTTTTACCATCGAGCCGTCCGCGCCGACCATCATGAATTTGACCATGACCAGCGCACCGAAGAGGGCGAGCAGCGGTTTGATGGTTTGCGCGAGGGTGGTGTGCCAGACGACGAAGCTGTCGCGGAAGCTGACGCGGTAGATGGCCAGCGACAGCCAGACGGTGATGACGAACGGGATGAAGGCGGGGACGTAGAGGGTTTTGTAGCTCTCGTTTACCGCTTCGCCGAAGATGTTTTTGAAGCTGAGGATGAGGGCGCGGCTGACTTCAAAATCGCAAACGCCGAGGTGCAGGGTGAAGAGCGGGGTGGCATCGTTGAGCAGTCCTTTCAGACCGAGTTCCTGCACGCGGGTGACGATGAGGATAATCATCAGCATGCCGAGCGGCATCAATGCTTTCAGCACCTGGCCGGTGGTGAGCGTGGCGCGTTCGCTGCTGTTTGTCATTTTGGCGAGGCCGATGCCCTTGTTGGCGAGAACGACGGAGAGCAGCAGGCCGATACCGCCGCCGACCAGCGACGGGAATTCGTAGTTCACCTGCGCGAGCAGGGCATACGGCACGGTGCAGGCGAGGATGCTGAGGTAGATGTAGCCGAGGTTTTTGCGGATTTCCGCCCAGCTGGTGATGAAGCGCAGGGCGATGACCGGGATGACGAGGCCGGCAATGAAGTGGATGATGCCGGTTTGTTTGCCGATTTGCAGGATGTCGGCGTCGCTCAGTATCCCCGTGTTTTTCAGTTCCCCGAAGCCAAACCAGGTCGGCGTGCCGACCGCGCCGAAGGATACGGGCACGGAGTTCATGATGAGGGCGAAGACGGCAACTTGCATCGGTTTGAAGCCGAGGCCGACGAGGATGGGCGCGGCGATGGCGGCGGGTGTGCCGAAGCCGCTCGCGCCTTCGATCATGAAGGCGAAGGCCCAGCCGATAATCATCAACTGCGCAATGGGGTTGGGGTTGATGTTGCCCAGCCACTGGCGGATGACTGCGAGGCAGCCAGTCGCTTCCATCATGCGGTTGAAGAAGATTGCGCCGAAGATGACGGTAATGGGGGTGAGGGTGGCGACGATGCCCGCTGCCGCGTTGGCGTTGAGCAGCATGAAGTCGTTTTTGAAGTAGAAGAGTTGCAGGAGGTAGATAAGGAAGGCGATGCCGGGCAGGGCGATGTAGGACGGCACGGCGTTTTTCTTCACCATCAGCCAGATGAGGAGGATGACGGGGGCGATGCTGAGGATGAGCGGCAGGTAGCCGGTGGTGGTAGTTGTGGTTTCCATAGGCAGTTCCGGTGAATGGGTTAGGTGTGGAAAGCGCGTGGTTGTCCCGCCTGGCGGCAAATCCAGTGTTTATCCCGCTTGGCAGGAACCCTGGTTTTATCTCGCTTGGCGGGCGTTTTATCAACAAAGGCAGCCGTCGCCGACTGCCTTACGGGCTTAGTACGTTCCCGGCACCAGAATGTCGGTGCCGACGTTTTTGATGTCGGTGTGGCCGCAGAAGGCCATCGTCGTGTCCATCTCGTTGTAGAGGATTTCCAGGCAGCGGCGCACACCGTCTTCGCCGTAAGCGCCGAGGCCGTAGAGGAAGGCTTTGCCGATCATCGTGCCTTTCGCGCCGAGCGCCATGCATTTGAGCACGTCCTGCCCGCTCATGATGCCGCTGTCCAGCCACACCTCGATTTTGCTGCCGACGGCGGCGACGATTTCCGGCAGTACTTTGATGGTCGAGAGCGCGCCGTCGAGCTGGCGACCGCCGTGGTTGGAAATCACCAGCGCATCCGCACCGGAAGCGGCGGCTTTTTCCGCGTCTTCGGCGGTCATGATGCCCTTGATGATGAGCTTGCCGCCCCAGAGGTCCTTGATGCGGGCGACATCGTCCCAGGAGAGGCGCGGGTCGAACTGTTCGCTGGTCCACGACGACAGTGAGGACAGGTCGGAGACGTTTTTGGCATGGCCGACGATGTTGCCGAAAGTGCGCCGCCTGGTGTGCAGCATGCCCCAGCACCATTGCGGCTTGGTGGCGAGGTTGAGCATGTTCATCAGGGTCGGCTTCGGCGGCGCGGACAGGCCGTTTTTGATGTCGCGGTGGCGCTGGCCGAGCACTTGCAGGTCGGCGGTGAGCATCAGCGCGGAGCAGTTCGCCGCCTTCGCCCGCTTGATGAGGTCTTCCATGAAATCGCGGTCGCGCATCACATAAAGCTGGAACCAGAACGGCTTGGTGGTGTTCGCCGCCACATCTTCAATCGAGCAGATGGACATGGTGGACAGGGTAAACGGCACGCCGAACTTCTCGGCGGCTTTGGCGGCGAGGATCTCGCCGTCGGCGTGCATCATGCCGGTGAAGCCGGTCGGGGCGATGACCACGGGCATATGCACCTTCTCGCCGATCATCGTCGTTTCCAGGGTGCGGCCGGTCATATCGACCAGCACGCGCTGGCGGAACTTGATCGGGTCGAAATCGCGACTGTTGTGGTGCAGGGTGCTTTCCGTCCAGGAACCGGAACGGACGTAGTCATAAAACATGCGCGGCACTTTGCACTGGGCAACGCGGCGCAAGTCTTCGATGCAGGTCATTTTGCTGAGATCGCGAGGCATGGGTTCTCCTTATGGTTCAACAAGATAAATTTTTCAGAAAGGATAAAGCGCCGGGCAGTCGCATGTCGCAACTGTTTGTCTGCGCAGATTATCACCTGGGGCAACTTAAATGATGCGCGGCGTACTGTACTTGATTTTGATGAAGTGAAAGGGATTTTTATTTGGCGGATTTGCATTCTGCGGCGGCAAAAGCGTCTGCCTGCCGCGCGCGGCATACGCTACACAATGACGTGATTTATTCTTATCACCCTGTTTATAATGAACACCCGTTTTGCCAGGAAGGGAACCCGCTTGACCACCCCGCCCGATTATCGCCGTTATGCACCGCGTTATCCCGCCCGCGAGCGCTTGCGGATTTTCGCCATCACCGTCGTCTGTCTGTCCGGCGTCGGCGTCGTGCTGCACCACACCTTTTTCCCGTGGCTGCACGCCATCCGCCCCTGCGATACGGTGTTTGGCGTCGCGGGCATCGACGTCATCATCTTCACGCCGTTTGCCGGCCTGCCGCTGTTGCTGCTGCTCGCCAGCCTCGCCACCCTGCCGGAGACGCGGCGTATTTTCCGCAGCGGGCAGTCGCCGTCACCCGGCCGGAAGACGCTGCGCCGCACCCGCCTGCGTTACGGCCGCGCGGCGCGCCGCATCGCCCTCCTGCGCCTTGCCTTTGTCTGCGCCTGTTTCCTCTTCCTCATGTGGGGCGGGTGGTACGCGCAGCACTGGACGAATGCGGTTCACGCCCGCTTCCCGCAAGGCATCCCCTGTGTACCCGCCAACCCATAGGAACCGCCCATGACCCCGCCATCTGTCCACAGTCATTACCGCCTCGGCACGGACAAGCGCCTCTTCTTCCTCGCTGCCGCCGCCGTCCTCCTGCTTGTCCTCACCCTTGCCGATCTCGCCAGCGGCCCGTCCGGAATGCCGCTGACCGACATTTTCAGGGCGCTGCACGCCGGGCCGTTTTACGACAACAGCCGCAGCGTGCGTGCCGGCCTGCTGCTGAACGCGCTGCCGCAGCAGGCTTTCCTGCCCGACGCGCTGTGGCAGGGCTTGCGCGACAGCCTCGGCGAAGAAGTGCGCCTGCGCAAACTCGTGACCATCCTCTGGGGGCTGCGCATGCCGCAGACGCTGACCGGCGTCCTCGTCGGCACCGGCCTCGGCCTCGCCGGTTTGCAGATGCAGACCATCCTCGCCAACCCGCTCGCCAGCCCCTACACCCTCGGCTTCTCGGCGGCGGCGAGCTTTGGCGCGGCACTGGCCATCATGTTCGGCGGCCTCGTCCCCGGCCTCGCCCAGCACGGCTACTACCAGTTCCTCATCGTCCCCGCGAGCGCCTTCCTCATGACCCTGGCCGCCTGCGGCCTCATCTACCTCATCGCCATCCTGCGCAGCGCCGCGCCGGAAATCCTCGTCCTCGGCGGCATCGCCGTGCTCTTCTTCTTCCAGTCCATCCAGTTGCTGCTGCAATTCATCGCCAGCCCGGAAGCCTTGCAGCAAATCGTGTACTGGCTCTTCGGCAGCCTGCTCAAAGGCACCTGGACGGCGGTCGGCGTCATCATCGTCGTCATCGCCGCCTGCGCCCCCTTCATCATCCGCGACACCTGGGCGCTCACCACCCTGCGCCTCGGCGACGCCAATGCCCTGAGCCTCGGCATCAACGTGGACCGCCTGCGCAAGCGCACCTTCATCACCGTCGCCCTACTCACCGCCGCCGCCGTGTCCTTCGTCGGCACCATCGGCTTCGTCGGCCTCATCGCGCCGCACATGGCGCGCTCGCTGGTCGGCGAAGACCACCGCTTCGCCCTGCCGCTTGCCGCCATCACCGGTGCCGTCATCCTCATCGGCGCCTCCGTGTTCGGCAAACTCATCTCGCCGTCCGGCAGCATCCCCGTCGGCATCATCACCGCCGTCGCCGGCGTGCCGATGCTCTTCGCCATCATCATCCGCAGCGGCAGGAGGAACGTCGCATGAGCCTTATCCTCGAACACGTCCGCGTCAATTACGGACGCAACAACATCCTCGCCGACATCAACGCCCAACTCGAACCCGGGCAGATTGTCGGCCTCATCGGCCCGAACGGCACCGGCAAATCCACCCTCATCAAGTCCATCGCTGGTGTGCAGGCATACAGCGGCACCATCAGCTGGCAGAACGCCCCGGTCAACCTGCGCGACATCGGCTTCATGCCGCAGAACAGCCGCGTCGAAGCTGAACTGAGCGTGCTCGAAACCGTGCTGCTCGGCAAACACGACCGCCTCGGCCTGCGCGTGGGCAGCGCATACATCGACGCCGCCGCCGCCATCCTGGAAGATTTCCGCATCGGCCACCTGCACGACCGCTGCATGACGCGCCTTTCCGGCGGCCAGCAGCAACTCGTCCTCCTCGCGCAGCGCCTCCTGCGCGAACCGAAACTGCTGCTCCTCGACGAGGCGACCAGCGCGCTCGACATCCGCCACCAGATGCAGGTGTTCGACCGCCTGAATGCCTACGTCGCGCGCACCGGCGCGCTGGTGGTCATCGCCATCCACGACCTCAACCTCGCCGCGCGCCACACCCAGACCATCCTGCTCCTGCACAAAGGGCACGTCGCCGGACAGGGGGCGTTCGCGGAAATCGTCTCGGCGGCCAGCCTGCGCAAAGTCTATGAAATCGAGGCGGAAATCGTCACCACCCCCAACCACTACACCGCCATCATCCCCGTCTGCCCCTGCGATGACGGGCACTGAGGATGCCGCCTGCAACGGCCCGTTGCCGGGATTTACCGCCCCGCGATTTTTGTCCCACGGGGAATAGGTATCCGCCCATCTCGTGGCGGGATAACCCCCGTTAGAAAACAACGGGCAACCCCGCCTCCCGCAAACATTACGCCAAGATTCGTTATTGCCCTTTCCCATGACGCCGTCATGATTTTTACCCCCTTTCGGCTTTCGGTCACGCGGGGGGAAGGGTTCTTTCTTTTTGCCGCGCACGAAGGATTTTGGTATCAGTTGCCGCCGACGAGATATTGCACGTTGTGCGCTTCGCTGTAATCGGGGATGTCCAGTTTGTCGAGCAGGCGGCTGATCACGGCTTCCGGTACGGGGCGGGCACGGTTGCGGTTTTGTTGCAGCAGTTGGGTGTAGGGTACTTCGAGGTAGTGCAGGTGGAGGCGGGCATGGTAGGCGGCGAAGAGGCCCGTCCATTTCTCGCGGATGTCGCGGCCGATGTTGGTGGCGTTAAACACGAAGGGTTCGCCGGCACGCAGGTAGGCGCGCGCCTGTTCTTTGGCCTGCTGGATGACGCGGCCGTTGCCTTTTTTGTCGGTGGGGTCAATGCCTGCTTTGCGGCGGATGTCGTCCAGCGAGAGGACGGACAGGTCGCGGTGATGCGTGCGGATGTGGGTGTCTTTGCCGCTGCCCGGCAGGGCGCTCAGGATATACACGTCGTTTTTCAGGTCGTCGTAGGGTTCGTAGTCGGGGTAGCTGTCCGGGTGGTTGAGGTAGTGGTAGCGGGCGAGGTTGGTCGCGAAGGGGCGCGGCTGACCGTAGCCGTCGTTTTCGCGGCAGAGTTCGGCGAAGAGGTCGATACGGGTGAGCAGGCTGTCGGCGTCCGGGCAGATGCGGCCCCGGATATCGGCGCGGGCGAGCAGGGTCAGCCAGTGGGTATTGACTTGCAGCCCGGCGCTGATGACGCGGTGCGCGGGGTGGGTTTTGTCGATGGCCCACAGCGGCAGGCCGTGCCAGCGCGCGAGTTTGGCGATCTGTTCGCGCACGGCAAAGGGCGCGGGGATGTCGGTGTAAAGGAGGCGGCGCGCGCTGTATTCGCCTTTTTTGGCGTGGCGCGGCGAGGTGATGCGGGTTTTGCCGCCGATGGTTTCGCGGGTCGTCGTGCTGCGTTTTTCGATGTCGTGCATGAGGGCGGCGGCGAAGAGGATGTGCCGGGCTTCTTCGTCCAGCGCTTGGTAGTCCGCCTGTTCGAGCAGCGCGGCGGCGACCATTTTGGTGTGGGTGAGGACGTCGCCTTCGCCGTGCCATTCAAGGTCTTGTGGCACGCCGGCCATGTCGGCCAGCCACGGGTAGGCGGCGGTGAGGGCCGGCCAGTCGGGGTCGTGGCCGGGGTGGTAGTGCGGGAAGGTCCACATTTCAGTCTCTCCAAAATGGTCAAAATAGTCGTTTCAAACAGGGCTGAGACCAGGCGGCGAGCCGAAGACAGTATGTGTGTAATACGGCGAGGCTCGCCAACACCGTATCAGTCCTGTTTGGGACGACTATAAGCGTAGGCGTCCCAGCCGTATTTTTGGTAATCGATGAGGCACGCGGGTTGCCAGGTTTTTGTCCAGTGGGTGCCGGTTTTGACGTGTTTGGCGCGCACGAGTTTGCAGAGGTTGTCGAATTCGTTGGCGGCAACGGGCAGGTCGCCGTTGTTGGTGAGGTAGCCGTCGCGGTTGCGGATGACGAAGCCTTCGCAGCAGGGCGCGCCGCTCGCCGGGTCGTAGCCGCCGAGCGCGCCGGCGGTTTCGACGGCGTCCGTCCACGGCATGCCGAGGTTGGCGGTGAGCCAGTCGGCGAGGACGCGGTTTTCGTCGCGCTGCTCGTCGTAGAGGGCGGCGAGCGGCGTGGTGATGGGGATTTCGGGGACGGTCGGGAAATCGAAGAGGGCGGCGTAGTACTGCACTTCTTCCCAGCCGAGCCAGCGCCCGCCTTCGCGCACGGCGAAGAGGTAGTAGTAGGATTCGAGGGCATGGTAGGCGATGGAGTGGATGCCGTAGAGATTTTCGCCGAAGAGTTCGATCCCGCCGAGGTCGTGGCGGATGTGCTGCCAGCGTTCGCGCAGGGGTTTGTCCCACGGGTGCTGGCTGGGGGCGGCGTGTGAGCGCGCGAAAACGCCGTGGCGGTTGAAGCAGTTGTTCTGGCTGTCGAGCTTTTCGGTAAGGACGAGGGCGGTTTTTTGCGCGAAGCTGCGCACGTATCCGGCGGGCATGAAGCGGTCGTCCGAAGTGGTGCCGAGGCTGATGTGGACGTGCAGGCTGCGCTGGTATTTTTCGCTGAGGGTCATGGGGTGTGTGAGCTTGGCAGGAAAGTCGGTGTTTACGCCGCTTGGCGTCGTCCTTGTCAAAAACGCAAAAAGCAGGCTGCGCCTGCTTGGTGGGCTACGCGGAACCCGTGTTTACGCCGCTTGGCGGGGTGTCGTGCAGGGGATGGCTGCAAGCGGTGGTTTCAGGGGCCGGGGCGGTAGTGTAGTTCGATGCCGTCGCCGCTCAGGGTGAGGGCATTGCCGTCGCGTCTGATGGTTTTGGTCGCTCCCAGGGCTTCGAGGTAGGCGCTCTCGAGGCGCATCGCCGCCATGTCGCCCGCCATCAGGGTGGTGGTGATGGTCTCGGTGTGTTCGATGCTGTTGCCGCGTATTTTCACCGGCGCGTTGTAGCGGTTAACGGCGGCGACGCCGGTGAAGGCGTCTTTGCTTGCGGTGTTCAGGGTAACTTTGCCGGCGGCGGTATCCAGCGCTTTGCCGTTCGCCCGGCCGCTTTCCAGAACCCATTCGTGCTGCGGCGCGGCATCCGTCCCGCCGTTGCCCGTTTCGTGTGCGCCCAGGCCGCTTTGGCAGGCGGCGAGGAGGAGGGCGGCGCACCATGCCGCCGTGTGTGTCGCAGTTTTCATAGACGTTGCTCCCGGTTGTTGTGCAGGTGCCGCTTGACGGCTTCCTGCGGCGTTTCATTTTTGTCGCTCGCTGCCGCCTCGACGGGTCTGGGGTCGGCGGCGGCAGGTTGCGCCGCCTCCGCCGTTTTTGCCGCCGGCGCAGGTTTGGCGGCTTCGGCGGGTTTCACCGCAGCGGCTTCTTTTTCCGCTGCGAGGTAGGACAGGGTGACGGTTTTGCCACGGCGTTTGTCGAGTTGTTCTTTGAGCGCTTCTTTGTCCATCAGGTGCTGCGCCCCTTCGCTCAACTGGTTGAAGACGTTTTTATAGCTGTCGGTCAGCTGGTCCACGGCGTCGGCGGTGCGGGCGAAGTGGCTGTTCACGCTGCTGCGGAAGCGGGCGTAGGACTGTTTCAGCGCGTCACGCTCCTTGCGCAGGGTTTCGGCTTCTTCTTGCAGCTGCTGTTCGCCGCTCTGGTTGGTGTTTTTGATTATCCAGACGAGGACGGCACCGATGAAGAAACCGAGGGCGGCGGCGACGAGAACGGATGGGGTCATGTGGGCTCCTGGGATGATAAAGGCGGGATTATAGGCTTATTTGGCGGCGACCCGCTGAAAGATCAGGGGCTGTTCTTCATCGCGCGTGGCGAGTTTTTTGCCGATGAAGCGGTCTTCCACGACGGCCTGGATGATGCCGGTGTTGCCGTCGCTGCCGTAATCGAGAATGGTGCCTGCCGGGGTGTGTTTGTGGTAAAGGGCGCGGCAGCCGCTGGCGCAGACGGAGACGATGGCGTAGGCAAGGTGGCGGTGCTGCGCGCATTTGCTGAAATGGTGGGCATCGTGCCGGTGCGGGAGGCCGGCGTTGAGCATGCACGGCAGGAAAAGGTTGGCGGTGTCGGCGTAGATTTCGGGAATACCGGCGCGGATGCGCGCGGCATACCATGCTTCTGTGGGCAGTGCTTCCGTCAGCGGGGCTTCGCTGAGGCAGGGGGTAACGCCGGGAACGCCGCCGATTCGGGTGATACCGCTTGCGTCGGTGCAGAGGGCGGGTTCGGTGTCGCTGCCGTCGTCGGCGAGGGCGCCGAAATGCAGGGCGGTGGCGGTGAACTGCACGTCGCGCTCGCCGATACGCGCTTCGATATGGGCAAGAAAGGCGGGGGCGGCGGAGCGCGGCAGGCGCAGCAGGATGCCGTCCGTCCACGGAAAGACCCAGAGAAAGGCCAGCACTTTCCCTTCTTCGCCGCAGCAGGCGGCGAATGTCCAGTGTCCTTGTGCCAGCGCGCCCAAATCATCTTCGAGTTGTTCTTGCAGGAAGCTGCCCGCCGCGAGGCCGTGTACTTTCAGGATGAGGGAATCGTCAATCATGGTGTTTTTCCTGTGGTTTTTTGTGGATTTATGTAGCCGTATTATAGCCCGGGCGATATACTTAAACACTCTCTTTATCCTGACGAGGACACCATCATGAACCCACGGCTGGTCTGGCTGTCGCGGCGCGGCATCAAGGAACTGGACATCGTGCTGCAAGACTATTTGCAGGCTGACTACGCGGACGCACCGCCTGCCGAGCAACAGGCGTTTGCCGCGCTGCTGGCATATCAGGACCCCGATATTCTCGACCGCCTCTTTCACGGGGTGGAAGACGCGGATGCGCACATCGCGGCGCTGGTCGCGCGGCTGCGGGGGCGTTAGGCGCCGCTTGCGGCAAACGGGTTGATGTACACCGCCTGCGGCCAGGCGGCGCGCACCGCTGCCCCGTCGCGGCGGTGATAGAGGATTTTGATGTTCGGCCCGGCGTCAATGGTGGCGTAGATTTCCAGGCCGTCAGCGCGTTGCCGCCAAAGGCGGTGCAGGGCGTCGAGGCTCGCGCCGTGCAGATAACTCAGGGCGGGGCGGGCGGCGAGCATGGTGGCGTGCATGGCGAGCGCGTTGGCTTCCGCCGTCGCGCCGAGCGCGGTGAAATCGCGGGCATGAATCGCCGCCTCAATCGCGGCGAGGTCGCGCGCGGCGGTCGCCGGCCAGGCGGTGTAAAGCGGGCTGGTGGCGGTGGTGTGGTTCATGCCGTCGCCGCTTGCGGTTTTCTTCGCGCCGCTGTCAATGGGCAGGAGGGCGACGCGCAGGTCCTGCCAGTCGCTGGCGATGGGCGTGGCGATGCTGTCGCTGCCGTCGGGCTGTTCGCCTTTGTCCCATTTGACGAAGCCGTGCCAGAGCGAGCGCGCCGCGCTGCCGCTGCCGATACGGGCGAGGGCGGAGAGGACGGCGCCGGGCAGGTTGAGCCGCCAGTAGGCGTTGAGCGCCAGGGTGAGCGCGGCGAAACCGGAGGCGCTGGATGCGAGACCGGCGGCGGTGGGGATGGTGTTTTCGCTTGTGATGGCAAGCGGCTGCGGCGCGCCCCGGCGGAGGTGTTCGATGAAGGCGAAGGTGCGGCGGTGCAGGGCGCTGTCGGCGGCGGCACGCACGCCGTTCAGGGTGATGCTGTCGGCTTCTGCCGCGCCGACGATGGTGCGGCTGCCGTGGCTGCCGAGCGAGATGGAGAGGCTGCCGTTCACCGGCAGGTTCAGCACGCGGTCGCGCTTGCCCCAGTATTTGGCGAGGGCGATGTTGGCCGGGGCGTAGGCGGTGGCGGTTCCGGCGGGAACAAGGCGCGGCGGCAGGTGGGGGGCGAGATAGTCGGCAGGGGTCATGAGCGGATTCCGGAAAGGGTTGGCAAGACATCACGGGCGGCGCTCGTACGAAGAAACCGCCGGGGCGGTTTGCTGCGGGCGTTACGGCAGCTCGCCGCTTGTCAGATAGCGAAAAGTGGTCGGCGGTACCAGCGGGCGGATAGCCTCCATGTCGCCCGCGGCCAGCAGGCGACGCACACGCGAGGCGCTGATGACGTCGCCGTCCGCCTGCTGCCGTTCGATGATGACAAGCGCCGGCTGCCCGGCAAATTCACGTTGCAGCGCGGCGTTGTAGATGGCAGTCGCGGGACTGAGCGGCTCGCTGCCGACGTAGCGTTTCGTGATGCCAAGCGCGGGGGCGATGTGCTCTTTGAAAATGCGGGCATCCAGCCGCGCCTGGATTTCCGTGATGTTCGCGTCTTCGCGCAGGAAATAGGCGGGGAAGGTCGCCGCCGAGATGATGTAGTCGCCGGTCGGGTGGACGTGGACGTTGGCGAGATCCGCCGTACCCGCCTTGACCAGCGCGAGGCGTACCGCGCCGGGAAATTGCGACAGGTCTTCACTCAGCACGAAAAGGTGCACCACGTCGTTTTCCCGCGCCGCTTTTTCCACGAGGTAGCGGTGACCGTTGGTGAAGGGATTGGCGTTCATGACGATGGCGGCGATGCGGCTGCCCGCCACATAGTGCGCACGCAGCGCCTGCAAATAGTGCGGCAGGCCGCGCACGGCGTTTTCGAGGAAGTAGAGGGTGTCGTCCACATGGGCGATGTCGCGGAAACCGAGGTGGCGGAAGGCGGCGCAGGCGTCGGCTTTGGTATAGACGTAGCAGGCACCGTAGCCGCGCGTGAAGACATCCGCCATCAGGCCGCTCATCAGTTCGTTGAAGAGGGTGCCGCCCTGGTGGGCGCGGCAGATGGCGATGCATTTTAGGATGTTGCGGTAGCGCGCGCCGGTGGCGATCAGCGCGCCGCCGTCGTCATAAATGCCGTACACGGCATCAAGATTAGCCTCGCCCCGGATGCCTTCGCGTTGCAAGAGATCAAGCCAGGCGGCGCAGTCAGCGGCGATACGGGCGGGGAAAAGCTGCTGCATCAGCGCCAGCGCCGCTTGCGTTGCGGGTAGATGTTGAATTTGACCCAGCGGCGCTCTTCGCTTTCCGGATCGATGGTGACGATTTTGCCGCAGAGGCGGTCACAATCGCCAAGCAGGTCGTTTAGTTCGCGCGCGTATTCGCCGGGGACGTAGCCGATTTTGTTGTTATGCCAGAAGATCATGATGGCGTGATCATCGTGTTCGTTATCCGGTTCGTGGCGCAAATCAAGCAGGTCGCCCCGGTGCATCAGCGTCGCCAGGTCTTCGGCGCGGTAGTAGGCCAGCCCCGCCACCGGCACTTGCGCGACTACCGGCTGCGGCGCACGGCGAAACCATTTTTTCAATTTTTTCCACATGGTGGTTCCCTAAAATGAACATTTATTTATCGTGAAAATCATAGCGAAAAACGTGCCAAATGGCGATAAAGGCGGCGTTATTTTGCCGTCCGGCGATATAATCCCGCCCCGTTTTTCAGATCATTTAAGGAATCTCGCATGAGCCACACCCGCGTTCTCACCGGCATCACCACCACCGGTATCCCGCACCTCGGCAACTACGTCGGCGCCGTCCGTCCCGCCATCGCCGCCAGTCAGGCAAGCGGCGAAGAATCCTTCCTCTTTCTCGCCGATTACCACGGCATCATCAAATGCCACGACCCCGAACAAATCCACCGTTCCACCCTCGCCGTCGCTGCTACCTGGCTCGCCTGCGGTCTTGATCCGGAACGCATCACCTTCTACCGCCAGTCTGACATCCCGGAAATCCCCGAACTCACCTGGATCTTCAACTGCGTCTGCGCCAAGGGCCTGATGAACCGCGCCCACGCCTACAAAGCGGCGGTGGACGCCAACGTCGCCGAGGGCAACACCGACCCCGACCACGGCATCTCGATGGGGCTGTTTTCCTACCCGGTGCTGATGGCGGCGGATATCCTGATGTTCAACGCGACCCATATCCCGGTCGGGCGCGACCAGATTCAGCACGTCGAAATGGCGCGCGACATCGCCGGGCGCTTCAACCACCGCTACCGCGAGCTGTTCGTCCTGCCGGAAGCGGTGGTGGACGACGACGTCGCGCTCCTCACCGGCCTCGACGGGCGCAAGATGAGCAAAAGCTACGGCAACACCATCGCCCTTTTTGAAGAAGAAAAGGCACTGCGCAAGCAAATCATGAAAATCGTCACCAACTCGCAGGAGCCGGGCGAGCCGAAAAACCCCGACGAATCCACCATCTTTGAAATCTACCGCGCCTTTGCCGGTGAAGCCGAACAGGCAGAAATGCGCGCGCGCTATGCCGCCGGTATCGGCTGGGGCGAAGCGAAACAGGCCTTGTTTGAGCGCATCAACGCCGAACTCAGCGAGCCGCGCGAACGCTTCCGCGAACTCACCGCCCATCCGGCACGCATCGAAGACATCTTGCAGGCCGGCGCGGCGAAAGCCCGCAAACACGCGCGTCCGTTCCTGGACGAAATCCGCGACGCCGTCGGCATCCGCAAGTTGGGTTGATCCGCAGGCGAGGCGGGGAAGTGGCAAACGTACAACAAAACCGCATGGTTGTCGCTTTTTTGATACGTTCTCTGTGTCGTTTTGGTAATGGATCTGTTACGATAGCGGAAAACCCCTATAAATAGTGCCAAGCAACTGTAAGGACGATATACGTGTACAGACGCCACTACCCCGAAGAACATTCCCCGGTGCTGATGCAGGCCGGCTGGGTCACCTGGACGGTGCTTATCCTGAGCCTCGTCGTGACCCTCTCCACCTGGGTCGGTACCAACAGCCTCACCGGCTGGTTGCGCTGGTCGGCGCACGACATCGCCGCCGGTCAATGGTGGCGCACCATCACCCCCGCCTTCCTGCATTTCAAATCCTTCAATTCGCTCGTCACCCACCTCCTTTTCAATGCCTTGTGGTGGCTGACCCTCGGCGGCCTGATCGAAACGCGCGAGGGCCCGCTGCGCCTCATCCTGCTCTTCCTCCTCGCCGCCGTCATCGGCAACACCACCGGCGGCTACTTCTACGGCAGCTACTTCGGCGGCCTCTCCGGCGTCTGCTTCGCGCTCATCGGCTACGTCTGGCTGCGTGGCTACCAGATTCCCGCCTACCGCGCTGTCGTCAAACCGCCCCTGTTCTACGCCAGCGTGGTCTTCATGCTGGCGGGTTTCGTCCACCTCATCGGCGGCATGGCGGACTGGGTACACGCCGCCGGCCTCGCCACCGGTTTGCTCGTCGCCCTGCCCTACTACCTCATCACCACCCGCTGGCCGCAGCACCAGGAACAGGAATAATCGAGAAGCCCCGCCTAGTGGGGCTTTTCATTTTGTGTGGCACGAAGTATTGACCATTAAAGCGCCAGATAGCTGCGTCCTCAACTACTTTCCCATCAGGGTATTTGGAATCTTCATAGTCAATGAAGGAAATCCGCATTTCTTTACGCTTATCATCATAGATAAACTCTGGAATCCGATTGTCGAAAGCGGAATCTTTCCTCATGCCGGAATCATCAATTTCAAACCTTAATTCGTGCCCATAGCCGCCATTCAGGGCAATTAAGTCAGCGTATGCCAACTTGTCCTTCACGACATGAAGCAAGGTAGCATTGTACCCGGTGAGCAGGGTAGATCCTTGGTGTACTTCTATCAGCCAATAGGCTGTTCCTTTTTTCCCCAAACGGGCCGTATAGATCGCCCGCACAAAGCCGCTATTGCCCCAGCGTTCCGGCTCTTCGGCTTCGGGATGGGCATCCATGATATGAGTCTTTCCTGCCTTATCGCGATATTGCCATAAGCCATAAGAGAAACGCATGGTACCTCCTTGCTGATTATCCCAAGCATACGCGCGGAGTTTCTCATCCTTAGAGGTAACAATATTCAATTCACGCCTAGCCAGCGGAAATGTGCATTTCCAAGTATCGCTGTTGGCATTGGCTTTAAGGAAATTTTTTATCTCGGCATTCAGCCTGTTATTTTTTACACCATCGCCAGCGTAGGGGAAGGCGACTTCTGCAAGCGCCTGTAATTGCGCCTTCAAGACCATATCCATTTCATAGCAATCCTGATTGGCGTGAGCGGTCATTCCGACGAATATCAACAGGGCAGACAGGGTGTGGCGGTATCTGTTCATGTTGGCTCCTTGTCGTGATGGAAGAGAGGCGGCCAGTATAGCGCTGCCATGCACGGTGTTCTCAGCTCCTGCGCCACCCTTTGCGCAGAGGCGTACAATCGCGCGCTTTTCCAGCCACGGCCCATCATCATGTCCGAAACCACCCCCGAAAAATCCGCCAATATCCATACCAACGACCCCTTCGGCAGCCTGCTCGGTTACGCGCCGGGTGGCATCGCCATCTATTCTTCCGATTACGACAGCGCCGACGAGCGCGAATTTCCCGACGACGCCGCCTACCGCAGTTACCTCGGCGGCGAATACATGGGCTACAAATGGCAGTGCGTCGAGTTCGCCCGCCGCTATCTCTACCTCAATCACGGCATGGTCTTCACCGATGTCGGCATGGCCTACGAAATCTTCTCGCTGCGCTTCCTGCGCCAGGTCGTCAACGACGCGCTGCTGCCGCTGCAAGCCTACGCCAACGGCAGCCGCAAACGGCCTGAGGCGGGGGCGCTGCTCATCTGGGACGAAGGCGGCGAATTCGAGCGCACCGGGCACGTCGCCATCATCACCGATGTCCTGCCCGACCGCATCCGCATCGTCGAGCAGAACGTCATCCACTCGCGCCTGCCCAGCGGGCAGCAGTGGACGCGCGAACTGCCGATGAGCGTGGACGCCTCGGGCGGCCACACCCTGCACGACACCTTCACCGACACCACCATCCTCGGCTGGATGATCCAGACCGACGACCCCGCATACAGCCTGGCGCAACCCGTGCCGCCGCCCGAACTGCTCACTATCCACAGCGCGCACCTGCCCGCCCCCGGCCGTCTGGCGGGGCAGTGGCTGAACGAAGCCGAACCGCTGGAAAGCGCCTTCATTGCGGCGATGGGCGGGCAGCGCCTTGCCGACAGCGACCCCTACCGCTACTACACCCTCTCGGAAAGCGCCAAACACGAACTCATCCGCGCCACCAACGAAGTGCACCTGATGTACCTGCACGCCACCGACCGCGTCCTCAAAGACGACCGCCTGCTGCAAAACTTCGACATCCCGCGCCTGCTCTGGCCGCGCCTGCGCCTGTCGTGGCAGAACCGCCGCCACCAGACCATCACCGGACGGCTGGACTTCTGCCTCGACGCGCGCGGCCTCAAATCCTACGAATACAACGCCGATTCCGCCTCCTGCCACGCCGAAACCGGCGCCATCCTTGCGCGCTGGGCGGCAGCGGGCGGCCTGCGCGCGGGGACAGACCCCGGCGCGGGGCTCAAAAACGCCCTTACCGACTGCTGGAAACACCGCCGCCACGCGCCGCTGGTGCACATCCTGCAAGACCACGACAGCGAAGAAACCTACCACGCCCGCTTCATGCAGTCGGCACTTGCAAGCGCGGGCATCGCGACCAAAACTGTCTATGGCACCGAGGGCCTGCACTGGGACAACCGTGGCCGCCTGCTCGACGAAGACGGCCGGCAAATCCTCTCCGTGTGGAAAACCTGGGCCTGGGAAACCGTGCTCGAACAACTGCGCGAAGACGCGGACGGGCGCGAAGTCGCCCCGCCCATCCGTACCGGCTACCCCGGCGACAGCGTGCGCCTCATCGACGTGCTGCTGCGCCCGGAAGTGCTGGTGTACGAACCACTGTGGACGGTCATCCCCAGCAACAAGGCCATCCTGCCCGTGCTGTGGGAACTCTTCCCCGGCCACCGCTACCTGCTCGATGCCGACTACCGCCTCACCCCGGCGCTTGCCGCCGAAGGCTACGCAAAAAAACCCATCGGCGGCCGCTGCGGCGACAACGTTACCCTGATTGGCACGGACGGACCGGAGGCCACCGCCGGCAAATTCGGCGCGCAAGAACACATCTACCAGCAACTGTGGTGCCTGCCCAAAGTCGGCGGCGACTATGTGCAAATCTGCACCTTCACCGTCGGCGGGCACTACGGCGGCTGCTGCCTGAGAAGCGACCCGACGCGCATCATCACCGGCGCCAGCGACATCCGCCCGCTGCGTATCCTCACTGACGACGCTTTTCTGCAAACCCCGGCGGAGGCATGAACATTCCCCACCCCGTGGGGCCGCCGGGCGGGGCGCATGTTGGCCCGCCATTGCGGGCGTGAAGGAAGGTACGGCGGGCTTGGGCCCGCTCTGCGGCAGGTCATAGTCGTTTCCCGTCATGCCCGCGCCGCGTCAAGGCCAATCCGCCGCGTCTGCGCTACAATCGCCGCTTATTTCCACGGGGCACGCATCATGAAAACCCTCGGCATCATCGGCGGCATGGGTCCGCAAGCGACGATCGATTTGTATCAGAAAATCACCAATCACTGCGCGGCGGGCCGCGACCAGGAGCATTTGCACATCGTGATTGACAGTTATCCGCAGATTCCCGACCGCACCGCGCACATTTGCGGCGCGGGCGAGGATCCGCTGCCGTATCTCGAACGCAGTCTGCGCCGCCTCGAAGCGGCGGGGGCGGAGCTGCTGCTGATGGCCTGCAATGCCGCGCATTTTTATTATCCCGCCCTGCGCGCGCGCACCGCCCTGCCGTTTTTGCATATTGCCGCATGTGCGGTAGCCGCGCTTGCCGGGACGACGCCGCGCGGCAGCCGCGTCGCCGTCTTGTCCACACGCGGCATCCGTCAGGCGGGGATTTACCGCGACGCCCTGCAACAGGCGGGTTATCAGGCGGTCGAACCCGACGACGCGCAGACCGACGCGCTGATGCGCTGTATTTATGATGGGGCGAAGGCGGGCAATACCGCCGCTTATGCGCCGCTGCTGGCGGAAACCGCCGCCGCGATTGCCGCCGACAGCCTGATTCTCGCCTGCACCGAGTTGCCGCTCTTTCTGCCGTACTGGCGGGACGGCCGTCCGCTGGTGGATGCCACCGACGCGCTCGCCCGCGCCGCCGTCGCCGCTGCCGGGGAAGCGTCATGATTCTGGAAGACGGCAAGCCGCTGGATCGCCCGCTGGCCTGGCGCATCAGCGATTATTGCTGGGGCATTTTCCCCGCGCTCGCCTCGCTTTTCGCCTTCACCGCGCTGTGGCAGTTCGGGCATGACCGCCTGGGCGACATGCTGATTCCCGCGCCGCTGACCGTCCTCGCCCGCGCCCGCGACATCCTCGCGACCGCCGGGCGCGGCGAGGTGCTGCTCACCCTCGAACGCGGCGGCTTCGGCATCGCCCTGGCGCTGGCCTGCGGCATCGGCGCGGGCTTCATCGCCGGCTTGAGCCGCACCCTCGTCCTGCTGCTGCGCCCCATCAATACCGTGCTGCTCGGCACGCCGCCCATCATCTGGGTGGTGCTGGCCATTTTCTGGTTCAACATGGGCAGTACCAGCGTCGTCTTCACCGTGTGGATTACCGTGCTGCCGCTGGTGTTCGCCGCCGCGCAGATGAGCATCATCACCATCCCCGCGCCGCTCGCCGAAATGCTCGAAAGCTACCGCGTGCCGTGGTTGCGCCGCCTGCGCGCCCTCTACCTGCCGCACGTGTTGCGCCAACTCCTGCCCGCGCTGATTGTCGCCGTCGGCAGCGGGCTGAAAATCACCGTCATGGCGGAGCTGCTCGGCAGCAACGACGGCATGGGCAGCGCCATCGCGGGCGCCCGTGCCATGCTCGACACCGTGGATGTGATGGCCTACATCATCCTCATCGTCGCCATCATCATGGCCATCGAATACGGCGCACTCGAACCGCTGCGCCGCCTCTTCATCACCGAACGCCGCTCCTGAACATGCTGACGCTAGATAACATCCAAATCGACCTCGGCGGACAGACCATCGTCGAAAACTTCAGCCTGCACCTCGCCGCTGGCGAATGCCTCGCCCTTTCCGGTGCCTCCGGCTGCGGCAAAACCACCATCCTGCGCGCCATCGCCGGACTCGTTGAGCTGGAAGATGGCAGCATCCGTTGCCACGCCCGCCGTCTCGCCTATCTCTTCCAGGAACCGCGCCTGCTGCCGTGGCTGCGCGCCGACGAAAACGTCCGCCTTGTTGCTCCCAAAGCGGATACAGCGCGCATCAAGACGCTTTTCCGCGAACTGTGGCTGGACGACAAAGATATGCGCAAATACCCGCACGAACTCTCCGGCGGCATGCAACAGCGCGTCGCACTCGCCCGCGCGCTGATTACCGAACCCGACCTGCTGCTGATGGATGAACCGTTCAGCGCGCTCGACGCCCGCCTGCGCGACGAACTGCAACAACGCGTCATCCGCCTCATTGACGCAGGCACCGCCGTCTGCCTCGTCACCCACGACGCGCAGGAAGCGGTGCGCCTCGCCCGCCACATCTACTGCCTGCGCGGCAAACCGACGCAATGCTTCGCCGACATCCACCTGGATGACCCCTTCCCCGCCCGCGACGCCGCCTGGTGCCGCGACAAAAGCGCCCACCCGGCTTTACGCGGGATTGAGGAAGCGGCGCTGGCGGATTGACCGCCCGCTGCGGATAGAAGAAAAGACGTTACCGGGCGGCGTTTTATAGTCGTTTCAAACAGGACTGATACGGTGTTGGCTCGCCTCGCCGCCTTGTCTCAATCCTGTTTGAAACGACTATATCCCTCCTTCCGCCCTGCGGCCCCCGCAAGCGGGACATGGCTGTCCGCCTATCCCGGCAGGCGGAAAAATCTTTAATCATCAAAGAAAAAGCCCCTCCCCCCGCTTGCGGGGGAGGGGGCTTGGCCGTGCATTTGCCTGCGCCGCAGGCGCTTGAATTTATGGTTTTTGGTGCCGCGTACGGAGGGGTGGCTACTGCGCGTCGAGATCAAGCAGGCTGAGGCGGGCGTTTTCGTTGCCCTGCGCGGCGGCTTTTTCCAGCCATGCCCGCGCTTTTTTCAGGTCTTTTTTCACGCCGTCGCCGCGCGCATAGAGGCCGCCGAGGTTGTTCTGCGCGTCGGCATCGCCCTGTTCTGCGGCTTTTTCGTAGTAGGCGCGTGCCTTGCCGTAGTCTTGCTGCACGCCTTCGCCGGTTTCGTAGGCGAGGCCGAGGTTGTACTGGGCGTTGACGTTGCCCGCTTCGGCCGCTTTTTGATACCACGCCAGTGCCTTGTCGCTGTCCTGCGCGACGCCTTCACCTTTTTCGTAGAGCACGGCGAGGTTGAATTGCGCTTTGGCATCGCCCGCTTCGGCGAGTGCGGTGAATTGTTGCGCGGCGGTTTCAAGGTCGCCTTGCCGGTAGGCGGCAACCGCGTCTTCGAGGGTTTGCGCCTGAATGTTGCCGGCAAGGGCGAGGGCGAGCAGTAATGGCAGTTTTTTCATGGGTACTCCTTGTGTTGTTGATGGGTCAGTCGCCGTCTTCTTCCGCATCTTCCGGCAGGCGGGTGATTTCGGCGCGGCCGACGATGCCGTCGGCAAAATCCAGCACGCGCACGCGGCAGCCGGGGAAGTCGAGTTCGGTCCCCGCTTCGGGGAAGTTGCCGAGGGTTTCGATGATAAGGCCGCTCAGGGTGTTCGGCCCGTCCAGCGGCAGTTTCAGGCCGAGTTCGCGGTTCAGCTGGCGCAGCGGGATGCCGCCTTCGACGGTGTAGAGGTTTTCCTGTTTTTCGACGATTTCCGGCGGTTCGTCGCCGGTGTCTTCGTCGCCGATGTCGCCGACGATGTGGGTGAGGATGTCTTGCAGGGTGATGAGGCCCTGAATGTCGCCGTATTCGTCCACAACGAGGCCGCTGCGCGCTTTGGCACGGCGGAATTGCAGGAGTTGCTGGCGCAGCGGGGTGTTTTCCGGTACGAAGATGCAGGGGCGCAGGGCTTTTTGCAGGGCGGCGCGGTCGAAGGTGTTGTCGCGTAGTTGCAGGACGATGTCGCGGATGTGCAGCATGCCTTCGACCTGGTCGAGGTGGTCGCGGTAGGCGACGAGGCGGCCGTGGCGGCTGGTGGTGATTTGCCGCATGAGGTCGTCCCAGTCGTCGTTGAGATCCACGCCTTCGAGTTCGTTGCGCGGCACCATCGCTTCGCTGACGGTAACGTCTTCGAGTTCGAGCACGCCGAGCAGCATTTCCTGCTGTTCGCTGTTTTCGGCATCATCCCCGCCGGACTGGACGATGCTTTTCAGTTCTTCGTTGCTCAGTGCTTCTTCGACGGCGTTGTCGGTTTTGATGCCAAGCGGGCGCAGGATGAGGCGGACGACAGCGTTCAAAAGGGCAACCAGTGGCGAGAAGAGGCGCACCAGGCCGGTGAGGATGCCCGCGACCGGCAGGGCGATGCGCGCTGCATGCAGCGCAGCATAGGTTTTCGGCGCGACTTCGGAGAAGATGAGGATGACGACGGTGAGGATGACGGTGGCGTAGAGGACGCCGAGATCGCCGTAGAGGCGGATGCCGATGACGGTGCCGAGCGAGGTGGCGGCGATGTTGACGAAGTTGTTGCCGAGCAGGATGGTGCCGATGAGGCGGTCAGGGCGTTTTAGCAAATGATGGGCGCGTTTGGCGCGTTTGTTGCCCTCTTCTGCCTGGTGTTTGAGCTTGTAGCGGTTGAGCGACATCATCGCGGTTTCCGAGGCAGAAAAGAAGGCAGAGAAGGCGAGGCAGAGTAGTAACAGGAGGATTAACAGTCCTAGCGGAATGCTTTCCACGGTGGCTCCTTGGTATGGTTAGTGTTGAATGATGAATTGCAAAACGATATTGCTGAGGACGTAGCCCATCAGCAGGAGAACGAACACCGCGCACAGTTCGATGACCAGCGTCATGCCGCGCTGTTCGCGGATGTAGTAAGAAAAGAGCATCCAGCCGAGGGCAATCCAGGCGAGGATTGTCAGCACGGTCTTGTGGACGAGGTGCTGCGCGAAGAGGTCATCGACGAACATCCAGCCGGTCAGAAGGGCGCAGGTGAGGAGGACGAAGCCCGTTACCGCTTGCAGCATCATCACCCGTTCCAGGCTGACGAGCGAGGTGATGCTGATGTCTTTCAGCTGCTTGCGCTTCAGGCGGCGGAACAGCCAGCCGTAAAGCAGGGCATGGAGGAAGGCGAGGGAAATGAACGTCCAGGCGGCGATGGAGGTGAGGATGTGCCACCACATGCCGGGCGAGAGGTGTTGGGCAAAGGGTTTTTCGCTGACGAAAAGGAAGGGCAGCGCGACCACGACGGCATTGACGCAGCAGATGATGACACCGCCCAGCGCCATCGAAGCGCGCCACAGCCAGAACACGGAGATGCAGGCGACGAACCAGGCGTTCACCGACACCATATTGAAGATGGAAAGATTGAGCGAATCACGCCCCTGCATCGAGACAATCAGCGACAGGGCGTGCCCCTGACAGGCACAAACGAGAATACCCAGCACCCAGAGCGGGTTGACGCGGCGCGGCGGGTGGCGAGAGACGCGGACGAACCCGGCAGCGGCGGCAAGATAGGCGGCAATAGCGAACAATGGCAGCCAAAGCTGCATAAAAAATCCTGCAAAAAAGGGAAGTCGTTATAATACACGAACAAAATTTAACCTTCACCAACAAGGAACTACCCACCATGTTTGACAATCTCAGCGAACGCTTGCAGGGCACCCTCAAAAAACTGCGCGGCCAGGCCCGCATCACCGAAGACAACATCAGCCAGGCCCTGCGCGACGTGCGCATGGCGCTGATCGAGGCCGACGTTGCCCTGCCGGTCGTCAAGGAAGTCATCGAAACCATCAAAAACGCCGCCATCGGGCAGGAAGTCAGCCTGAGACTCTCGCCCGACCAGGCCTTCATCAAAACCGTGAAAAGCGAGCTGGTGCGCATCATGGGCGAAGAAAACAGCGCCCTCAACCTCGCCGCCCGCCCGCCCGCCGTCATCCTCATGGCGGGATTGCAGGGCTCCGGCAAGACCACCTCGACCGCGAAACTCGCGAAAAAGCTCATCGGCGACAAGAAAAAAGTCGCCGTCGTCTCCGCCGACGTGTACCGCCCGGCAGCCATCGAGCAGTTGAAAACCCTGGCCGGACAGGTCGGCGCCGTCTTCATCCCCTCGGAAACCAGCGAAAAACCGGCCGACATCGCCACCCGCGCGCTCGATACCGCCAGGCGGCAACACTTCGATGTCCTCATCGTCGATACCGCCGGCCGCCTGCACATCGACGACGCGCTGATGGCGGAAATCCGCGACCTGCACGAGCGCCTTGACCCCGTCGAAACCCTCTTCGTCGTGGACAGCATGACCGGCCAGGACGCCGCCAACACCGCCAAAGCCTTCAACGACATCCTGCCGCTGACCGGCATCATCCTCGCGAAAATCGACGGCGACGCACGCGGCGGTGCGGCGCTCTCCATCCGCCACATCACCGGCAAACCGATCAAGTTCCTCGGCGCCGGCGAAAAAACCGATGCGCTCGAACCCTTCCACCCCGACCGCATCGCCTCGCGCATCCTCGGCATGGGCGACGTGCTCGGCCTCATCGAAGACCTCGAACACCAGGTGGACGAAGAAAAAGCGCGCAAACTCGCCACGAAAATGGCAAAAGGCAAAACCTTCGACCTCGACGATTTCCGCGAACAACTGCACCAGATGCAGCTTATCGACATGGACAAAATCCTCGAAAAAATCCCCGGCATGGGCAACATCCCGCAGGCGGTGAAAGACCAGCACCTCTCGCCGAAAAAAATCCGCCGCCAGGAAGCCATCATCCAGTCGATGACCATGCAGGAACGCCGCAACCCGGACATCATCAAAGGCTCGCGCAAACGCCGCATCGCCGCCGGTGCCGGGGTGGATGTGCCGGAAGTGAACCGCCTGCTCAAACAGTTCAAGGAAATGCAGAACCAGATGAAAAAATTCCGCAGCAGCAAAATGCTGCGCATGCTCGGCGCCAGCAAAGGCGCACTGCCGATGGGCAAACTGCCGTTCAAATAAGCGGCTGCCCGTTCATAAAAGAAAACCCCGCTGCGGCGGGGTTTTCTTTCGCAAGCAGTTATTTCCGCTCATCGAGAAAGACGACTTCAATCTGCGTCTTGCCGCCTTCCGGCAGGAGGACGTAATTGACGCTGTATTCCAGTTCGTCGCCGTTCATTTTCTTGTATTCAAACTTGGCGCTGTCTTCGCCGACTTCGCTGGCGGCTTCGGTCCAGCCGCGTTCCTGGGCTTTGGCCTGAATATCGGCGGCGATGTCGGCGAGTTTGCCGCTGCTTTGCACGGTGAAATCGACGCCGCCGGTTTCATCATCCGCGCCTTCGATGAAGGTTACACCGGCGGGGATGTAGGCGTCTTGCGGCAGGTCTTGCAGCGCTTTCAGCGGCACTTCGGCGAAGGCACCGGCGGCAAACGCGGCGGCGAGGGTGGTGAGCAGGGTCTTTCTCATGGCTGTCTCCTTAGCGGGGTTTGGGGTGAGGCGGCGCATCTTAGCGGATTCGCGGCGGCGCATTCTTTACGCTTGGTTAGGATTTATGCCTGTTAACAGCCGCCGGATGGGGCAACCACGCGGGATTACTGGCTATAATGTAGGCAGTTTTTCAACCGGAGACAGCCATGACCCACCCGCTTCGTTCCCTGCTTGCCACCGCCCTCCTCGCCGCCCTGGCCGCCCCGCCCGCACTGGCGGAAGAGACTGCCGCCACAGAAACCGCTGCGCCCGCTGCCACGGCAACCGCCGCCCCTGCCGCCGCGAATAGCACCGACGCCGTGCCAAGCGGTACTGCCGTCGCTACTGCGCCGCCCGTCATCGGCGACACCTACCACTTCGCCCTGACCGGTCCGGAAGACAAACCCGTGACCGATGCCGACGCGCCTTTTGCCGACAAATACCTGCTAGTCGCTTTCGGCTTCACCTCCTGCCCGGACGTCTGCCCGACGACCTTGTACGAATTCGGCGAAATGCTGAAAAAAGTGAAAGAGCCGGACGTCATCCAGCCCGTGTTCATCAGCATTGACCCGCTGCGCGACAATT
>ERZ772766.98-NODE-98-length-48050-cov-4.579915_pt1 | contig 48050 bp, 38 predicted proteins | sample MGYA00511379_ERZ772766 | MGnify/ENA primary metagenome ERZ772766 (study PRJEB29015, sample SAMEA2737895) | human oral metagenome | biome: human oral; feature: human-associated habitat; material: dental | place: China | collected 2116 ... | reverse complement strand
GGGGGTGGTGGGGGCGCGTCCACGGCGGCAGGAGCCGGGACGGGCGAGGCCTGCTGCTCCGAGGCCCTGAGGGCCTCCTTGACCGCCGGGTCGTCAACCTTCCCCAGCCACTCCCTCAGATCCGGGTAGAGGGACGGGTTTGCCGCGAGGGACACCCACAGGTCAGGTCGCTCAGCAGCAATCCGCGCCATGTCCTGCATGGACGTCTGGGGGTCAGCGGCCTGCTGGGGAGAAAAATTTGAGATGTCAGTCATAACCTGTTCTCAGTTCTGCAAGGGAGGTACATGGGGTGCACTACAGCATACGGCTCCGTCTCCTAACGCCGTCTACGCCACGCCGGTCCCCTGCCAGGGAGCGAGCTGGACGGGCTCCCACCTCCCTGCCCTCACCTGTCTGCTCAGGCTCGCCGAGGCCGCCAGCAGCCTTGAGCACTCCCCCTGCCCTCACCTGCCTGCTGCTCGTAGGCGTCGGACGAGCCCCTCAAGGCCCCACCTTGCCAGGGGACCAGCGTGTCCGCGCCCCGCTGCCACGCGAATACAGTAAGGTCCGCCTTACCCAACGAAGGCCAGAAACTGCCGACTACAAAGGAGCCCACCAGTGTCCAGCCCCTGGGACGTCTACGACGCCCTCATTGACGACCTGCCCCAGGACGTGACCGTCGTCCTCTCCGACCGCGGCACCCGGTGGACCCGGGTCGTCAACTCCGCCGACGGCGTCGGCTCGGCCTGGTCCATGAAGGACACCAGCCGCCCGGCGATCTCCGTCGGCACCCCGGACGCGGGCCGTCCTATCCGCGACGTCGCCGCCCTGGTACGCAGCTGGAACCTGGCCGAGGCGAGCGTCGGGCAGGCCGCGATCAACTCCTGGTACTCCCGGGCCGAGGTCGCCGCCCGAAACGGCTTCGTCCCCACCGGCGCGGGACTGACCTGGCGTCAGGTCTTCGACCCCTACGCCGACGCCGTCACCGGGCGGGTCGTCGCGATTATCGGGCACTTCCCCTTTGCCCGTGCCGCCCTGCACAAGGCCGCCGACCTGCAGATCCTGGAGCGTTCCCCCGAGCCGGGCGACTACCCGGACACGGCCTGCGAGTACCTGTTGCCCCAGGCCGACTACGTGTTCATCTCATCGTCGAGCTTTGTCAACAAGACAGCTCCCCGCCTGATCGACCTGGCGGTGAGCGGTGGGGCGCACACAGTGCTCGTGGGCCCGTCCACGCCCATGCACCCGCTCCTGCTGGAGCTGGGGGTGGACACCGTGACCGGGTACGTCCCGGACCCCGAGGTGGGCCGGGCCGAGGTCATTGCCTCCCTGTCCCCCACCGGCCAGATAGGCCCGGGCACGCGCATGCACCAGCACCGCACCGCGTAGGACCACCACGGTGCCCCACCGGGCGCCCACACCCAACCGTCCACGCGAGTGCCTGGTTGCCCCTCATCCCCGCCGGGGCGGGCCTGGCCCACTACCAACCGTCCACGCGAGTGCCTGGTCGCCCACGTCCAGCACACGATCAACTGACGCCAGCCGTGCGGACACCCAGTCACACAGGACGCTTAACCATCCACTCCACTACCCGGTCGCACAAGCACCTTCTCCCAGCGCGGCAAACAAGTACCGTTCTCACGGCAAACAAGTACCGTTCTCGCGAGGAATAAGTACCGTTCTCGCGAGAGGGGGCTATGAGGAGGCCTTCTTAGTGGACGCCTTCTTGGTGGACGTCCTCGACGAAGCAGCCTTCTTAGAGGTCTTCTTAGCCGACGTCTTACGGGTCGTACGCTTCTTGACGGGCCCCTTGGCGCGCTTCTCCGCGAGCAGCTCGTAGGCCCGTTCAGGGGTGACGGTGGCGGGGTCGTCGCCCCGGCGCAGGGTCACGTTCGTCTCCCCGTCAGTGAAGTAGGGGCCGAACCGCCCGTCCTTAATGACCACGGGCCTGCCGGTAGCCGGGTCCTCCCCCAGCTCACGCAGCGGTCCGCGCGGCGCCGCCTGGCCCCGGCGACGCTTGGGCTGGGCGAAGAGCTCCAGGGCCTGCTCCAGGGTGACCGTGAAGATCTCCTCCTCGCTCTCCAGGGAACGTGAGTCCGTGCCCTTCTTGAGGTAGGGGCCGTAACGGCCGTTCTGGGCGGTAATGTCCACGCCCTCGGCGTCCTGGCCCACCACCCGCGGCAGGCTGAGCAGGTCCAGGGCCTGCTCCAGGGTGACGGTACCCAGGTCCATGGACTTCAGCAGGCTCGCCGTGCGCGGCTTGGGCTTCTTGGTCCTGGCCCGCGTCGTCCTCGCCCTGGTCGTCCTGCCGCCCGACGTCGCCCCGGCGGTCTCAGCCCCGCCAGCGCCCTCGACCGTCTCGGGCGCCGCCCCGGAGGCCCCCGGGGCCTCCTCCTCGGGCAGGACCTCGGTGACGTAGGGGCCGTAGCGCCCGTCCTTGGCGATAATCATGTGCCCGGTGGCCGGGTCCACACCGAGCTCGCGCCCGTCGTCAGCAGCGCGGGCAAGGAGCTCACGCGCCCTGTCCACGGTCAGCTCGTCGGGGGCGACGTCGGCGGGCACGTTGGCGCGCCTGCCCTCGGCGTCCTCCAGGTAGGGACCGTAGCGGCCCACGCGCAGGGTCATGCCCTCACCGATCTCAATGGAGTTCACAGCCCGCGCGTCGATCTCACCGAGGTTGTCCACCATGGACCTCAGCCCCTGCTCCGCACCGTGGACAGGACCCGTGCCGGGGCCCTTCCCGGACCCGGCCGGGGCGGCGTCAGCGCCCGCAGCGGCCTCGCCCCCGGTGCCCGCAGCCCCGGCAGCCGGGCCAGCGCCCGCAGCGGCACTCCCGGCGCCCTCCCCGTAGTAGAAACGGGTGAGCCACCCCACTCGATCCTCCTGACCAGCGGCAATACGGTCCAGGTCGGCCTCCATGGAGGCGGTGAAGTCGTAGTCGACCAGCTCGGCGAAGTTCTCTTCCAGCAGGCGGGTCACCGCGAAGGCCAGCCAGGTGGGTACCAGGGCCTGGCCGCGGTGGTCCACGTAGCCGCGGTCGGAGATGGTGGACATGGTGGCCGCGTAGGTCGAGGGCCGACCGATCTCCCGCTCCTCCAGGGCCTTGACCAGGGAGGCCTCGGTGTAGCGCGGCGGCGGGGTGGTCTCGTGACCGGCCGCCTGGCTGCCCAGGGCGGTCAGCTCCTGGCCCACGCTCATTGCCGGCAGGCGCACGTCCCTGCCGCTCTTGGTGCCGGTCCTGCCGCCCGACTCCGACTCATAACGCTCGGCGTCGCGTCCCTCCTCATAGGCGGCCAGGAAGCCGCGGAAGGTAATGACCGTGCCCGACGCCGTGAAGGAGGCGGTGGTGAAGGTCAGTTCGCCGTCGCTCCTGGTGCCCTTGGCACCGGCCAGGGGGACCTCCACGCGCACGGTGGCGGTGGAGCCGACGGCGTCGGCCATCTGGGAGGCCACGGTGCGCTTCCAGATGAGCTCGTAGAGGCGGAACTGGGCGCCGCTGAGCTCGTTGGCGACCTGGGCGGGGGTGCGGAAGTGGTCCCCGGCGGGGCGGATGGCCTCGTGCGCCTCCTGGGCGCCCTTGGCCCGGGTGGCGTAGACGCGGGGGCGGGCGGGCACGTACTCGGCCCCGTAGAGCTCGGCCACCTGGGCGCGGGCCGCCGCCACCGCCTGGGAGGACAGGACCGTGGAGTCGGTGCGCATGTAGGTGATAAAGCCGTTCTCGTACAGGCCCTGCGCCACACGCATGGTCTCGCGCGGGTTCATGCGCAGCTTGCGGGACGCCTCCTGCTGGAGGGTGGAGGTGGTGAAGGGGGCGGCCGGACGACGCTTGTAGGGCTTGTCCTCCACCTCGGCCACGCGGGGGGCGGAGCGGCGCACGGCCTCGGCGACGGCGACGGCGGCGTCCTGGTGCAGGTGGACCGTCCCGGCCCTGCGGGCCGCGGGACGCAGCTGGCCGGTGTCGTCAAAGTCGCGTCCGGTGGCCACCCGGTGACCGTCCAGGGTGCTCAGGCGGGCGGTGAAGGCGGAGTCCTCCGTCTCGGGGGCGCCCGGCACAGCCCCGGGCGCGGGCGCGGCCTCAGACGCAGTCCCGGGTCCGATGTCGGCCCCGGGCGCGGTGCCCGTGGTCCCGGCACCCTGGTGGGCGGACAGGCGGGCCTCCACGCCCCAGTAGCCCGCGGAGGTGAAGGCCATGCGCTCGCGCTCGCGCTCGACCACCAGGCGGGTGGCCACGGACTGGACGCGCCCGGCGGACAGCCCGGCACGGATCTTGCGCCACAGGACCGGGGAGACCTCGTAGCCCACGAGCCGGTCCAGGATGCGGCGGGTCTCCTGGGCGTCCACGCGGTGGGTGTCCAGGTCGCGGGTGTTGGCTAGGGCCCGGGTGACGGCCTCGCGGGTGATCTCCGTGAAGGTCATGCGCTTGACGGGGACCTTGGGCTTGAGGACCTGGAGGAGGTGCCAGGCAATGGCCTCTCCCTCACGGTCGTCGTCGGTGGCCAGGTAGAGCTCGTCGGCGCCCTTGAGGGCCTTGCGCAGGGCGGCGACGGTCTTGCGCTTGTCGGGGTTGACCACGTAGTAGGGGACGAACCCGTCCTCCACGTCCACGGCGAACCTGCCGTAGGGACCCTTCTTCATGTCCGCAGGCAGCTCGGAGGGCTGGGCGAGGTCGCGGATGTGCCCCACGGAGGCGGCGACCTCGTAGTCGTCCCCCAGGTAGCCGGCGATCGAGCGGACCTTGTTGGGGGACTCGACGATGACAAGCTTGTGGGACACGGTAACCCTCCTGGGAACGTCCTGGGTGCGCCCCCGCTCCGCCGTCGGGGCCGTCGGGCGGGGCACGGACGGCTTGACTGTAACGCACGCCCGGACGCGACACCCAGAGCCCGTGCCCGAGACCGAAGGGCGCGTGGTGGCGGATCCCGGGCGCGGCTGGCGGGGTGACGGGGCCTAACGGGCGTAGCGCTCCACGAAGTTGCGCAGCACGTGCCAGGAGCCGGAGACGTCCTGGGCCCGGGTCCAGGCCTGGATCTCGGGCAGCGCCTCGGGGTCGAAGTAGCCGTGGTCGGCGTAGAACCCCTGACGGTGGGCGAAGAACTCGCCGTCGAGCTCAGGGTGGAACTGGGTGGCGTAGAGGTTGTCCTTGACGCGCATCATCTGCACCGGGCAGCTGGGGCTGGTGGCCAGGACCACCATGTGGGGTGGCGCCACGGTAATGGCGTCATTGTGGGCCACGAAGGCGCGGAAGGCGGGGGCCATCCCGGCACAGAGCGGGTCGGCCAGACCCTGGGGGGTGAGCGTGATCTCAGGCGCGCCGACCTCCTCGGCGTAGGTTGAGTCAATGTGGGCACCCTGGTGGCGGGCCAGGGTACCGATCCCGTAGCAGGCGCCCAGGAAGGGGAAGTCCTCAGCCACCACACGATCCAGGAGGGCGTCGAACTCGGCCTCCACACGCTGCTGGGTCGCCGACTTGTGCACCGTGGTGGTGTTGAACGGCGAACCGCCCACCAGGATCCCCGAGTAGTCCTCCAGGTCAATGCGGGGCATGGGCCCGGCCTCCAGCCGACAGCGGACGAGGTCAGAGGCGTCCAGGCCGGTACGCAGCAGGAAGGCCTCGTACTCGGCGTCTGCGGGTTCGTCGTCGGCGCGGGTCGCCAGGAGGAGGAAGGGTCTCACGCACCCAGGCTACCGATGGCCCCGAGCGGGTGGGCGCGGCGCCCGCACGCCCTTCCGGGGCGGGGCTCCTCCCGGTGGCTCCGAGGGGGTGGGCGCGGCCAATACCTCCCTTTCTGCGCCCTGTGGGACAGCCACCGACTGCTCTGGCGCGAGGCCCGTCGTTACCTCATCCGCCCGAGCCTGCGGCCGCCAGCTGGTAGCAGGACCGCGCTCTGACGCCTCGGGCCCTCACCCGACCGCCTCCCGAGCTCTTCTCGGCGACCACCAGCGCACGCAGCCTGACCACCCCTCACCCGACCGCCCTCGGGCCCTCACCCAAGCGAGAATGCGGCATACGTCCCACCAGAGCGTACGAATTGCCCAGGCACCACGCACCCCCACACCATCAGTCACCTCCTATATACTTATGCACATGCGTACTCCTAGGTTCACTACTTTTCTCGCCGTCTCAGCCCTGGCTCTGCCCCTGGCCGCCTGCGGCTCCTCAGGCGAGACCACCGCCAGCCCTTCCCCCTCCTCTCCAGACTCCTCCTCGGCCTCTACGGTCGCAACAAGCGCCGCTCCCGCTGCCAGCCCGACGCCGTCGCACCCTGCCTCCTCGGCGCCGTCCGCCTCCACCAGCTCCAAGCCAGCGGCCTCCACGGCCACTCCCGCTGCCGAGGGCACCGTCATCGCGGCTATGAGCGGTCGCGACTTCCCTCAGGAGGTCAATGGCTGGACCCTTGACAAGCAGAGCGACAGCAGTATCCACACCTACAGCAGCGCGGGACGCAAGATGGGGGTGGAGTTCCGTACCTCCTCCGTCTACGACCAGCGCGTGGCGGATCTGAGCGACGCCGTCCCCGCGGGTACCGGCAAGTGCGGCACCCCCTCTACCTCCAAGAACTCGATCGTCTGCTTCCTCAAGACCGAGGACGGCCTGGTCCAGGCGACTGCGGACAGCACCAAGGTGACTCAGGAGGAGATCGTCTCCTTCGCCAACGAGCTCACCACGCTCCTGGGAACCGCGTGACGGAGGCGCACCAGGACCAGGCACCTGCCCGGACCACGCACAGGCCGCAGGAGCAGGACGCGGACGCCTAAGGGCGGGCGTCGGCAGATCAAAAACCGGCGGAATCACGCGGATCCGCTAACCGGGTAGAGCCCCAAAACAGGGATGAATGTGCAACGAGGACGCCGTTGCACATTCATCCCTGTCCCGGCCGCCTCCCAGACCGGGAAACCGTTGGAATACCGCCAGCACTCCGCCAGCGCCCCCAAGATGAATGTGCAACTCTGCGTCACAAACCGCTCTGTACAACCAATCCGTGCGGACCCAGGGGGCAGTGTCCCAGGGACTGAACGCGCCTGTCCCCAATAGGGCCCGAGCCCGGCACCCGACCTCAGCACAGGGCCCGGTACCCGGCCTCAGCGCCGACGCAGGAGCCGACGGGGTGGGACGCGTCCCAGGACCCGGTACTTCAGGTGCCCCTCCACGCTCCCCAGGTGTCCGCCCAGGTCGTGAAGGATCTTTATGCGCCGCCCCGGGTCCGCCACCGGGTAGGCCAGTGCGGCGGCACCGCTGCGCGCCAGCGCCTTGAGGGACCACTTGAAGGAGACATTGAACTTGCGGGGCACGTCGTGGGCGAAGGGGCCCTTCTCGCGGTCGGTGCGGGCGACGAACAGGATCTTGTTGACGGCGTAGCCCCGCTGCTGCCAGAAGGCGCGTGAGGCCACCGAGCGCAGGCGTACCTCAATGCGCGCGTCCTGGCAGAAGACGACGGGGATCCCCTGCTGACGGGCGCGGTGGCAGAAGTCCGTCTCCTCCAGGCCGCCGCGGTAGGAGTTGTCCAGGCCCCCCACACGCAGGTAGTCCTCCCGCCACACCCCGAAGTTCCCCCCGGAGACCGAGCGGGCGTCCTTGAACTCGTCCTCCCCCATGAGCGCCTCCGGGCCGTCGGGGGAGGCGGGGTCGAACCCGTAGGCCCGGCACGCGCCGGGGGTGTTAAAGCGCCTGTAGCCGAAGAACCCTCCCACAATCCCGTGACGCTTCTCGACGGCGGAGGACAGGGCCTCCACCCAGGTGGGGGTGGCGGCGTCGTCGGCGTCGCAGAAGAGCACGACGTGGGAGCGGGCAGCCAGCGCACCGGCGTTGCGTGAGCTGGAGTAGCCGGGCTCGGAGTGGATGACGCGCAGGTTCAGGCGCCCGGAGAAGGAGCGGGCCTCCTCCTCGGTGCGGTCCGTACAGCCGTTGACCACCACGATGACCTCAAAGGGCCGGTCGGTCTGCTGGAGCGTGAGCGCCTCCAGCTGGTCCTTGATCATCCCCTGGGCGTTACGGGCTGGGATGACCACGCTGACCTCGGGCGCCTTCTGGTCGTCTGCGCGCCCCGTGTCCTGCCCTGACCCCATCCGTGTCTCCCTCTCCCTCAAGCTCAGGCCTGCGTCGTGGCAGGAACCGTGTCGGAGTCTACCGGTGCCGCCCCGCTAGGGGCGTCCGCCTGGACGGGCGCCGGGCTCACGGCAACCGGGCTCACGGCCTGACCGTCGGCAGCCGAGCCTGCGGCAGCCCCCTGTGCGGCCCTCTCTGCGACCTGACCCCCGGCAGCCGGACTCTTGGCAGCCCCCTGTGCGGCCGGGCCCTGCGCAACCTGACCGGCGGCCTGCCGGGCGGCGGATACCGTCTGGCCCAGGTCGCCCAGCTCGGCCAGGGTCCTGAACCCCTCGGAGATATCCAGGAGCTCGGCAAAGGTGCCGACGGCGTCCACCCGCCCGTCGGCCAGGAAGGCGATCATGTCGGCGTCCTTCACGGTGGACAGGCGGTGGGCCACGATAATGACGGTGATGTCATCACCCAGCTCGGCAATAGTGCTGGCAATGCGGGCCTCGGTCTCATTGTCCAGGGCGCTGGTGGCCTCGTCCAGGACCAGGATCCTGGGCTCGCGGTACAGTGCCCGAGCGATCCCCACCCGCTGGCGCTGGCCGCCGGACAGGCGCCGCCCCCCCTCACCGAAACGGGACCAGATACCCTCGGGCTGGTCCTGGACGAAGTCCAGGATATCGGCCCGCTTCAGGGCCCGCAGCACCCGCTGCTCGTCAATATCCTCCATCTCCTCGTCAAAGGCCACGTTCTCCGCGATGGTACGACCGGTGAGGAACACCTCCTGGGGGACCACGCCGATATTGCGCTGCCACCCCAGCATATTCGTGGACACGTCGACGCCGTCGGCCAGCAGACGACCCCGGGTGGGGGTCTGGAGCCCCATAATGACGTCCAGGAGCGTGGACTTTCCCGCGCCCGAGGAGCCGACGAACGCCACCGTGCTGCCGACTGGAACACGCAGGTTGATACCGGTGAGGATCTCGGGGCCCTGGGGGGAGTAGGAGAAGTGGACGCCGTCGACCACCAGCTCGCTGGTCAGCGCCATGGGGACCACGCCCTCGTTGGACACGGGCGCGGGCACCGCCCCCGGGCGCAGGGAGGCGAGCCTGGACTCCACGTACTCCCTGGTACCGGCCTCGGCGTGGCGGATATTGGCGACGGAGCCCATGAGCCCGGCCACCGTGGGCAGCAGGCGGAAGGCCGCCGCCACCAGGAGGGCAATGGTGGCGAGCATGTCCGAGGACACCCCGTCGCCCGCGGAGACCGCGAAGACGACCCCCAGCCCCAGCATGAACAGGATCTCCATGGTCTGCTTGGGCAGGGCGGAGACGAACCCCGACACCCGCTCGATCTGCGCTCCCCGACGGATGGGCCCGGTCATGCTGCGCATAAAGTACTCGTAGGAGTTGCGCAGCTGGGTCTCCTTAATGGCACCGAAGGCGTCGATCGCCAGGCCGTAGCTCTTCTCACTGAGCTCGACCTGCTCACGCCCCAGCCGCTGGTTGACCGGCTTAATAATCCGCAGGAAGACGACCCCGGCGACCCCCAGGAACGCCAGGAGGGTCAGGGTGATCAGCGGGGAGGAGACCAGCAGCGCCGTCACCATGAGGGCCACCGAGAATATCTGGACGAATATCCCGATGACCGAGTTGGCAAAGGCGCCGTAGGCCTGGGCCACCGTCACCATGGTCTTGCGCAGGATCACCGCCAGACCCAGGTGGGCGTGGTGGTAGTAGGGAAGACGCATGTAGTACTCGGTCATCTCCACCTGGGCCCTGGTGCGCACGCTCGCGGTGAACCCCAGGGACCACCAGTTGAAGGCGACGGCCGCCAGGTCCTTGAGGACGAAGCCGCCGATGACCATGGCCAGCAGGGAGGCGACCAGGCTGGTCTGGGTGGTCAGCCCCAGCATCCGGGCCACGGTCCCGGCGGTGCCCTGCCGCCAGCTGTCGCCCATGGCCTGGATCAGGGGCGAGACGAGCAGGACCGACAGCGTGTCAAGCAGGGCGATCCCGATACTGCCCGCCACCGAGACGGCCAGGCGCCAGCGCTCACCGCGCCTGAAGAGCACCCCCATGTAGTGGCGGTACGCCCCGAGTGTCCTCACGACGCTCCTTTCCCGGCCGCCGTCGCGGCCCTGTGTGGTCCGGGGTGAAGAGTATCGGCTGGGTTACCGACGCCGCGACAGGAGTAGGTCACAGCCGACGCCGTCCGGGCGGTCCCGCAGTGGGACCCGGCACCTCCGGTGACCAGACAGCTGAGGCCGGGCACCTCCGGGGACCCGGCCGCTGTGAAAGGATGCCACCGTCAGACCCACGAGCGCCCCGGGCGCGCCGGGAGCGGCACACGGCAGGGAGGGACCACATGAGCGATCTGCGGGGGCGGCTGCGCCGTCTGGTGCGCCGGGGGCCGCGCGACGTCCTCTACGCCCACGCGGCCACCAACGGCGGCAACCACCTGTACCTGTGGATGCTGGCCCACACGCTGCGGCGGGCCAACCCCCAGACCTACGTCCAGGTGGTGCCCAGCCAGGCGCCGTGGGTCGCCGAGTTCCCGGCCCTGGCCGAGCTGTGTCTGCCCGGGCGCATGCACGTCACCGACCGCCGGATAGCCCGCCTGGGGGCGGGCTTCGACTCCGACTTCACCCGCTCCGACCTGACCGACTTCACCCGCGCCCGGCTGCTGTCCTCCCCGTCCTTCACCGACCGCCTGGCCGCGGCGCGCGAGGTGGTCACGCCGGGGACGCTGACGGTCAACGTCCGCCGCGGGGACTACTACGGCACGGTGCACGAGGCGGAGTTCGGGATACGGATCGTGCCCTACGTGGCCGCCGCGCTCGCCCTCCAGGCCGCCCGGGCCCCCCTGGGCCACGTCCAGGTGGTCTCCGACGACCTGCCCTGGTGCCAGGCCAACCTCGCACCCACCCTGGACGAGGCCGGGGTCACCTCGGCCTCCTTCACCCGTCCCGGCACGGACATGTTCGACGACATCGCCGCCCTGGCCGTCTCGCGGCGCCTGGTCCTGGCCAACTCCACCTTCTCCTACTGGGGCGGCTACCTGGCCACGGTCCTGGGCACCGACCCCGCCGACGTCGTCGCCCCCTACTTCCACCAGCGCGCCTTCGGGCAGCGGGAGCCCTGGTTCCACGACCCCGCCTGGAGCTACGTACGCGACGTCCCGGGAGGCTGGCAGCCCCCGGCGCCCGCGCCCGAGGCCGACGCGAGGTAGGTACTCAGGGGCGCTAAAGGCCCGGGCACGCGCGCGTGGGGCCAGCGCGTGACGCCAGGAGCGCCTGCCTGGGTAGACGCGCCGGTCAGGACCGGGGCGCGGCCGCCTCCAGCTCCCAGCAGGACCAGGACGCCGGCCGGACACGCACCATGGGCCCGGTGGCGAACCAGTGGACGCGCGGCTCGGGCTCACCACGGCGCATCCCCTCCCACATGCGCGCCAGCTCCTCGTCGGAGGCCTGCGCCCCCTGGCGCCAGTGCCCCCCGTAGTGCGGGTCCAGGCCGGTGGCGGCCAGGGCCTGCGCCCCCTGGCGGAACTTCCGGGCCACCTGCTCCTGGGAGCGGTAGCGGGCGTGGGCCACGGCCAGGCCGTCCCGGGCCCAGGTGCCCACGCGGGCCACGCCGTGGTTGCCGATCTCCAGCAGGGCCAGGGGGTGGGAGCGGAAGGCGACCTTGCCCAGGGGGTTGGGGGTGGTGTCCAGGAGGAAGGAGGAGGTGGGACCGACCGGCCCGTCGTCCAGGAGGACCATGTCGTACCAGTCCGCACCCACGACGTCGGCGTCCAGACCCCTCAGGTAGCGAGTCAGCGACCCCTCACGGGCGAACCACAGCTCGTCGGCGTCAAAGGGGACCACCCAGTCGGCACCCGCGCGCCAGGCGGCCCGGGCCAGGTAGGACATCTTGGCGCCCTGGTAGTAGGCGACCGTGGTGTCGCGCCCCACGTGCACCCGGGGGTCCCGGCGGGCCAGGTCGCGCAGGTACTCGTAGGTCCCGTCCTGGGAGAGGTTGTCGGCGACCAGGACGTGGTCCACCCCCTGGTCCAGCAGGTGGGTGATCACGGTCGGCAGGATGTCCTTCTCGTCACGCACCATGGTGACCGCCCACACGGATCCGGTGACGCGACGGCGCAGGCGCAGGCGGGGCAGGCGCATGCCGCGCGCCACCTGGCGCATCTCCGGGCGCATCCGCGTCTCGGCCACCTGCCTGCGGTACCAGTTGAACTGGCCGACCTGGGCCCTGGCACCCAGCCGACGTCTCACGGGTCGGGGCTCCATCACTCGTCCTCCTGCATCCATTCTGCTCTTCGACCGCCGCGGGGCCGGTCAGCCCGTGCCGGGCGCCGACGTCGCCGGGTCCCATCCTGCTACCGTCCCGGGGGCGCTGGCCACCGGCACTGCCGCGTCGAGCGTCCCGGGCCACCGGCACACAGTCGCACCGGGCGCCGCGGCGGGAGGCCGCCTCCACGATACGATGCGGCAATGCCTGAGCACCGCGCGAGGACCGCACCGACCGTCAGCGTCGTCATCCCCTTCTACGGGGATCCCGGCCCCGCGCAGGACCTGGTCACCTCGCTGCGCGCCAGCGCCTCCCCCCACCTGCACGAGGTCATTGTCTCCGATGACCACTCCCCCACCCCCTTCCCCGCCACCGAGGGCGTGCGGGTGGTGCGCCGCGAGCGCAACGGGGGCTTCGCGGCCGCCGTGAACTCCGGCGCGGCCGCCGCCACCGGGGAGCTGCTGCTGGTGCTCAACTCCGACCTGGAGGTCGCCCCGGACCTGCTGGACCGCCTGGTGGCGGCCGCGGCCCCCTGGATGCCGGCGCTGGTGTCCTGTGACGTGCTGACCCCGGGAGGACGGACCTCCTGGCCGGGCCGTCACTTCCCCACCACCGCCCACCAGGTCACCGAGTGGCTGGTCCCCCTGGCCCACTGGCGCCACCTGCCGGTCCTGCACGAGGCGGTGGGGCACGACACGCGCACGGCCTCGGGGCGGGACACCGCGGTGGACTGGGTCATCGGGGCCCTCATGCTGGTGCCTGCCGCCGTCTGGCGCGCGGTGGGCGGCCTGGACGAGTCCTTCTACATGAACTGCGAGGAGGTGGACCTCCAGCGGCGCCTGCGGGAGCTGCGCGTCCCCTCGGTGCTGCTCGGCGGCCTGTCGGTGGGGCACGAGGGGGGTGCCTCCTCGGCCCCGGAACGGCGCCGGGGCTGGCTGGTGGACGGCAGGCTGCGGTACGCGCGCAAGTGGGAGGGGCGGGCCGGTGCGCGGCGGCTCCAGGCCGGGCTGGCGGCCGCCACCGCGGTCAACCTGGTGTGGAACACGGCCCGCCGCCTGGCGGGCTCACCGGTGCGCCCGGTGGAGGTGGCCCGTGAGGAGTACCACCTCCTGACCCACCCCGAGCGGTGGGTCCCGGCGGCCAACCGCGCCCCGGCCCGCCGGTAGGGCCCACAGGCACGACCTTGTGCGTGAATACCCCCGCCTCGCACGGAACACGTCTCCGCGCACAGAATGTCACGATACGAACAGGATATCGCCTTTATCTCGCGAGAGATCTACACCATATCCATGTGTTATAATACGCATAGCGGTCTTGCTCCGTCTCCTCCTGGTCCGGCCGGGGGCCTCACCCGCTCCCCAACCTGGTCAGCGCCGGGCCCTCCACCAGCGCGGAAGGGGTCGCCGGGGTCCACAGCCTGTTCATAGGAGGCCCGGGGACCCGTTACGATGATGTGATGCCGTCAAGCCCGCGCCTCCTCATTGTCTCCCCGTCCTTCCACGGGTACTGGCAGGCCTATGAGGGCGCGTTCCGGCGCCTGGGGCACCCCACCCGCACCCTGCGCTACGACGAGCTGGGCGGCGTCCTGGCCCGGCTGGGCCACAAGGCCCGCGTGGAGCTGGTGGACCGGCTGGGCGGGGACGGGCGGGCGCGCTGGGCCCGCCAGGTCAGCGCCCGGGCGGCCCGGGCGGTGCGCTCCAGCCGCCCCGAGCGGGTGCTGGTCATCCGCGGCGACGTCCTGCAGGAGGACTTCTGGGAGGCGGTGGCCGACGTCGGGGCCCGCCCCGTCACCCTCGTCTACGACGAGATCGAGCGGATGAGCACCAGCTACGAGGCGGTCATGGCCCACGGGCCGGTGGCCTCCTACTCCGCCCACGACACGGCCGCCCTGGCCGCGCGCGGCGCCCACGTCGTCCACGTACGCGACGGCTACGACTCCCACCTGCCCTACCGTCCCCGGTCCAGCGACGAGGTGGTGTTCATCGGCGCCAACTACGGCCAGCGCGGCGCCCTGCTGGCCCACCTGGACCGCTCCGGGGTGGCGGTGCGGGCCTACGGACGCTCCTTCTCCCACCACCCGGTGGACCTGGCGCGCACCTGGCTGGCCCGGCGCCCGCCGGTCCCCTCCCACCGGGACGTGCCCCGCCAGGTGGCCTACGGGATCCAGGCGGGCGCGGTGGCCAGCCTCAATATCCACGACCGCCAGGACGGCTTCACCATGCGCACCTACGAGATCCCCGGCGTCGGCGGGCTGGAGCTCATTGACCGCGACGACGTCGCCGACCTCTACGAGCCGGGCAGGGAGGTCCTGGTCTTCCACTCCCCCGAGGAGCTGGTGGACCTGTGCCGCCGGGCCGCCACGGACACCGCCTGGGCCCAGGGCGTGCGCGAGGCGGGCCGACGCCGCACCCTGGCCGAGCACACCATCGACCACCGGGCCGCCGAGCTGGAGGCGCTGTGGGCATGACACTGACCGACCTGGCCGTCCCCCTCCTGGTGGGCCACGCCCCGGCCCCGCAGGCCCCCGCCGACCACCTGCTCTTCCCCCAGCGCCTGGCGCCCTGGCGCGCCTGGGAGGGCTCCCACCACCGCCTGCGCCGGGCCCGGGCCGCCGTGGCCCTGGCCTCGGGCCGTGTGCTGCACGGCGGGGCCGGGGGGCCGGAGGCGGTCATTGCCAGCCGGGGCGGGGCGCCGCGCGTGGCCGTGGTGGTGGACGCCCCCACCTCCTCCCAGCAGGCGGCCCTTATCGCCCCCCTGGCCCACCTGCGCGACGTCGTGGTGGTCTGCCCACCCGAGGTGCTGGCGCTCCTGGACGGGCCCGACGGCGCCCGGGGGGGCACCGGACCCGCCACCGGTACCCCGGGGGGCGGCACCCCGGAGGCGAGCGGGGCGGCAGCCGCCCCGGAGACAGACGGCGCCCCCGGGACCGCCTCCACCGCCCCGGGCTGGGACGTGGTGCCCCTGAGCGCGGCCGGTGTGGCCGAGCGCCTCGACAGCGTGACCGACGTCCTGGCCGTGGGCCACTACCTGCCCCTGGGCGCGGGCGCCTACCGGTGGGCCCAGTCCCACGGGGCCCGGTTCGTGGTGGTCCAGCACGGGATCCTCACCCCCTTTATGGCCCCGCTGCCGGTGGGCGCGCACCTGCTGGCCTGGAGCGAGGCCGACGCCGCCTTCTGGGCCTCGGGCCGCCGTGACGTCAGCCACGAGGTGGTGGCCTCCCAGCTGCTGTGGCGCGCCGCCCAGGAGCCCCCTGCCAACGCCGGGTCCGACGCCGCGCCGACCTTCCTGGGCCAGCTCCACGGCGTCGAGCTGGGCCGGGCCTACATGACCGCTACCAGCCACGACTTCTGCCGGGCCACGGGCGCCCTCTACCGGCCCCACCCCGCAGAGAGGGACCGCCTGTCGCGCTGGACGCACGCGGCCTGGGAGCGGGAGGGCATTACCATCGACCGCTCCGGGACCCCCCTGGTGGAGACCCGCTCTCCCGTGGTGTCGGTCTTCTCCACCGGCGTGCTGGAGGCGGCGGCACGGGGCCTGGCGGCGTGGGTCCACGCCCCGGGGGCGCCGGACTGGCTCAGCGCCCTCCACGCCCGCTATAGCATGTCCCCCTGGGGCGCGTCCCCCACCCCCCCGCCACCCGCCACCGGGCAGGAACCCGCCCGGACCGTCGCCCTGGCTCTCACACGCCACTGAACGCACTGGCAGATTGAAGGATCCCATGAGCACGCTCATCGTCGTCCCCGTCCGTGGAGGCTCCAAAGGCGTCCCTCGTAAGAACCTCCGCGACGTCGGCGGCAAGCCCCTGGTGGTGTGGACCATCGAGCAGGCCCTGGCCGTGGACGGCGCCCGGGTGGTCGTCTCCACCGAGGACCCCGAGCTCGCCCGGGTCGCGGCCGGGGCCGGGGCCGAGGTCATCGACCGCCCCGTCGAGCTGGCCCAGGACACCACGCCCACCGAGCCGGTCATCCTCCACGCCATGGACGTCCTGGCCGCCCAGGGCTACGAGCCCGAGCACGTGGTCCTGCTCCAGGCCACCAGCCCGGTACGCCGCCCGGGCACCATCGCCCGGGCCGTGGCCCAGGCCCGGGACACCGGCGTGGACTCCCTGGTCGGCGTCGTCCCCCAGACGCCCTTCCTGTGGTGGACGGCCCGTGACGGGCACGGCCCGACGGCGGACTTCGACGTCGACCACCGCCCCCGCCGCCAGGAGCTGACCGCCGACCAGATGCGCTACCGGGAGACCGGATCCCTCTACGTCACCCGGCCCTGGGTGTACCGGCAGCGGAACAACCGTATTGGCGGGCGCATCGGGCTGTTCGTCATGGACGAGGTCGAGGGCGTGGACATTGACGGACCCCTGGACCTGGCCCTGGCGGGCAGGACCCTGGCCCAGATGCAGCAGGAAGGCATGTGAGAGCCGATGAGCATTGAGCGCTCCTTCACCCCCTACATCGTCTTCGCCGAGGACCCGCTCCTGACGGCCCTGGCCAAGATCACCGCCAACAAGTCGCGCACCATCTTCCTGGTGGACGAGCACGGCACCCTGACCGGCTCCCTGACCGACGGCGACGTACGCCGCTACCTGGCCGCCGGCCACACCGACCTGGAGGTCCCCGCCTCGACGGTGGCCAACCACTCCCCCCGGTCCGTGACCGAGGGCACTCTCATTGACGAGATCGACTGGCTCTTCCGCGACGGCGTCACCCTGGTCCCGGTCCTGGACGAGCGCGGGCGCGTGGTGGCGGTGGCCTGGCCCGGCAACGACTCCTTCACCATCGGCACCCACCGGGTGGGCCCGGACGAGCCGGCCATGGTCATCGCCGAGATCGGCAACAACCACCAGGGGCAGGTGGACCTGGCCCTGCACCTGGTGGACCTGGCCGTGGAGGCCGGGGCGGACTGCGTGAAGTTCCAGCTGCGGGACCTGGACGCCCTCTACCGCGGCGCGGCCGGGACCATTACCGCCGGGGAGGACCTGGGCGCCCAGTACACCCTGGACCTGCTCACCCGCTTCTCCCTGCCGGCCGACTCCATGGTCAGGGTCTTCGACCACTGCCGCGAGCGCGGCATCGACGTCATGTGCACCCCCTGGGACCTGCCCAGCCTGGACGTGCTCCTGGAGTACGGGGTGGACGGGATCAAGATCGCCTCGGCGGACCTGACCAACCACGACCTGCTGCGCGCCGCCGCCCGCGAGGGCCTGCCCCTGGTGGTGTCCACGGGCATGAGCACCGAGGCGGAGATCCAGGAGTCGGTCTCCCTCATCCACCGCTACGGCGCCCCCTACGCGCTGCTCCAGTGCCAGTCCGCCTACCCGGCGCCCTTCAAGGACCTCAACCTGCGCTACATGCGGCGCCTGGCGGAGATCGGGGACTGCCCGGTGGGCTACTCGGGCCACGAGCGGGGCTACCACGTGCCCCTGGCCGCCGTCGCCCTGGGCGCCAGCATTATCGAGAAGCACTTCACGGTCGACCGCTCCCTGGAGGGCAACGACCACAAGGTCTCGCTCCTGCCCGGGGAGATGGCCACCATGGTCCGCCAGATCCGTGAGGTGGAGGCCGCCCTGGGATCCACCAGGCCGCGCACCGTCCAGCCCGGGGAGTTCATGAACCGCGCCAACCTGGCCAAGTCCCTGGTGGCGGCCCGCCCCCTGGTCAAGGGCCAGCGCATTACCGAGCAGGACGTGGAGGTCAAGTCCCCGGGCCGCGGGCTGCAGCCCAACGCCCGCCCCCAGCTCGTGGGCCGGGTCGCCAGCCGCGACATCGCCGCGGGGGACTTCTTCTACCCCGGTGACGTCTCCGACCACCCGGCCCGCCCCCGCCCCTACTCCTTCCGCCGCCCCTGGGGGGTGCCGGTGCGCTACCACGACTTCCAGGCCATCCTGGACGCGGGCGCCCAGCCGGACTTCCTGGAGTTCCACTACTCCTACAAGGACCTGGAGGAGGACGTGGAGGAGGTCTTCGCGGACTACCGGCAGACCCCCCTGCCCATGGGCTACACCTGCCACCTGCCGGACCTGTTCAGCGGTGACTTCATACTGGACCTGGCCTCCTTCGACGACGCCGTCTGGGAGCGCTCCATCCGCGAGCTCCAGCGCACCATTGACATCGCCCGCTCCCTGCGGCCCTACTTCCGCCAGGAGCAGGACCCGGTCTTTATCGCCACCCTGGGCGGCTTCACCAAGGAGGGCCCGGCCCCGGCCGAGAGGATCCCGGCCATGTACGACCGCATTATCGAGGGCCTGGAGCGGGTGGACCACTCCGGGGTGCGTCTGGCCCCCCAGACGCTGCCGCCCTTCCCCTGGCTGCTGGGCGGGCAGCAGTACCACAACCTGTTCATGGCCCCCGAGGCGCTGCGCGACTTCTCCCGGCGCAGCGGCCTGCAGATCACCTACGACATCTCCCACTCCATGCTCTCGGCCAACTACGCCCACCGCCCCCTGCGCGAGTACACCGAGATCCTCGCTCCCCTGGCCGCCCACCTGCACGTGGTGGACGGCAAGGGCGTGGACGGCGAGGGCGTCCAGATCGGGGAGGGGGACGTGGACTGGCCCGAGCTGGCCGGCCAGCTGGACCGCCTGGCCCCCGGGGTCTCCTTCATCCCGGAGATCTGGATGGGACACGTGAACAACGGTGAGGGCTTCTGGGTGGCGCTGGACCGTCTGGAGGCGTACCTGTGAGGGGGATGTCCTACCGGGGCGTGCCCGGGGGGGCGCCTACGGCCCTGTGGGTGGTACCCGTGGCGGACCTGGGCGGGGTGGCCCGCCACGTGCTGGACGTGGCCGCCGTCGGGCTGCCCCGCACCCGCCTGGTGGTGCTCTGCCCCCCCGGGCCGCTGGCCGAGCGCCTGCGCCGGGCGGGGGCGGCGGTCCTGGTGGAGGACCTCGGCCCGGAGCACGGTCTGGCGGCCTCCGTGTCCGCCCTGCGCCACGCGGTGGCGACCCTGCGCCCGGCGGTGGTCCACACCCACCTGGCCTACGCCGACCTGGTGGCGGCCCTGGCGGTGCCACCCACCTGGCCGGTGCGCCTGGTGTCCACCGAGCACGGTATCGCCGCCCCGGGCCACGACGCCGTCTACCACGGCACGGGAGCGCGGGGGCGGGCGGTCAGCCGTCTCATGGCGGCCGCGCACGCCGCGCGGTGCCGACGCTACGACGCCCTCATCGCGGTCTCCCGGGCCACCGCCCAGGCCGTGCGGGACACCTGGCACCCCCGCCGTCCCGTGGTGGTGGTCCCCAACGGGGTGGACGCCCCGGGACCCGACGCACGCGTGCCGGGGCGCGTACCGGGCCTGCGCGTCCTGTCCCTGGCCCGCCTGGCCCCCGAGAAGCGGGTCACCGAGCTGCTGGCCGGCTTCTCCGTGCTGCACCGTGACCACCCGCGGGCCACGCTCACCGTGGCCGGCACCGGCCCCCAGGAGGCGGCCCTGCGCCGGGCGGCGCGCTCCCTGGGCCTGGAGGAGGCCGTGACCTTCCCCGGCTACCTGGACGCCGCCACCGCCCTGGCCGGCCACGACGTCCTGGCCCAGCTCTCGGTGTGGGAGAACTGCTCCTACGCCCTGCTGGACGCCCTGGCCGCCGGGCTGGGGGTGGTGGCCACCCCGGTGGGCGGCAACCCCGAGATCCTGCCCGTTCGCTGCCTGGTGGAGGCCGACGACGTCCGGCGGGTCGCCGCCGCCCTGCACACCCAGGGCACGAGCCTGGACGAGCGCCCCCACCTGCCCGCGGGCTGGCCGAGCCGGGCCGAGACGGCCGCCGCCGTGGTGGACGTCTACCGGGACGCCTGGAGCGGGAGGTGGCAGGCGTGAGGGGGGCCACGAGCGCCGCCTGGGCCGACCTGACCGAGCCGGTGGTCGGCCTGCCCGCGCGCCTGAGCCGCTCGGGGCGGATCCCCGACTTCCTGCTGTTCGTCTGTATCACCAACAACGACTTCGAGTTCCCGGGGCTGGGGACCACCATCGGGGAGGTCGCGGCGATCCCGCTGGTGCTGCTGTCCCTGGCCCGCCGGGCCGAGCGCGGCTGGTCGCGCATTGGCGCACCGGCGCTGCTGGTGACGGCCCTGGGCGGGTGGTTCCTGCTGTCGGGCGTCATCAACCACCAGATCCCCCCGTTCCGTATCGGCCACATGGTCCTGTACTGCGCGGTCATCCTGTTCATGGCCTGCGGGCGCATTGACGTCGTGGCCGCGGCCTCGGGCATTGGCGTGGGCCTGGTGATCGGCACCGTCTACGGCTACGCCACCTTCGGCTCGGACTACCCCGGGCGCATGACGGGCAGCCTGGGGGACCCCAACGGGGCGGGGTACGTGCTCATCACCCTGGGCCTGGTCTACCTGGGCCTGGAGACCCGCCGGGGCAGGCGCCTGGTGGTGGGCCTGGCCACCGCCGTGGGGATCGTCGGCACCTTCTCGCGCACGACCTTCCTGGCCGCCGGGATGGCCGCCCTGTGGATCCTCATGCCCCCGCGCGTGCCCGTGGCCGTCAAGGGCTCCATCACGGCGGTCCTGTTCACCCAGGTCACCACGGTCGCGGAGTCCATGAAGAACCAGGGCGTCTTCGCCGACCGGCAGGGCTCGGACAACCTGCGGGAGCTCATCTACCCCCTGGAGCAGCAGATCGTGTCCTCCAACCCCCTCACCGGCCACGGCCCGGGCACGCTGACCATCCAGCTGGAGCAGCAGAGCTTCTTCTTCCACTCCAGCTACCTGCTGCTGCGGGCCGAGGGGGGCTGGATCCTGTTCACCCTCATGCTGGCCACCATGCTCGTCGTCGCCCTCAGGCTCGCCCGGCCGGCCTCGGGGATACGCAACAAGGTGCTGGAGGCCGCCCTGCTGGTGCCTCTCATCTGCGCCCTCAACCTGGGCAACGTGTTCCTGGACTTCCCGGTGGCCGTGGCCCTGGGGGCGGCCCTGTGGTGGGCCGGGGCGCCCCGGGACGGGCAGGCAGACGACCCGCCGGGCCGCACGCGCCAGATCCCCGCACCGACCAGCCTGGTCCCCGTCTCCCAGGGAAGGAGGGCAGCCGTATGACCCACTTCACCATGGCCGCCAACAACGCCCAGACCGGCGGGGGTGAGGTCATGCTCCTGGCTATTGGCCACGCCCTACGTGACCTGGGGCATACGGTCAGCGTGGTGGCCCCGGCCGCGGAGGACGGCGTGGGCGCCGAGGCCGCCCGCCAGGGCTTCCCCACCACCGCCATCCTGGCCTCGGGGCGACGGGAGTACATGCGCGGGCTGCGGCGCTGGGACGCCAGCCGGCGCCAGGGCGTCCTGTGGTGCAACGGGCACGTCCCCGCCCTGGCCACCGCCGGGCACCGTGACCGGGTGGTCCACCTCCACCAGGCGCCCTCGGTGGCGCACGTGGTGGCCGGGCGCCTGGCCGGCTACGGGGCCCTGGTGACGCTGGTGCCCTCGCGCTCCACCCAGACCCGTTTCCCCGACGCCCAGATCCTGCCCAACTGGACCGACGACATCCGGGTGGAGCCCCACGTCCTGGACCCGGAGCACGTGGTCCTGGGCTTCCTGGGACGGCCCAGCCCGGACAAGGGCGTCGTGGTCCTGGCCCGGGCCCTGGCCGAGCTCGACGCCGCGGCCCCCGGGCGCTTCCGCCTGCTGCTGGCCGGTGAGCCCCGCTTCGTGGGCGACCACGAGCAGCAGGTCGTCGAGGCGGCCCTGGCCCCGGTGTCCCACCTGGTGGACCGGGTGGGCTGGGCCAGGCGGGAGGACTTCTTCTCCGCCGTCGACCTGGCGGTCCTGCCCTCGGTGTGGGCTGAGCCCTTTGGGCTGACGGCCGCCGAGGCCATGAGCGCGGGCGTGCCCTTCGTGGTCTCCGACGCCGGGGCCCTGCCCGAGGTCGCCGGGGAGCGCTACCCGTGGACCGCCCGGTCGGGCTCGGCCTCCCACCTGGCCCAGGTGGTCTCCGCGGCCCTGGCCGCCCCCGAGCAGACCCGCCGCGCCGTCGCGGCCGAGTCCCGCCGACGCTGGGAGCAGCACTTCTCCGCGCAGGCCGGACGGCGCCACCTGCGCTTCCTCCTGACCGACATCCTCCCTGTGGCCCTCAAGGAGCAGGCATGAGCACGCCGTCACGGGTCCCCCTGGCGATCGCCCACGACTACCTCACAGTGCGCGGCGGGGCCGAGCGCGTCGTCCTGGCCATGCACCGGGCCTTCCCACAGGCCCCGATCTACACCACCCTCTACCACCCTGAGGGGACCTTCCCGGAGTTCGTCGACGCCGACGTGCGCGTCAGCCCCCTCAACCACGTGGGCCCCCTGCGTCGCAACCACCGGGCGGCCCTGCCCCTGCTGGCGCCCGCCGCCAGCGCCATGCGCGTGGACGCCGAGGTCACCCTGGTGTCCTCCACGGGGTGGGCGCACGGCTTCCGCACCACGGGACGGACCCTGGTGTACTGCCACTCCCCGGCCCGGTTCCTCTACCTGCGCCGCCAGTACCTGGGACAGGGCTCACGCCTGAGCCCCCAGGCCCTGGTCCTGGGCGCCCTGCGTCCGGGGCTGCTGCGCTGGGACCGCCGGGCGGCCCGGAGGGCTGACCGCTACCTGGCCAACTCCACCATCGTGGCCGAGCGGATCGCCCGGGCCTACGGCATCGAGGCGCGCATCCTCTTCCCGCCCGGGGGGATGGACCCCCTGGCCGGGCAGCAGGCGGTACCCCAGGTCGAGGACTGGGCCGCGTCCGGCTACCACCTCCTGGTCTCCCGGCTCATGCCCTACAAGAACATTGACGCCGCCCTGGGGGCCTTCGCGGCCCTGGAGGACGAGCGGCTCGTGGTCATCGGGCGCGGCCCCCTCAAGGACCACCTGGTGGGCACGGCCCCGCCCAACGTCCGGTTCCTGGAGGGGCTGGAGGACTCCCAGATGCGGTGGGCCTACGCCCACGCCACGGCCCTGCTGGCGCCCTCCTTCGAGGACTTCGGGCTGACCCCCCTGGAGGCCTACTCCTTCGGCAAGCCGGTCCTGGCCCTGCGCGGGGGCGGCTACCTGGACACGGTGCGCGACGGGGACACCGGCCTGTTCTTCTCCGAGCCCACGCCGTCGGCCATTGCCGACGCCGTCCACCGCGGCCAGCGCGTGTCCTGGGACCGGGAGGCGATTACCACCCACGGGGCCGCCTTCAGCGAGTCCCGCTTCGCCCAGGCGCTCCGTGACGAGATCTCCCTGCTGCGTCCCGCCTCCCCGGAGGCCTAGATGAGCAGGAGGCGCTTCGACCGCTTGCTGCGGCTGGCCGTCTTCGTGCTGGACAGCTGCGTCATTATGCAGACCTTCCTGCTGGCCTACCACCTGCGGGCGTCCCTGGGGCGCCTGAACGACCCGGCCACCCTCAACCAGCTGCTGCTCCAGATCATGCCCCTGGCCACGGCGCTGTGGGTGGCGGCGATCGCGGCCCGGGGCGGCTACGACAGCCGGGAGTACGGCGCGGGCACGGTGCCCTACCGGCGGGTCCTCAACGCCTCGCTCATGGTGCTGGCGGGGATGGCGGCCACCCTGTTCCTGACCCGCACGCCCCTGTCGCGGGCCTTCTTCATCCTGCTGTTCGTCATAGGCGTCCCCCTGCTGCTGGCGGAGCGCCTGGTGGTACGCCGCCTGCTGCACCTGTTCTACCGCCACGGGCACGGCCTCTACCGGGTCCTGCTGGTGGGCTCCCCCGAGCAGGTGGCCGAGCTGCGGGTCCTGCTGGGACGGGTGACGTGGCTGGGGCTGCACCCGGTGGCCACGGTCATGCTGCCCCAGCCCAGCCCGGGCCAGGCCCACACCGGGCCCCTGGACCACACCGACAGGCTCTTCTCCGTGGCCCGCGACAACCGGGTGGACCTGGTCCTGTTCGCCGCCGGGGCGGTGCCCTCCTCCACGGACTTCCGCCGCTACGTGTGGCAGTTCGAGGGGCACCACACCCAGCTCGCCGTCGTGCCCTCCCTGGCCGACGTCGCGGCCGACCGGATACGCACCCGCCCGGTGGCCGGCCTGCCCATTGTCTACGTGGAGGAGCCGCACACCGGGCGGGCCCTGTCCAGCAGCAAGCGGGTGTTCGACGTCCTGGCCTCCGTCATAGGGCTGGTGGCCACCTCACCCGTGCTGCTGATCACCGCGGTGGCGGTGTACCTGACCGACCGCGGCCCGGTCCTGTTCCGCCAGACCCGGGTGGGACGCGACGGCAGGACGTTCACCATGCTGAAGTTCCGCTCCATGGTGCTCGACGCCGAGAGCCGCCTCAAGGAGCTCCAGGGCGGTAACACCACCAACACCGTCATGTTCAAGCTCAAGAAGGATCCCCGGGTCACGCGGGTAGGCGGCCTCATCCGCCGCTACTCCATTGACGAGCTCCCCCAGCTGATCAACATTATCAAGGGGGACATGAGCCTGATCGGGCCGCGCCCGCCCCTGCCCCGGGAGGTGGAGCGCTACTCCGAGGAGGAGATGCGCCGGCTGCGGGTCCGACCCGGGCTCACGGGCCTGTGGCAGGTCTCGGGGCGCTCCAACCTGTCCTGGGAGGAGACGGTGCGCCTGGACCTGTACTACATCGACAACTGGTCCCCGCTCCAGGACCTGGCCATCCTGGCCCGCACCATCCACGCCGTCGTGGCCTCCCGGGGGGCGTACTGAGCGTGGTCCCGCAGGACACGGACGGGGCGCACGGGGCAGTCGGGGCGACTGGGGCGGCTGAGGCTGTCGGGGCGGCTGGAGCGGGCGCGCCGGACCTGCCCGGACGCCCCGGCTTGCCCGGCCGGTCTGGCTTGGCCGGCCAACCTGGCTCCCACGGCCAGCTCGGCCCCGGGCAGGCCGAGCGGGACGGGACGGGCAGGGCCCACGATGCGGCAGGGACGCCCGGCCCGGCCTTTAACGGGGTACCCGCTGCGGGTCGGAGCGACGAGCAGGTCGCCGGGGGCTGGCGCGTCGGGCGGACGACGTGGGCGGGACGCGCCCGGGGGTGGGGGCTCGCCCTGCTGGCGACCTGGGTGGTGTTCGTCCTGACCCGCCCCGGGCAGCTGGCCGGCGGCCTGGTCATGGGGGCCACGCTGAGCTCCCCCGACTGGCTGGGCACGGCGGCCGCGCGGGTCATGGAGGTCCTGGTCCCGGCACCGGTGGCGGCCTGCGCGGCAGGCTGCCTGCTGGTCGGGGTGGTGGTAGCGGCCGTGCGAAGGCGGTGGTCGGTGCTGCCGGGCGTGGTCGTGCTCCTGTGCGCACCCATTGCCGTCACCGAGGTCCTGGTCCACCTCCTGCCCCGACCTGCCTACGGGGTCTACCCGTCGAGCAACTCCATGCCCTCGGGCCACGCCACGGTGGCGGCGTCGCTGGTACTGGCCTGGGCGCTGGTGCTGCCCCGCTGGAGGTGGCTGCGCGTGGCGGAGACGGCGGTCCTGGCGGGTGCGGCGGGCGCGGTGGTGGTCTCGCGCGCCCACGTCCTGCCCGACGTCGTGGCCGCCTTGTGTGTGTGCGGCCTGGTCGAGGCGCTCCTGGGCCGGGCAGTGCGGCCGGACGGGGCGGGGCTGGGCCAGCCAGGCCAGCCGGGTCAAGCGGGGGCCCTGGCATCCCAGGCCGCTGCAGGGCCCCGGACCAGGGCTGCTGCCAGCACGGGGTTCCAGGCATCTCAGGCTGCTGCCAGCACGGGGTCCCAGGAGACCCGGCAGCCCCGCAACCAGGCGGCCCCGCCCCGACCCGGACTCCCTCGGCTCTCCGGCAACCAGACCCCGCCCCGACCCGTAAGGCTCCCCTGGCAGCCCGCCGCCCTGGGAAGGCCGCGGGCCTGGGCGTACGCGGTGGCCGTCCTGGCCCTGGGGGCGCCGCTGCTGTCCACCAGCCTGCTGTCCGTGCCAGCGCCCGGCCCTCTGGTGAGCCTGGGGTGCGCGGGGGCGGGCCTGGTGGCGGTCAGTGCCCTGCTGGTCCTGGATCTGCCTGGTCCGGGGGTGCCCGCCCCGAGGCCGTCCAACCCGCGCGACGCCTCCTGAGCGTCCTGAGCGGGCTCCTTTAACGCCGCAGGAGGTCGACAACGTCGCCATCTCACCGCCGTGCCAGCACTTTGCCGGAGCTCCCGCTGTACCCTTACCACCCGCGCCACCAGTCCCCGGGCCTCGAATCTCATCGTTCAGGAACGTCAATGGTACCGAATTTGATATCATTGCCGAGACCGGCGTGTGGCCCGTAGGCGGCAACAGCCTGGGAGGAAAATGATTTGCCACTATTGTCGAGGACGCAGAATCCTGGGGGGTTCTGTTGAGTCACGGAGAAGGACTTACTCGCGAGACAACCGCACCTTCGTCAATGATAAGCAGGCTGTTCAGGGAAAGTAGAACTAAATTAGACGGAGTAGGACCCGTCTACTACGCAGAATAAGGAGAGCGGCCTGACCTACTGAATCAAGTAATGGACGGAACAAGAATCTGGAAACCATAACCACAAGTTAAGGAGTACGGCCGATGATGCCGATCGACAACCCCATGGCCTTGGCGGTGGTAGAATGGATTTCTTCTCCGGCTGGGGGACGGCCTAACGGCCCTCCCTCGTGGCCCTACGCCACGATCTGCGAATTCCTTGAGGAGAACATGACCCGCCATCCCGGCCACAAGGAGTTTCCTGAGTTCACGGTGTCCATATTGATCGAGCCGATCGAGCTCATCTCAATCACCGTCTGGAAGGTCAAGGTGGACTACATCGCACGGGAGGCCGTCCTGCCCTGTCTGTGGAAGGGACGGCAGCTGGTCCTCCGAGAAGGTTACCATATCGTCGCTGTCGCGATGATCACCGACGTCCTCGTCACCAAGGTCAGGGATCCCAGACGAGAATAGTGCAGACACAAGGGGCGCCAGATGGTTCTCCGGGAAGACGACCAGGTCGTCGCGGTAGCGATAGTAACAGGCGTTCTCATTGATTACGACAAGGAAATCAAGTGGTGGTAAGACCACGATAACGGTACCGGCTCAGCAGCTAGGCGTTCGCCCGCAGCCAGGCCCGTACCGGCTTGATCGGGCGCATTGGGCGCTTCGCCCCGGACACCTGGGCCTTGGCCCGGTCAAAGGTGATCCCGTTCTGCTCCTCGACCGTCCTCAGGATCCGGGGCAGGTCACGGATATCAGCCGGGGCCGGGTCAATGGCACCGGTCAGGGTGCGGTTGACACCCTCATCGCTGAGGGGGAGCTGGTACGAAAGCGGCCCGGCAACCGGGACCCGCGGCCCGTAGAGCCGGACCTCGTCACCTCCTGACCAGAACTCCTTCGCCATCCGCGCCTCGTGGAACTCAGAGACCAGGTCCGGCGACCAGCGCACCCTGACGTCGACGTCCACGGTCGGGGCCTCACGCGAGGTGACGACGACCTGAAGGTACCAGCGACAGTCGGTAGGCGCCGCCAGCCCGATCTCGGCGGCCCACTGAGCGGCCGGGGTAGGGGGCAGGCCCTGGTAGACCGCGTCAAGAGTCTCAAAGGCGTCGTCTCCGGCAGGAATATCCCGGAACATGCCGAATAGCTCCCAGAAGGCCGAGCGATGCTCGAGCAGCACTGGTTCATTGCGTAGCCGCTTCGCCACCTGGAGCAGGGTCGCAGCGGCCTCCTCGTCGCCGTCACCGGCCGCGTACACCAGCATTACCAGGGCGTTCGCCAGGGGGTTTCCCAGGTGCCACCCCCGCCAGGATATCTCCTCATTCCGCGCCGCCTGCACCGCGTCACGGACCAGGTCCGTGTTCGCCGCCGTGACCAGTGGCAGCAGCCGGTCCGCCTTGGCGCGGCTGTCGGGCCAGCTCGTCGACGCCAGCCGTTTGGCCAGCTTGTTGTCACTGCCGAGTACGTCCTCAAACGATGCCACGACCCCTCCTGGTTCTGGTTGAGCAAAGACTATCCGTCTTATCTTCCCACACAGAATATGGGGAACGGCGTCGGCAGGACGACAGCGACATCCTAGGCGCGTGAGACGCGGGAGGCCTCCTCCACCTGCTCAGGGGTGGGACGGATACCGGTGTAGAGGGCGAACTGCTCGGCGGCCTGGAGGGCAATGACCTCCGAACCGCGCACCACCGGCTTCCCGGCCGCCTGGGCGGCCCTGATCAGGGGCGTGCACGCCGGGAAGGCCACGACGTCGAACACCGTCCCGGCAGCCTCCACCAGCTCCTCCCCCACAGGCAGGTCGTGCTCAGCCGGACCCCCGGCCATGCCCACCGGGGTGGCGTTGAGCACAAGCCCCACCTCGTCGTCAGACAGATCCGCAGGTGAGGCCGTCCAGGACCATCCGTACCGCTCAGCCAGGGCCGGGCCGGTGACCGGGTTGCGGGCCACCACCGTCCCCGGGCCGAACCCGGCGTCGGTCAGGGCCGCCACGCAGGCCTTGGCCATACCGCCCGCACCGAGCACCGCGCAGGAGGTGCGTGCCACCTGGTGGGTGTCCAGCAGGGTGCGGATGGCAATAAAGTCGGTGTTGTAGGCCACGAGGCGCCCGTCGTCATTGACGATCGTATTCACCGAGCTAATGGCGCTGGCCGACGGCGTCATCTCGTCCACGAGCGCAATAACGTCCTCCTTCCAGGGCATGGACACGCCGCAGCCACGAATACCCAGGGCACGCACGCCCCCGATGGCCGCGACAATGTCAGTCGTGGTGAACGCCTTGTAGACGAAGTCGAGCCCCAGGACCTCATAGAGGTGGTTGTGGAAACGGGTACCGATATTGGTGGGGCGGGCCGAGAGGGAGATACACAGGCGAGTGTCCTTGGAGATATCACGCATGACACTATTCTCTCACAGGCACGCTGCCCGGGTGGGCCAGAGATCCCGGGCGGGCCAGCGCTACAGGTTCCGGGCAGGCGGCGCCCACGGCCTCGGACGACGGCGGGTCGGCAGGGACGGACGAGGCCTTGGGCAGGGCCCGGGACCGGCCCGAAGGACCCCAGGACACCGGCCGTCGCCGTACCGGAACGACCGGGGGCAGCCGGGACCGGAGTCGCAACACCCCGACCAGGTAGGGGCGTGCGGGGGACGTCCGCCACGAACTCAACAGCGCACATTAGCCAGCGTGCGGGGCCCTGCCGGGACCGGAGAGCGCCCGGCTAGCCGGGCAGGCGTCGGCCGGGTGCCCGCGGGCTTGAAGCCAGCCGAGTTCATGACTTCGTCACCACCGCCGTGGTGCGGGACACCCCGTCTGACCGCCACTTTCCCGCATGGTCTCGTCCAAAGCCGGCACCGGAAAGGTATCTAGGGAAACATTTTGTGCACAGGGTAACCGATTGCACAGAAAGCGACCTGGATTGGTTACCTTCTGCGCAAAACGTCACCCTGTGCACAAAATGTTCCGCCCTGCACAAAACGTTCCCGTACACCCCCTCGCCCGCACGGCCAGGAGTCCTGGGCCCCGGGCAGGGAGAGGGCCACACAACGCTCCCACGGTAGCCGCCGCCCTGTCAGCCTGGACCCCGGGCAGGGAGAGGGTCACTCTGCCTGGCTCTCGTCCACGCGACCAGCCCCCCAGCAGCACCGCGCGGCGCCAGCCCCCCCAGCAGCTCCACAAGACACCAGTCAGGAAGGCCCCGGGCAAACCATGGATAGCGACCCCGCCATTCGCTAGGATGTGAGGTGCACCCTAGAACCATGAGCCACATCAACCAATCCTGACCTGCGCAGACACCGTGTTCCACAGGTCCTTGGACAACCCACCCACCAGAAAGGTCCCCTTATGAATACCCGTCGTCTCATTGCCACTGCCGGCTCGGCACTACTGCTTGCCACCTCCCTTCTCGCCTGCTCCTCGGACACGACCACGAGCACGCCCTCAGGCGCGACCACGGCCTCCGAGACCACAGCCTCCGAGACCACGACCTCCGAGACCACGGGCCCCGGCGCCACCACGACGAGCGCGCCCCCGACCACCCCCGCAGCTCCCCCTACCGCGGCCTACGACGCCCCGGCGGACAACCAGGTCGCCCAGCTCCTCACAGTCACCCACATCCCCGCAGGCTGCTCCTACGCATCGAACACAAAGACCGACCGCCTGTCATTTGCGACCGTTACCGACCGTGAGGCCTTCGATTCCGTCGAGTCCGTCACCGGGTACACCATCCTCCTGGAGAGCACGATCACCACCGCCGCGGAAGCCATCGCGCAGGAGGCGGCCAGGTACGAGCTGAGCACCGACGTCTTCACCACCACGGGAGAGGCGACCATTGACGGTGAGACCGCGCAGACCTACGCGGGCGCATCTGCCCTACCTGACGGCAGCGGGTACATTGCCGAGCGGGGCGCCGTCGTCACCCACAACGGGCAGACCTTCCTCGTGGCCGCCCTGGCCATGGGCAAGACCGCCCAGCCGACCCTGAGCGAGGACGAGTTCAAGGACTTCCTCAAGGGCATTGTCTGGGCCGCCTGAGGCCGGCCCCAGGCAACCCCGGCTCCGGCCAGCCCCAAGCCGCCCGCCCCGGCCTCAGGGGCTCCTACCAGCTCACCAGCCCTACCAGCTGGCCCCACCAGCCCCAGGGGCTCCTACCAGCTCACCGGCACCGGCGCGCCCTCGCGGTAGCCCGAGGCCGACTGCACTCCCACCACCGCCCGCTGGCGGAAGACCGGGATGGAGTCGGCCCCCGCGTAGGTGAAGGAGGAGCGCACCCCCGCGACAATCTGGTCAATGAGGTCCTCCACGCCCGGACGCCGCGGGTCCAGGTACATGCGCCCCCCGCTGATCCCCTCCTCGAACAGGGCCTTGCGGGCGCGGTCAAAGGCCTGCTCACCCTCCGTGCGCCCCATGACCGCCCGGGTGGAGGCCATCCCGAAGGACTCCTTGTAGGGGCGGCCGTCGGCGTCGGTCTGCAGGTCCCCGGGGGACTCGTGGGTGCCGGCGAACCAGGAGCCGATCATGACGTTGGAGGCCCCTGCGGCCAGGGCCAGGGCGACGTCGCGCGGGTGGCGCACCCCGCCGTCGGCCCACACGTGCGCCCCCAGCCTGACCGCCTCGGTGGCGCACTCCAGGACGGCTGAGAACTGGGGCCGCCCCACGCCGGTGGCCATGCGGGTGGTGCACATGGCGCCCGGCCCCACCCCCACCTTCACGATCGAGGCGCCCGCCTCGACCAGGTCGCGCACCCCCGCGGCCGTGACCACGTTCCCGGCGACCACCGGCACGTCCGGCCCCAGGGCGGCGCGCACGGCCGAGACCGCGCGCATCATGCGGTCCTGGTGACCGTGGGCGGTGTCCACCACAATGACGTCCACGCCCGCGGCCACGAGGTCGGCAGCCCGCGCGGCGGGCTCACCGTTCATGCCGACGGCGGCCCCCACGCGCAGGCGGCCCGAGGCGTCCAGAGCGGGGTGGTAGATCGTGGCGCGCACCGCCCCGGCACGGGTCAGCAGGCCCACGAGCCGGCCCTCGGCGTCCACGACAGGGGCCAGGCGACGACGGGCGGCCCTGAGCCGGTTGAAGGCCTCACGGGCGTCAACGCCCTCGGGGAGGGTCAGGAGCTCGGTGGACATGACTGAGCGGACCTGGGTGAAGCGATCGACGCCGGAGACGTCACCCAGGTCCACCACGCCCACCGGCCGCCCGGAGTCGGGGTCCACCACAATGGCGGCGCCGTGGGACCGCTTGGGGATCAGCCCCATGGCGTAGCCGCAGGTGTGGTGGGGCTTGACGGTCACAGGGGTGTCGTAGACCAGGTGGGAGGCCTTGACCTGGGCCACGGTGTCAATGACGACGTCGACCGGGATGTCCTGGGGGATGACGGCCAGGCCGCCGCGGCGCGCCACGGTCTCGGCCATGCGCTTGCCGGCCACGGCGGTCATATTGGCCACGACCACGGGGATGGTGGTGCCGGTGGCGTCGTCCGTAGTCAGGTCCACGTCCATGCGTGAGCCCACGCAGGAGCGGGAGGGCACCATGAACACGTCGTCGTAGGTGAGGTCAAAGGTGGGCTCGTTGAGAAACTGCACCATGGCAGGGTACCCGCGGCAGCGCCCGCCAGGGGGCACACTCACCGACCACCTGGGCCCTGCTGCCCCGTGCGGCCCCGTGGCACGCCCGCCAGGGGGCACGGGCGGGTGCTACGACGACCCCGCCCCAGGGTCACACAAGGTGTCCTGCATCACAATTCAGTGTGTCCGCGCACCGCTGCCAGCTGCTTTCGCATTTCCCAGCAAGTTCACAGATGATTACGGGGTCTCCTTTCAGGAGAGGGGAGTTACATATGAATCACCACCGGACGGAACTGGTCGTGAGGGTTGGGGAACCCGCTGACCGGCCAGGACCGAGACGTGCGAGGGTCCCAGGGAGCCCAAGCAGTCGCTCTGGCGAAGGAGGACCCCTCCCCTGACATGGGAACCAGGGTCGAGGACCTCATGGACGCAGAGCCCGTGGCTCGGTGCAGACCGAGCCACGGGCTCCGTCATACCCGCCTCACGCTCACGCCTGCCCCATGCCGGCCCGCACCAACTCACGCCGGCTCACCGGCGCCCCAAACCAGCTCACACCGACTTACACCCGCCTCACACCGGCGCCCAGGCGCTGGCCGCCGCGACGTTCCGGACGCCGACCGTCCGGGACGCCGCGGACCCGGCCCGTTCACCGCCCGCAGGCGCCCTGTCACGGGACACCCGTTACGAGACGCCTGTTACGGGACACCCGTCACGGGACGTCGCAGACGCCGAAGGCGAAGGAGCGCAGCGGCCCCACGGAGCCGTTGGCAATGTCCTCAATGTCCGGGCGGTCCTTGTTCCCGGTGACGCCGTTGAGCGCGTACTCGGTCCCGTCCGGGGCGGTAAAGAACAGGGCGGGGTCACCGTCGGCGTCCTTGGTGCAGCCAATGGTGCCGTGGTCCACGTTCAGGGTCCAGGTGTGGCCGAAGTCGGCGGCCGTGACCGGGGCGGGGTTGGAGGTCGGGGTGACGCTGAAGGTGGGCCCGCTGGCGGGGTACTGCTGGGAACGCATGTGCATGCACCCCAGGACGCCGCTGACAATGACGATCCCCCCGACGCCGAGGGCGATCCGGGTTCGTGCTGGTCTGCTGATCATGATCTCTCCTTGTTGACTGTCAGGGCCATGTAGCCGTCCTCGAGGCTGGGCTCGACCGGCTGCGCGCCGTCGGGCGGGACGTCGGAGACGAGCCGGTAGCGGGTGCCCTCGGGGGTGGATGTCGCGTTGACCACCACCAGGTCGCCCGACGGCATGGTGCCCAGCGGGCCGGTCAGCCAGGTCCGTCCCCGGGCGACGTCAATGAGGCCGCTGGTCGGCCCGTCGTACCGGGTGCGCCCGTGCCCCAGCACGAAGACGTAGGGGCAGGTCTGGGCCACGTCGTCGAGGATGTGCGTGGACAGGACCACGGTGCGGTCCGCGCCCAGCCCCGCCAGGAGGGAGCGGAATCGCATGCGCTCCTCCGGGTCGAGGCCGGCCGTGGGCTCGTCGACGACCACCAGCCGGGGATCGCCCATGAGGGCCTGGGCTATCCCCACCCGACGGCGCATCCCGCCCGAGAACCCGCCAATGCGCCGGTCCCTGACCTCGGCCAGGCCCACCCGGGCCACCAGCTCGCTGGCCTGCCGACGGCGCTCGGCCCGGCTGTCCAGCCCCTTGAGGACGCCCACGTAGTCGAGGAACTCCAGGGGCGTGAGGCTGGGGTAGGGCTCAATATGCTGCGGGAGGTAGCCGAGCACCCGCTTGACCGCCCGGCGACCCGCGGGGTCGGCCAGGTCCTGGCCGTCAATGTGCACTGAGCCGCGGGTGGGCTGGATAATGCCGCACAGGATGCGCATAAGCGTGGTCTTGCCGGCGCCGTTGGAGCCGAGCAGCCCGATCATCCCGGTGGGCAGGTCAATGGTGACGTCGTCCAGGGCTGCTGGCCTCCCCCGGAAGTCCTTGGTGACGTGGCTGATGGAGATGTACACGAAAGGCTTCCTCTCAGTTGCTCGTGTGGTCTGGGGGGCGGGTCCGGGGCCTTACCCGGGCCGGGCCTGAGCCCCCACCTGGGCTGATCTCAGACACGATGGTGGTGTGGTGGACCAGGCCGGGCCCTCGCCCCGGGGCCCTCCGGCCGCGTCTGGTGGAGGAGGTCAGGGCCGCTCCCGGGACCCTGGCCTCGGATACCTGGCCTCGGGGCGGTGGCCCCGGACACCTGGCCCCGGGTCCCTCAGCGGCGTGAGCGCCCGGCCAGCCGCGAGCCGACCACCAGGCAGGTAAGGACCAGGGCGAGCTGCCACAGCAGGGACACGGCGGCCACGACCGGCCCCGGGGCGGTGGCCAGCGGCCCGTTAACCCAGAAGAAGCGGGGTGAGACCAGGGAGGCGAAGCCCTCTCCGACGACCCCCAGGACGGTACCCGTGACGCCGGGAACCGGTATGGTCGGGGTCGTCATGGTCAGGTAGAGCCAGGTCAGGACGGCGACCACCCGGGCGAGCGCCTGCGGCAGCACGGAGCCAGCCAGGGCGGAGACCGCCAGGGCGCACAGCACCGTCGGCACCTCCATGGCCACCGCCACCAGGAGGGCGGCCGGCAGGCCCGTCCAGCTGCCGCCGACCGTCTGCACCAGCCCCACGCCCACCAGGACCACCAGGGGCGGGACCATGACCACGGCAAAGGTCCCCAGCACCCGCGCCGCCCCCAGCGTCGTGGTCCCCACCGGGGTGGAGAGCTCCAGCTCGTCCACCCCCAGGCGGGCGGGTACCACCAGGAGCCCGGTGAAGGCCGCCGCGTAGGCAATACCGATGAGGGTTCCCATGACTCGCGCCACAAAGACCAGGTCATCTATGCCCCCGGTGCCCGGCGCGGCGGGCGCGTCCACGCTCAGCAGGACGGCGAGCAGGGTCAGGGGCACGGTGGCGTACCACAGCGACCTCTGCCGACGGGCGGTCCGGGCGTGGACGCGCACGAGCTCCCCGAACCGCACGGCCCCTGAGTACCTCACGCTCATGACGCCCCCGCCTCGGCGGCCCCGATGCTGTGCCCGGCGTCGCCGAGCCGTCGCCAGGCGACCACCGCGAGCGCCACCGCGCCCACCAGCGGCAGCCCGCGTCGCATGGGCAGCGGCTGGACGTAGGAGTCCCACACCAGGACCAGGAGCCACGCGCTTATGACTGTAATCACAGTGGGCGACGCCGTGCCGCCAGCCGCCGCGGCGAGGGCCACGGAGGCCAGGACGAGCACCGCACCGACCGGGACGACCAGGGTGACCCACCCCTCGTCATGGGGCCAGATCCCGGCCAGGTGCAGGGGCGCGAACATGACCAGGGCGCCAACCGCTCCGGAGGTGGTGACCAGGGCGGCACGGACCACCTGGACCAGGCGGAACGTCGTGGGCGTCGACTCGTGCAGCTCCACCAGCGGGTCGCCAGTGAGCGCGGCCGCCAGCGCGGCGCCCGAGCACAGCACGAGGACCTGCTCCAGGCCCATGACCAGGAGCACGGCCTGGCTGGGTGACCAGGCGGCCGCCGCCCACCTGCCTGAGGCCGCCCCGACGGCGCCCGCTGTGAGCGGGACGACCAGGGCTACGCCGGTCTGGCGCAGCTGCGCCATTATGAGCGGGAGCGTCACGGTGCCTCCTGATGGGTTGGTGTCACCCTGTAGGTAGCCGGTGGGCCCTCTCCGGTTCACACGGCCACTGTGGTGGAGACCACTTCCAACGTGCTCGGTAGCCGCGTCCACGGACCTGGGCCGCCCGGAGTGCTCCTGGGGACGCCCGGCGCAGGTAGTGCCCACGGCCTCTGGCAGGCGCGCAGCACGGGTGCGCGGTTCACCGGAGCGTGGCGCGGCTCAGTGCGGCGCGGCGGCTCACCAGGGCGCAGCTCAGTGCGGCTCAGTGAGCGGCTCACCGGGGCGCGCGGGCGGTGAGCGCGTGGCGCGCCGAGAGGGAGACGGCCAGGACCAGGCCCAGGCCCAGGACCGGAGCCCCCGACAGAGTGAGGACATGGTGCAGGACCTCGGCGAGGGCCCCCAGCCGTACCACTGAGACCACCGGCCCGGCGATGGGGGCCAGGACCAGCCCCACCACCACCCCCACCCAGGGGGCCGTCCAGATGGCCAGGAAGGCCACCACCCCGGCCACGCACGTCATGGGGACCAGCCAACCCGTGAGCAGTGCGCCCACCGGTCCGACCGGTGCCCACACGGACACCACCGCGCTGGCCACCACCCCGGTGGCCGCGTCGAGGGCGAGCACCGCCGCCACCCGGGCGAGCACCACGGCCTGCGGCCCCAGGGGGGTGGCCAGGCACACGGCGTCCTCACGCACCCGTGACAGCGCCGTCGTCACCGTCAGGGTGACCCCGTGGAGCATGAGGGTGGAGAACCCCGCCACCGCGACGTCGGCCCCCACGCCCACAGCGCACAGGCGCGCCAGGAGCGCTGCCGCCGACGCCGTCAGGAGCGCCAGCGGCACCACCAGCCAGGGGACGACCCTGAGCTGGGCCCGTGCCAGGGCCCAGGCCAGAGCGAGGCTGCGTCGCACCGTCCAGCGGCGGGCGTCCAGAGTGGGTGCGGCGGTCAGCCGACGGCGCACCGTCTCAAGGTCCGGCCCCTGGCCGCCGAGCTCGTTCTCCCACCGGAGCAGGGCCTCCCGCAGGGCCTCGTTCCCGGGGCGCCCCACGCCCCGGTCCATACCGTTGTCAGGCACTGTCCCTCCTCAGTACGTCCTTGAGCAGCCGTCGTGCCCGCGACACCCGGCTCTTGACGGTCCCCACCGGGACACCCAGGGCCTGGGCGATCTCGCTGTAGGGCAGCTCGTGCAGCCAGGCCAGGCTGACCACCTCGACCAGGTCCGGGGGCAGGGACCTGAGCGCCTCCAGGAGCTCCTCGACACCGGCCGTCTCCAGGACCTGGTCGTCCGGGCCGACGGTATCGTCCACGAGGCCCTCGACCTGGGTGTCCAGCGGCACGGCGGGCAGTACCCGGCGACGGCCCCGCGACCAGGCCTGGCGCTTGGCGATCCCCAGCAGCCAGGTCAGGACCCGGCTATCCCCCCGGAAGGCACGGGCCGACCTCCAGCAGCCGAGCCACACGTCGGCGCTGACCTCCTCGGCCGTCCCCCGGTCCGTGACCCGGGTGGTCACGAAGGCGAGGACGGTCGCCGCGTAGCGCCGGTGCAGCTCGGCCAGGGCGCGCTCGTCGCCCTGACCGACGGCCGCCAGGAGCGCGGCGTCAGGCATGGTCTCCACCTCGGGGCTCACCAAGACGCGGCTCCTTCCCTATTTGCGGGCAACGGCGGTGGCCGTTTCTAGGCGACGGCGGTGGCCGCCGTCTGCAGGCACGTCCTGCTTACCCGGTTCGTAGCCGCCCAGGACCCAGCGGTTCACGGGCGGGCCGCTCCAGGGTATGGGCGCGCCCACAGTCCGGCAGGCGCCGGGGACCTGAGCGCCCAGGCCGGGATCGTACACGTCCACCTGGCGCCGCAGAGCTGGCACCACCTGCGCCCTGGAGCAGGTGATGACCTCATCCGCGGTGACGAGCTCCCTGCGCCCCGGGGAGGGAGGCGGCTACCCTGGTGACGTGCCCGAGCTCCTGACACCTGTCGTCGACGTCCTGGTCCAGGCGCCCGTCCTGACCGTCTTCCTGGTCATCGGGCTGGGCACCGCGCTGGGCCAGATCCCCTTCGGCCCCATCCGCTTCGGTGCGGCCGGGGCGCTGTTCGTGGGCCTGGCCGTCGGCGCCCTGGACCCCCGGCTCGGCGCGGACCTGGGGCTCCTGCGCAGTCTGGGGCTGGGGCTGTTCTGCTACACGGTGGGCGTCGGGGCAGGCAATACCTTCTTCCGCGACCTGCGCCGCCAGCTGCCCCTCATGAGCCTGTGCGTGGTGGCCCTGGTGGCCGCGGGCCTGGCCGGGGCCGGCTTCTCCCGCCTGACCGGCCTGACCCCGGCCACCGACGCGGGCGCCTACGCCGGGGCCCTGACCTCCCCGGTCCTGGACGCGGCCATTGAGGCGGCCGGCAACCAGGAGCCCGCCGTCGGCTACGCCCTGGCCTACCCGGTGGGGGTGGCGGTGGCGATCCTGGTGGTGGCCGTGGTGGTGGGGCGCTCCTGGCCGGCGCGCCGCGACCCGCGCCCGGCCAGTGCCGACGGCATCACCGCCACGAGCGTGCTGCTGCTGACCCGGGTCAGGCTCGACCAGATGGAGGCCTTCCAGCGGGCACGTATCCGCATCTCCTACCTGGAGCGCGACGGCGTCACCCGGGTGGCCCACCCCGGTGAGGAGCTGCTGCCCGGGGACAAGGTCGTGGTGGTGGGGGCGCCGCAGGCCGTGGCCGACGCCGTCCAGGAGCTGGGCTCGGGGCTGGACTCCTGCCTGGCCAAGGACCGCACGCAGGTGGACTACCGTCGCCTGACCGTCTCCAGCCTGCGTGTGGCGGGGCGGACCGTGGGCGAGGTGGACATGCCCGGACGCTTCCAGGGGGTCGCCACGCGCGTGCGCCGTGGTGACCTGGACCTGCTGGCCCGTGAGGACCTGGTCCTGGAGCTGGGCGACCGGGTCCTGGCGGTGGTCCCCTCGGACAGGCTGGAGGAGGCCGCCGACTACTTCGGGGACTCCGAGCGCTCCATCGCCCAGATCGACGCCTTCAGCGTGGGCGTGGGGATGGCCCTGGGGGTCCTGGCGGGGCTGGTGCCCGTCCCCCTGCCCGGCGGGATCACGCTACGGCTGGGAGTGGCTGCCGGCCCGCTGGTGGTGGGCATGGTCCTGGGACGGGTGGGGCGCACCGGGCCCTTCGTGTGGGGGCTGCCCCACGCGGCCAACACCACCATCCGGCAGCTGGGGCTGCTGTTCTTCCTGGCCGCCATCGGCCTGGCCAGCGGGCCGGACTTCGCGGCGTCGGCCTTCTCCCTCACCGGGGTGGCGGTGGGGGCGCTGGCGGCCCTCATCGTGGGGGTCAACGCGGTGGTCCTGCTGACAGGGGCACGCTGGGCCGGGGTGAGCGCGCCCCGGGCCGCCGGGGGCCTGGCCGGGCTCGTGGGGCAGCCCGCCATCCTGGCCTTCGCCCTGTCCAGGTGCGACGACGAACGGGTGGAGGCCGGGTACGCCACCCTCTTCGCCCTGGCGATCGTGGTCAAGATCATTATGGTGCAGGTGCTCGTGGCAGTGTAGGCCGGTAACCGCCCCACACACCCCCTGCCCGCGAGAACGGTACTTATTCGCCGCGAGAACGGTACTTATTGCTCGCGAGAACGGGCAGCACCCAGGGCGTCCATCGTATCCGCTGGTACCGGGAGGATCCCTGGCGAGGAAGAGCAGGACGCTGAGCGGGGCGGCCTCGCGAAGGTGCCGGGAGGGCCTCAGGGCCGACCTAACCCGCACCAGCCCCGAACAGGCCCCGCCCCCAAGGTGCCGGGAGAATCCCCCCTGGGGGCCGCCCCGCCGATCCGGCTGGTCACTTTGACCGAAGGTACCGGGAGAATCCATGCGGTCTATGCGGTTCATCGCATGAACTCTCGCCCACTACGCACTGCTCGCCACCCCCGGCACCTGGTTCTGTCGCAATCCGAGGATCAGAACGGAGGGCACTCCCAGCCCCATCGGGCTCCAGGCCCCTGACCTGCGCATACACCGGGCCATCCGAGCCCGAGACGGCGTGGGACCGGCCCTGATCCTCAGATTGCGACACGAACCCGGGCACCCGCCGTGAATAAACTCGCCCGGCACCACCACCGCGTCCAGCTAGAGCCCGCACTCCCACCTAAGCGGACCCGGGGCACCAGAGGAGGGGACACACCGGGTACCCAGCTCACGCGAGCAGATCCTCCCACCACTCAGCAAAGACGGGGCAACGCTCAAGAACGGCACCAAGCCCGGCCTGGGCAATGAGCAAAGGTCCGGTGACGGTTTTCATATAGTTCGGATCCGCCTTCTCCAGCCGTTTGGAAGGGCTCGTGGCGGGGCCGTCGTCGACACACTCAGGCCCGCCCGCCTCCTTGACGGCGCGACGCAGGGCAGCCAGACCCTTGCGCGGAATCCACCCGTCACCCTGCCCGGCATCAATAGCAGCAAGGACCAGGGTCTCGACCTCGTGCAGGACCACAAACGGACGGAAACGAGGGTCAGGGTATGTTCTGCGCAGTTCCCTCACCAGTTTCCGCTGACGCGCCTCCCCCAGCCCCTCACAGTCCCGCCCGGGAGCACTCTTAGGGTACTGGTAGTAGTCAACGAGCAGGGCCACACGATACCAGTGCCTCTGTCCCAGGAACCCGCGGAGGCTATTGTCATAATGCTTCCAGTGACCACCTCCACGGTATGCCCTGGTGGGGGTGGCCGAGGTAGTGACTACAATCGGCACGAGGTAGAGCCCCCGCTTTTCGGCGACAGGTCCCAGGACATCCTCGACAAGGCACTCCTCCGTCCGGCCCTCGACGAGGACGGCAACTTGTCTCATACGCAGACATCCTCGCGCACGGGGCGCCCGCCCAGCAGGTTCATCTCCCACAGGGTACCGATGGAGTGGTCCTCCAGGAACCCATCCAGGCTCTCTGCACTGGGACGGCTCGCCTGCGTGGCGCCGTCAACGCGGTCCAGGACGACGACCTCGTCAAGCCCGTAGTGGGACAGCAGCGGCACGGACTGGGTGGCCACGATAACCCGGTGCCCGTTCCTGCCGGCAATATGCGTCATCTCCGCGAGCAGGGCGATAGCGGCCGGGTGCAGCCCGAGCTCAGGCTCGTCCAGGACCACAGTAGCCGGCAGGTCCGGCCCCAGAAGCAGCGTGGCCAGGCAGATAAAACGTAGAGTGCCGTCGCTGGCCTCTCGGGCCATCAAGGTACGGTCCATGCCACGCTGCCTCCAGCGCAGCCGCACCCTGCCAGCGGCACTCGGAACCAGGACGAAGTCGTCAAAGAAGGGGGTGACGTGACGGACAGCAGAGACTATACGTCGATAGCACCCGGGACACTCGTCCCGAAGACGCAGCAGGTAGGCGGCAATATTCTCCGCATCAGAGCGCAAACTGACGTCGTCCCCGACGGTTGACCACCCCTTGACAGGAGCCCTCTCGGAGACGTCGTCAAAGTGGAAGACGCGGCACCCCTCCAGAAGCGGAGTAAAGTAATTCACGAACTCGTACGACGGTTCCCCAGGGTCCGCGCTGGCCTGCCTGACCCAGCTCCTCCTTGCTGGCCGGGAGCCCAGGGAGAACTCCTCGTCCTGGCTGTCCGCGACACGAACAGAAAGAACTTCTCTTATGATGCAGTCGTCCTCGTCCGTGGCCTCCAGGGTGACCCGGTAGGTCCCGGTCCTGTCGGGCCCGTCCGGGAACGGCGCACTGACCTCTATCACCGCTCTGGGCGCAGTCCCTTCCGCACCAGAAAACAGGGAGCCCGCCATCCCGCCGCGACGACGCAGGTAGTCCTGGAAAGAACCGTCCCAGATACGCGAGACCAGCTCCAGGGCACCCACGAGGTTCGACTTACCCGAGCCGTTGGCCCCAATAAGCACGGTGACGTCGGTCGTCAGGTCCAGCTCAATACGTCGAACCGACCTGAGCCCCTCCACGACGAGGCGTCCGAGTCTGGCGGTCATGCTCAGAGCCTAGCGAACGGGGCCGTCGGACGCACCGGGCCGGGGACGGGGCGCCTCATCCGTCCCACCTGCCCCACCCGCCCCATGTGCCACCAGGTCATCAGGAGCACTACGATGGGAGCACGTACCAGCAAGCCATGTGAGGACGCGCAGTGAGCCAGACCAGCACCGTCACCGCCAGCACGCCGACCAGCACCGACGCCACCACATCCCCGGACCGCGAGGAGCTGACCTGGGAGCTCTTCGGTACCGCCAGCCGGGAGCTCTCCGCCCAGGTCGTGGCCTCGGGCTGGGTCCCGGACCTCATTATCGCCGTCGCCCGCGGAGGCCTCATCCCCGCCGGGGCCATCTCCTACGCCATTGGCGTCAAGGCCATGGGCTCGATGAACGTGGAGTTCTACACGGGGATCGGCGAGACCCTGGCCGAGCCCGTCGTCCTGCCCCCGCTCATGGACGCCTCGGAGCTGCCCGGCAAGAAGGTCCTCGTGGTGGACGACGTGGCCGACTCCGGCAAGACCCTCAGGATGGTCATGGAGCTCCTGCGCCACGAGGGCCTCCAGCTCGGCGGCGCCTCCGTGCCCGTGGAGGCCCGCAGCGCCTGCATCTACCTCAAGCCCCGCTCCGTCCACCGCCCCGACTACGTGTGGCGCGAGACGGACAAGTGGATCAACTTCCCCTGGTCGGTCGCCCCGGTCATTACGCAGGAGAACCTGGCGGTCCTGGGCCTGTGAGCCCGGGCGTACGACGCCCCCAGGGTCCTCACCGTATTCACACACCTGGGATCACTAGGGTGCGCCCATGAGCCCTGACCAGTCACCCACGCGGCCCGAGGCCCCGGAGCCGCTCTCCCGCCTGCGTCGGAGCGCGCGAGGGGCGGCCGTCTTCTTCCTGGCCCTGACCGCGCTGGCGGTGCTGTGGCCCTCAGGCTCCGACATTGCCGACGTCAAGGAGTCGATCGGCCCGTGGTTCCTGGGCGCCGTGGGCAAGGACGTGGCCCTCAACCTCGTCATGCTGGCGCCCTTCACGTTCTGCGCCGTGATCGGCTGGCCGCAAACACCCTGGTGGGTCTGGGCGGTCCTGGGCTGTGAGGTCAGCCTGGCCTCCGAGACCGCCCAGGCGCTCCTGCCCGTGCTGCACCGACGCGCCAAGGTCGCCAATATCCTCCAGAACAGCACCGGGGCCTGGGTCGGGGCAGCCTGCGGCTACGTGGCCGCCCGGTTCGCCCTGCGCCGTGCCGCGCGTCGGCAGGAGGCCCCGCGCGAGCAGGGGTAGTGCCGCGACGTCGGCTGCCCCAGGGCCTTCTGCCGAGGATCTCACGCGAGCGAGGGCAGTCCCGTCAGGCACCCGGGCCGCGGTCAGTGAGGATCTCACGCGAGTAACGGCCCTGGACTGCGCAGGCCGCCGCCGTAAAGGCCCGCAAGCAGGGACAAGAGGACCTCCCGCCGGAGGCCGGTTCGCCGGTGGGGGAGGGCCCGTACCACCCGGCGGACCCGCGGTTGCCGTTGCTCGCGCCACAATGCCAGTGCTTTATACCACCGTTACCCTGTCAGACGGCGCCGCCCGCGCAAGAATGAGTCCATGCCCCTCCCCGTCCGCCCTGCCTGCGCCCCCACCGAGCCGCCGACCCGGAACCGGCCGTCGTCGTGAGAGGAGTCCACGACCCCGACGCCGCCGACCGCCTGCTGAGGTTCTGGTGGACCGTCGAGCTGTTCAACCCGCAGCAGATACCCGCCCTGACGCCGGAGCCCGGCGGCGGGGAGAGGACCGTCCTGTGGCGGCCGGGCGACCCCCTGCCATGGACGCAGACGCCCCAGGACCGGCTCCCGGGCGGGCTCCGGGACCACGACCCTGCGCCCAGCGCCCCCTCCCCGGGCGGGCCGCCCCCCGGCGGGCCGGGCGGGCCGGACGCCCCGGTTGTCTGGCGCCACGAGGTCTACCTGGGCGTCTACCAGCTGCGGCACACCTACGACTGGATCAGCCACGCCTTCGGTACCGACCCCCGGGCGTACTCCGAGGGCCCCCGCCGCTCCAGCGCCTGCGCCTTTGTGCGCGTTGACGGCTCCGGCCACCTCGAGGTGAACACGACGGTCCTCTCCTCAGCCCTGTGGGGCGTGGGCCGCATACGCCACGACGGCCCCGACACCAGCCGCTGGGCGTCGGCGTTCCGTGAGGCGTGCAGCGAGTTCGTCGAGACCGTCGCCTCCCTCGCCCTGGGGCGCAGGGACCCGGCCAGCGCCCCCGCCCCCCTGCCGGTGGACGAGTACGCCCTGGCCGACCTCCTGCGGGCGGCGCACACCCACGTCGGGGTCACCGGCCTGCCCGCCCTGGCCACCAACGACGTCCTGATCCGGTCGGTCGCGACCCGGCCGGCCCCGGAGGCCCGACCGCTCCCGGCCGCCTACCCGCCGACGTCCGCAGCCTCTACGCCCTCGGCCTCCCCCGCGCTGGCGCCCCCGCCCCCGCCCACTGCCACGGAGGTCGCCGGCTCGGACCGCCTCAACAGCCTGTTCCTGACCGGTCTGGAACGGGTCCGTCAGGGCACCGTGCGCGGCGACGTCGGCCCCGCCCTGGCCCTGTACCTCACGCCCGACGACGTCCTGGACACCACCCGCCGCTGCGACCTGGCCGCCCACCCCGAGGTCGTCACCTCCTGGGTGGCCCCGCACTACGTCCCACCGGGCCGGTGGCCCGCCGACCCGGAGCGCCCCCTGGCCCGCGGCCAGCAGCTCGCCGTCAACCGTGCCCTCGCCCAGCTCGCCGACGCCCCCGGGCTGCTGGCGGTCAACGCCCCGCCAGGGACGGGGCGGACCGCCGTGCTGCGCGACATCCTGGCGGCGAACGTGGTGGAGCGCGCCCGCCGACTGGCCACGCTGGCCAGCCCCCGGGACGCCTTCGACGGCTCGGTGCTCTCCTGGAGGACCACCGACGGCGTCAACGTGCGCCGGGTCCACCCGCTTATCCCCGAGGTCACCGGCTTCGAGATGCTCCTGGCCGCCGCCGACCTGGACACCGTCGACCGCCTGAGCGCCGGCATCCCGGACCGCCGGGGGCTGGCGGCCCGGTGGAGGGGGCGGGCGGGCTACTTCGCCCCGCTGGCCGGGGCGCTCAGTGCGGCCGCCCGCACCGCCAGCTCCCCCGCTCCCGGCACCCAGGTCTCCGCCCCCGGCGCCCAGGACCCCGCCGCGTCCCCGGGCGCGGCGAAGCCCCCCGGCCAGCAGGTGCCCCAGGGCGCCCAGGCGGGCACGCCCCCCCAGGGGGAGCCGTGGGTCCTGGCGGCGGCGCACCTGGGCAGCCGCCAGCACCGGCTCGCCTTCCGCTCGACCTTCTGGTCCGGCCGCCAGCCCGCCCGGACGGACGGCCCGGACCAGCCCACCACCAACACCCCCGCCCAGGGCGCCCAGGGTGAGCCCGCCGCCCAGGTGGCGGGGATGCAGGAGACCCTGAGGGCGTGGGCCAGCGGCGAGGCCAAGGTCGTCTCCTGGAGCCAGGCCACCGCCAGGTTCAACCAGGCCTACCAGCAGGTCGAGCGCCTCCTCCAGGCGCGGCGGGAGGCGGCCGAGCGCCTGGAGCGCACCGCGACACTGGCCGCTGAGGAGGAGCGGCTCCAGGAGCGGATCGTGCAGGCGGAGGCGGAGATCCGCCCGCTGCGCCTGAAGGAGGCGCAGGCCGAGCGCGTCGCCCAGGTGCGCGCCGACATCCTGGCCCAGGTCGCCGCGGAGCACCGTGAGTACCTGGAGAGGCGTCCCCGCTTCCTGGCGACCGCGCTCAAGGGGAGCGCCGCGCTGCGGGCGTGGCGCGAGGGCGAGTACGACCTGGAGCAGAGGCTCTCCCAGGCCACCGAGGCCAACGCCGAGGCCCAGGTCGCCCATACCCAGGCCGCTGCCGCCGCGACCTCCGCGCAGAACCGCCTCTCCCAGCTCACCTCGACCCTGCGCGCGGCCGGGGCGGAGCAGCACACGCTGCGCAGGCTGCGTGCCCGCGACGCCGGGGCCCTGGGCGAGAGCTACCCGCCCCCCGACGACGACCCCTCCCGGCGTGAGGCACGCGAGAGACGCACCCCGTGGCTCACCCCCTCCCTGGACACGGCCCGCACCGAGCTCTTCCTGGCCGCCCTGCACCTGCACCGGGCCTTCCTGTCCAACACCGCCTCCATTATGCTCCGCAGCCTGCGGGGCACCATGGACGTCATGACCGGCAAGGCCCCCTCGGACCTGGAGCCTCGCACCGTGCAGGCCGCGTGGCAGACGCTGTTCCTGGTCGTGCCCCTGGTGTGCACCACCTTCGCCGCCGCCGACCGCATGCTCCGCGGACTGCCCCGGGAGGGGCTGGGCTGGCTGCTGGTGGACGACGCTGGGCGGGCCGCCCCCCAGCAGACGGTCCCGGTGCTGTGGCACGCGCGCAGCGCCGTCGTCCTGGGTGACCCCTTCCAGACCCGGCCCGCACCGGCCCTGCCGCCCGCCGCCGCGGAGGGGATCGCCGTCGGCTACGAGGTGTCCGCGACGTGGATCCCGCCCCGGGCCTCGGTCCAGACCCTCGCCGACCGTGTCTGCGAGCTGGGGACGAGCCTGGGGCGCAAGGACCAGCCCGTGTGGGTCGGCACGCCGCTGCGGGTGCGCTACCGCTGTGACGAGCCCATGCTCAGCCTCTCCAACGAGCTCGCCTACCACGGCCTCATGGTCCCGGGGGCGCGCCAGGACCCTCCCGACCCCCACGACGTGTTCTCACTCCCCGCCTCCGCCGAGACCAGGGTGGTGGAGAGCTTCTGGGCCGACTCCCCCGCCACCACCGCGGGGACCCACGTCCAGCCCGACGAGCTCGTGCGCGCCCGCAAGGTGCTGGACTACCTGGGCGCGCGCGGCGTGCCCATGACCCAGGTCATGGCGCTGTCCCCCTTCCAGGAGGTCGCCGAGGTGCTGGCGGACCTGGGGCGGGACTACCCGGGGCTGGGCGGCGGCACCATTGACGACGCCCCGGGCGGACGGGCCGACGTCGTCCTGCTGGTCCTGGGCGGGGACCCCCTGCGCCCAGGCGCCAAGACGTGGGCGTCGGGGGACGTCAAGGCGGCCAACACGGTGCTCAGCCGCGCCCGACGTCGGATCTACGTGTTCGGCGACTACGCGAGCTGGAGCACCTACCCCTACTTCCGGGACATTGCCGCGGCGCTCAGGCGGGTCCGGTAGGGCGGGTCCGGCAGGTCAGGGCGGATCCGGTAGGGCGGGTCCGGCAAGGTATGCGCGTCAAGGCACGTACGACGTCGGGGACGTACCTTGGTCATGGAAAACGTACCTTAGTCATGGGGGACGTATCTTTAAGGTACGTCCCCCATGACTAAGGTACGTCCCCGGCACCTTCCAGGCAGCCGGTCGCCGGGCGCGGGGCGGGCAGGACGTCCCGGACGCACACCAACCGGGCAGCCAGTCGGCCCACCTGACGGCGCCGGTCGTGGGACAATGGGGTCATGCTCTTTCCCTACGCCCCCACCGCCGAGCCACTGACCCGACTGGCCGACGGCACCGTCAAACAGATCAGCCCCTTCACCGGCACGGAGGTGTGGACCGTGCCCGGCCGCGGCAACCGCCCCATCGCCCACGCCCCCACGCTGGTCAGCCCCATTACGGCCGAGGACCGCAGCCACGCCTGCGCCTTCTGCTCGGCACGCTACCTGGAGACGCCCCCGGAGAAGTCGCGCATTGTGCGCACGGCGCCCGGCGCAGGACCAGGCGGCACCAGGCTGGGGTCCGGGAGCAGCGCCACGGGTGGCACCGCAGGAAGCGGCACAGGTGGTGCCGCAGGTGACGCCGCCCCCGCCTTTGAGCGCATTGACGCCCTGCCCGCCTCGGCCCTGTTCGACACGGTGGCCGAGTTCCGGCGCATCCCCAACCTCTTTGAGATCCTCTCCTTCGACTACTGGCACACCAACCACGGCTACGAGGTGCCCGACACCGCCCGCGAGCGCATGGAGGCCTACCTGGCCGACCCGGCCGGGGCGGCGCACGTGGCGGCGGTCGCCCGCGCCAAGCTGCGCGCCAGCGGGCAGGACCCGGCCCACTGGGAGGCCATGGACGACGCCGCGCGCCGCGCCTACCTGGCGCCCTTCTTCGCGGGCGGGCACGACGTCATCGTCGCCCGGCGGCACTTCACCGACGCGGCCACCGACACCTCGGGCCGGGCGGGGTCGGGGACCCTGAGCGTGGCCGAGCACCGGGTGTACACGCACCTGGCCGTGGCCTCCATGCACGACCTCTACCGGGCGAACCGGTGGGTGCGCTACGTGGCGGTCTTCCAGAACTGGCTGCGGC
>ERZ772766.95-NODE-95-length-48553-cov-34.521939_pt1 | contig 48553 bp, 61 predicted proteins | sample MGYA00511379_ERZ772766 | MGnify/ENA primary metagenome ERZ772766 (study PRJEB29015, sample SAMEA2737895) | human oral metagenome | biome: human oral; feature: human-associated habitat; material: dental | place: China | collected 2116 ... | reverse complement strand
CGAGCTCGGAGTTGATGAAGTTCTGGAAGTAGGGCAGGCCGTACTTCGCGGTCATATCGAACAGGGCGCGGGCGTTGTCCGACTCCCAGTCGAAGTCCTTCGTCATGTTGTAGGTCGGGATAGGGAAGGTGAAGACGCGGCCGTCGGCGTCGCCTTCCATCATGACCTCGATGTAGGCGCGGTTGATCGTGTCCATCTCGGCCTGGAGGTCCCCGTACGTGAAGTCGCAGACCTCCTCGCCGATGTAGGGGTGGTCGTCGGCCACGTCGGCCGGGCACGTCCAGTCGAACGTCAGGTTCGTGAAGGGGCATTGGCTGCCCCAACGGCTTGGAACGTTGAGATTGAAAATGAGCTCTTGCATTGATTGCTTGACCTCCGCATAGTCCAGCCCGTCGAGCCGGATGAACGGCGCCATGTACGTGTCGAAGGACGAGAAGGCCTGGGCCCCCGCCCACTCGTTCTGCAGCGTGCCGAGGAAGTTGACGATCTGGCCGCAGGCCGACCTGAAGTGACGCGGCGGATCGGAGGCGATGGCCCCCGCGATGCCGTTGAATCCCTCTTCGAGCAGGCGGCGCAGCGACCAGCCCGCACAATAGCCCGCGAGCATGTCGAGGTCGTGGATATGGTAGTCGCCGTTTCTGTGTGCGGCTCCTTCTTCTTCGCTGTACACCTTCGACAGCCAATAGTTCGCGATCGTCTTGCCGGCGGCGTTGAGAATGAGGCCGCCGACGGAGTAGCCCTGGTTCGCGTTCGCGTTGACGCGCCAATCCGCCTGCTCCACGTACTCCTCCACTGTGGAGATGGGGTCGATGTTAACAGTCAAAATATCGTCCTTTCTACGATGGGTCTTCGATTATACAGCCACGGGGGCCTTGATGGCGGGATGGTGTTTGTACCCGGCCGATGCGTATATATCACTCATTTGATAGTCGAATATCGATGGCGCCTTCTTGAGGCTGAGCTCGGGAAACGGGTAGGGGTTGCGGGTGATTTGTTCTCGCACAGCCACTACGTGGTTCTTGTATATATGGCAGTCTCCTCCAGTCCAGATGAACTCGCCCACGTCGTAGCCTGTTTGCTGTGCGATCATGTGCGTCAACAAGGAATACGACGCTATATTGAAAGGCACACCCAAGAACAAGTCCGCACTACGTTGATACAGCTGACACGATAGCCTGCCGCCTGCTACATAAAACTGGAATAGAACATGGCACGGTGCAAGAGCCATGGCGTCCAAGTCGCCGACGTTCCATGCCGACACGATATGCCGGCGGGAGTCCGGATCGGCCTTCAAGCTCTCAACGACCTCGTAGATTTGGTCGATGCCCTTTCCATCCGGTGCAGGCCAGGAGCGCCACTGGTGTCCGTACACGGGCCCGAGGTTGCCATCTGCATCGGCCCACTCGTCCCAGATAGTGATACCATGGTCTTTCAACCACTTGATATTCGTGTCGCCTGATAGAAACCACAGAAGTTCGCCCTTCACCGCTTTCATCGGAACGAACTTCGTCGTTATACGAGGGAAGCCGTTACTCAGGTCGTATCGAATCTGCCGCCCGAAGACGGACAGCGTCCCCACCCCTGTGCGATCCTTCTTCTCCACCCCGTGCTTCAGAACGTCTGCGAGAAGAACCTCATACTGTCTGTCAATTGTGTTCATCAAACGAACTTCCTGACCATGTCAGGGCGGAACCCGCTCCAGTGCGTCTGACCGATCACCACAACCGGCGCCTGCTTATAACCGAGTCCTAGCACAAAGGACAGTGCGTCGTGGTCTTCGGTGATGTCAACCTCGTCGAACGGTATGCCTTTCTTCGTCAGGTCTTTCTTCGTCATCTTGCATTGCACACATCCTGGTTTCGTGTACAGCGTCGCTTTCGTCATACGTTTCTCCTTTCATCAGTGGGAGGCGTGCTCCCAGTCGTCTGCCGGCTGCCCGTGTGCGGCTGTGAACTCCACCCCGTTCCACGTTGTGGACATCAGCTCCGCGATTTTCGGCACTGCCCAGTCTAGCTCCGATTCGGGGATGGAGAAAATCAGCTCGTCGTGGATTTGCGCGCGAAGCCAGTGAATGAGGCGAATGTCACATTTCAGCATCCGGATAAGCGCGTCGGTCATGATCTCCCGCGTCCCGGACTGCCCCATGAGAGCCGAGGACTGCGTGTAGGACCGCTCGACGTTGACGCTCATGCGCCTGCCCCACGCGTTGTAGATCCAGCCGTTCTCCCCCTGATCCGCACAGTCCTGACGCCATTCGACGACCCGCGGATAGGCTTTCGCCATCTGTTTGACGAAGTGTTCCGCTATGTCTAACGGTTGTCCAGAAGCCTTGGCGATCGTCTTCGCCCCGCCTCCATAGTTCCAGGCGTGCGAGAGCGCCTTGGCTTTCTGGCGGTACGGGTTGTGCTTTCGCGCCTCAGGATCGGTCTCCCAGCCTTCAGGCATGTGCGCCTCGTACTCTTCGTCGCCCCAGACGGCGCGGCCTGTGATCTCATGCGGGTCGGCGCCGGGTTTGAAATTCTCCATATATGCGGGGTCCTGCGCGTAACCTGCAACGATCCTCGCATCCGCATTCGAGTAGTCGAACGAGACGAGCTTGCATCCGGGGTCGGGGACGAAGTAGGACTTCTCCACTGCGTTGTCGCCACGTGCCGTCCACACAGTCAAACCGGGCTTCGTCGTAGAAGAACGACCAGAGCGCTGCAGGTCATCGACCTCGGGGTGCACACGGCCGTCAGGCTGCAGACAATCGATTGTGAGCTGCGCAAGGGATCGCTGGCCCAGTAGTTCACCCAGGACCTTTCCGAAGGCCTCAGCGTGGCTTCCGTGGCCCCTCAGGAGGTCCTGTACGACGCTGCCGGACAGCTGCAGGGCTCCGGTCGGTGTGCGCGGCCACTCGGGATGCGTGTGCTCGTCTACGCCGAACGCAGCCAGGGCGTCGATGATGCACTGCTTTCCAACGTTCGTCCGCCACGGCTGCTTCGAATCGAGTGGCATACCCACTGACTTGTGCAGATAGTCGAGTAGCTTCTCCTTTCTGTCAGCCAAAGCGTATAACCTGTCGTAGACTTTGTCTTCATCTATGAGGAACCCGTTCCTCGACATCTGCGCGTTGATAGCCGCCTTCAACTGTTCACGCCAGTCGTACTCGTTTACTTCGTGACGCATTAGAAGCTCCTTGAAAATTCCTCTGAGCACGACCACATCCTGCTCGGAATATTCGCGGAACACCGGATCGTCGATGGGTATCAATCCGAAGTCGAGATCGGAGACCTTAGTGCCGGGTGGGTTGAACTGCTTGGCGAGGTCCTTCAGATCCATGACTTTGCCTTCCAGACCCATCTGGTATGCGAGGTTGTCGAGGGACAGCCATCTGCGCACATTCGAAGGGCGGAGGTCTGTGGCGACGGAGCGCCCCGCCCGGTCCTCGTAGAAGGACGGGGCGGGGTATGCGATATTGGCGAGAACCATGGTGTCGATGATACGACGATCCATCGCCATTCGAAGCGGCTCGTCGCTGTCTTTACCAAACAACACCGATAGGTCGAAATTGTGGCCGTTGTGCACCACGACGCCGTCGGCTTCTCGGATGGCGGCGATGACCTCGTCATAGTCCTCAGTCAAGACGACGGGGCCTTCGCCCCACGCGTACTGGCCGAGACGGAAGAAATCCCTCGGCGTCATGGACCAGCGCTTCTCGACGCCGTGGGATTCGATGTCGAGGAAGAGAATCCGCGATATCGGTCCGCCGAACGGGGAAGACCAGGCGCCGTGATCGAGGAGGTAGCGTCGCACAACCCCCACGAAGTACTGCACAGCCATGTCGATACCGCAGTCGTCCCACGGGTCGAGGTCGAAGATAGCGGCACTATCCTCTGCGTCGACCCGTTCATACGTGAGAGGCCCGAGCTCTTTACGGGCCCGCACAGCCAGCTCTTTAAACGCTTCGACGTCGCCGGACGCCAGATGGAATCGCACAGTCCTCATTCGTCCACCACCAGCGTGTAGAACCATCCCTTAGATTTCTTCGCATTCTTGCCTTTGCCTCGAACGTATTCGATTTCTACGGGGCCGGAAATGAGACCTCGACCACGCAGCGAAGAGATGATGTTCTTGTACTGCCACTCGTCCAGCTCGGGGAACTTGTCCCGGACCTTCGTGCACAGGATAGCGTGATTCGCTTTATCACAACGCGAACGAATGAACGACATGACAGCGTCCTGCTGCTTGACGTAACCGTTCTCCGTCACATCGTTGAGGGCCTTAAGAAGACACCTGACCCAGTGGTTGGAGTAGTAAATGGCGTTCAACATGTGCGTCTTGGTGATGACTCCGTCTTCTCGGTCCATGAGGCTGAATAGTCCGGCCACCTGCGGGACTGTGATGCATAGCCGCCGGAAAGCCGACTCGAAGATGGGGGACTTGTCTTCCACGATATCGAAGCGCTGAAGGTTCATACACCACGTGTTGTATCGATCGAGCGCTTCATCGTCTACGTCGAGGAGTATGCGGTTCGCATCGACCTCTCGTTCCTGTAGTTTCCTCTCAACCTCAGGCACGTCGTCGGATCCGTAACAAGTACGGGACAATTGCGTGATACGCTCCGCCAGCCTGTGTGCGAGTGCCATTGCCTTTTTGTCTCGGTCTTTACTGTTCCCGAACTTTCGGCGGCTGTTGAACATCGCCGCTATCTTCGGGGTGTTGTCAGTGTCCTTATTCTTCACGTCGTCTTCAAGATACGTCACCCATGTGAAGCGAGTGAGGAACCCGTTTTTAAAGTTACGCATTTCGAGAACATCAATCGACTCATCATATATACCCGTGAGGATAACATTAAGATGCGCGTTAGCGCTGTCGATGTTCACTGACGTAACACGCCGTGTCAGCTCGACTTCACCGCTGTACAGCTTACACAAGCCAGCATCGAACCCCTTCCAGGACCCATGGTCATCCATGATGTCACGGAATTTATCCTGCACCTCATCAAGCGACATATATGTGGGCGTGTTGTGGAAAGGTGCAATGTCTCGTTTCATAGCTTGAATAGTGGAGTCACTCGCCACCTTGATGCTGTTGCTTCGTCCCACTAGCGACCCGCACAGGTCAATGACGGCTTGTGCGCCGTTCACTGCTGTGGTTTTGTGTGCAGTGCCAGACGGCCCGAGAAGAAGCGGCCAGAAGCGAAGACCCTGATTGTCGTCCCCCGTCGTGTCGAGGGCCCCGAAAGCGCCGACCGTCGTAGCCAACGTCACTAGACCCAAGGCTGCATGGTAGGCGTCTGCCGTATCCGTCACCGTTCGGCCGTAATCTATGTAATCTTTAAGGAACGTCGGGTTATCCTTACCCTCGACGAACTTCACTTCTTCATCCGTAAGAAGCTGAATCTCTCCCGTCTGGTACTCCCGAATGGCGTTGGAGAAGTTTTCGTCCCCTAAAGCGATCCCGTTCTCATCGAGATGTGTGAAACTGTCATTATATTCCTTACTGAATTTCTCGACCTCTCTCCACGTGCACAGCTCCCAGTTGTCACGCTTGGGGATCGAGTGGCCTTCCTTGGTTTTACGCCCAGCATAGACGGGGTTGTATTTGTTGCAGTGTGCGCGGAGCATCAACTGGTACACCTCGTGGTCCGAGAGACCGGCGCGGAACAGTTCCATCTGGAATCTCTTAGCGGTCTGAGACCAGCTCTGATGACCGTCCTCTATCTCGTCGAGATACATCGACTTCAAGGAAGGGGACGTGAGCTTATCCTCGATGACGCACAGCTGCTCGTCGTCGCACTCCGGGGGCGCCTCGCCTTCTTTTTTAGCCTCTTCAAGGCGCACAACCGGATAGACGTCCTTGATTTCTTCCAACGTGTAGACCGCGCCGGTATTCTTTTCTATCTTGACGGGGTAGTCAGCGCCGTACTTGGTGTTGACCGAACCGGGAATCCGAAGCAGTTTGGACGCTTGCCAACCGCTGTCGCAGCCCTTGTCGCGATGCTTTTGATAGATGGAACGTGCCACCTCGGAGCACTCGGCCAGCGGGTAGGGCTTGTCAAGAACCCACCAGCAATGCGTACGGTTCCTCGATGTGCGCACAACCAGAGACGGCTCGACGGCGAACTCACTCGGGGGGCAGGTGTCCGCCTCTGCCCACACAACGCCGCACAGCGCACCCTTGTCGTCGCCCGAACGGTTCTTTCCGGTGAACACCCCCACCGAGCAGTAAGTGTTTTCGTCCTCTCGCATCGAGACGTATCGATGTGCGAAGTCCCTCTTCTCCGGCCACTCGATGAACCGGCTCTTGACAGTCTCTTTCTCCTCAAGGGGGTCCATCGTCACAATGTTGACGTACCCCTTGATGTCCTTGTATATCGTGTCTAGAAAATCAATCGCTTCCATTATTAGCTCCTCTCCTCGTAACTGACTTATAGAGCAGGAAAGGCCCGCTATGGGGCCTTTCCTTACTCCTCTCTTATCAACCGATGGTGAACGTTCTCGTCGTGTCCTGTGTCGACTGGACAGTAGCAGTGGGCTCGTCCTTCACAACCTTGGGTTTCAGGGGTTCACCGAGCTGTTCGAGCTCCCGCTTGCCGTCGTCCACGTAGTAGGAGTCCACCGTCGCATTGACGTACCCCTTGTTGTTGTGGCGGTTCCCGATCTTGATGAGAACCGTCTGGTCGGGGTCGACCAGCTCCGTCTCATCCTCGGGGATAAGGAAGCCCTCGCGGGGATCGTAGGCGCCGACGGCCTCCCAGAAGTTCGGGAAGCTGTAGTTGAGCTTTCCGTTCTTCCAATGCGGCTGGAGCGGGACGTTGAAGTCTTTGACGACGACCCCGTCGTACTCGTCGGTGGGTCCTTCGAGGATCTTCAGGTCAACGACGAGACGGGGTAGTCCCGCGTTAGCCGCCGACTTGTATTCTCCTCTCTCCACGTCGCAGATGAAAGCCCGATAGACCCCCGGAGCCGGAACTTTAATGGCTCCTCCGCGTCCTGCGAAGTGCCCGTCGGCCCCACGAGCTGATTTGAGTTCGTTGTCGTCGAGTTTGAATGCCTTATAAGATGATTTGCGTGCCATAATGTTCTCCTCTCAGTGGTTGTCGCAAAGCGTCCAGAGTTTCTCGATGGTCAGATCCTCCACGAAAGAGGGGAGGTTGAAGCGGTTCTTCGCCCCTATCGTCCTGGAGGCGAACATCTGCGCCTCCGTGTGCGACTCCCCGGTGTTCCGATCGGTGTCCAAGGACAAATGTATCACTACATCGGGCGTCTGTCCAACCTTGGCGCGTGAACCGGAACCCCGCCAGGCGAAGTCGGCCACGCCCTTGTCGTCGGTCTTCTGGTGGACGACGAGGATGGACAGCACCCCGGCGTCTTTCAGAAGCGGGAAGATGCCGTTCGATCCGGTGGTTTTCTTCGCAGCCTCCGTCCAGATCGCGAAATTGTTGGGGTTCGGCTGGGACATCTCTTTCCGCTCGAAGTGGTCTACGCACCAGTCGTTGTAGACGTTGAGCGGATCGATGACAATCGTCTTGTATTCACGCGACATCTTCCCTGTGAGGAAGGCCACGAGGATCTGGTCGGTGTTGTGGATCCAGCCTTCCTCTTTGGACATGCCTTTCGGTATCGGCATGTTCTTGGGTCGGATGATGTCAATGTTCTCCGGCGGAACATCGCGGGTGACGCCCGTAGTACTGCCTTCGAGGTCGAGGTACAACACGGGAGAGGTGGGTGCGAACTTGGCGGCCGAAGCAGCGAACGTCGTCTTCCCCTGTCCATAGTCGGAGTAGACGAGGATCTGCTCGGGTTTGCTCAGCTCGTCGGGTTTGATAATGAATGATTCGATGTCGAAGTCGGTCATTCGTCTTCTCCTTTCTCCTGTCGAATATGAAGTTGATCCGTGCCTTTAAGACACTGATAGTACTGTTCAGCTGTCGCCAAAGACTTCACTCTCTTCGGATCCAGCTTTTGAACATAGCAACGTCGAAGCGTATCTCCAGGTAAAGCCTTTTCAGCTTTCGATATATCGAAACGGTGCACCTCCTTTCTCGTCACGATGTACGGGCCGGCTACGCTAGATTCGCCCACCTGCAGGCGTTGTTTGATGGCTGCGGCGAGTTCCTTCTTCCGTGCTTCGAGGCTTTCGATGAGTCCCGATATGTAGCCATACTCGATGATGTCGTCGTGTTCTTTCACCGCACACCTCCGCCTTTCTCAATCGTTCGTCTTGACAGCCAGCACGTTGCAGCGGTAGCAGCCCGGATAGGAGGGGAAGTCGGTGAAGCCGTCGCACAGTGCATCGATGATGTGCTGCCCGCGATCCCACACCCGTTCCGCTTTATCCCGGTTGTAATCTAGCGTGAAGATCTCCACGTCCGCCACCTGAGAAGCGTCCCTCGGAATGAACACGACCTTGATCTTATGCACAGTTCCTTCGCCATCGCGGCGCTCTTTCCCGAGAGCGTAGAGGTGTGTCTGTGCGACGTAGGCGATGTACTTCGCCTTTGCGCTGTCCCCGCTCACGTCCGGAACGTCGCCGTGCATCGCGAACACCGCGCTGAGGGCCTTCAGCTTGGAGCGAGTGGTCGTCTTGTAGTCGACGATCGTCCCGTCCTCCGGATCATAAGCGTCGGCCGTAGACCTGATCAGCCCGTAGTTCTCGTAGAGCCCGAGCTCGAAACGTTGTTCAAGTTCCCACTTGGGAAAGAGCCGCTTAGCCCAATACTCCAAGCCGCGGTGGATGTCCGTTCCAATCCGCGCCCCCATAACGAAGTTCGACTCCCGCATCTCGCGAGGCTTGAGCGCCACTCCGCTCTTGTCCTTGATACCCGGAAGGATGTCCTCGGCCAGGCACAGCGCACACGGGTTGGAAAGGTTTGATGCACCCACCCGGATCTGCTTGTCGCGCCGCGTCTGCGGCGTGAACAGTGACAGCAGTTCGTCATTCCTCATACCAGTTGAAGCTCCCAGCCTTTGTTGATCGCGAAATTGATAATGTGCTTGCACTCGATGACAGCAGGTGTGTCGCCGGTGTTGTGCAAGATGATCGGCCCATCCTTATATTTTAGCGTGGTGTGCGGTTCCAATGCGGCACGCTGCGTGTCGCGCTGGCCCCACACGTGTTGGATGAACGGGACAGGTGCGAAGTATAGAAGATCGTTGTCCATAAGGTTACGAAGATCTGCTAACCCCAAGCAATATTCTGCACCGTTAACGTCCAACCACTTCTTAAGTGCGGGGATGAAAGCATACCTCTTGTCCAAGTTATCGAACAATATGAAGTTATCCTTCAACTGCTCCTCGATATAGTCGTCCATTTCATTCCTCCTTTCTCATCTAACCGAGAACGACAGCCTCTTCGGCACCGAACCCGGCATTGTTCGACTCGAAGAACTCATCATAATGCTCGTTGTACCCCACGCGGCAATCAAACAGGTCGAGCGACTCAACCGGGTACAGCTGATAGCCCCGTGCCACGAACAGCTTCAAGTCGCCATACTTGGCGCGGGCTTTCTCAAGGTCTTCGATGAACTCCGTGATCGTCATGATGTAGTCCTTTCTCTCGGTTGGCTTGTGCCTCCACTGTACACACAGCCCCCCGGCAGTACAAGCCGACAGCTGTGTGACATACCTCACTTGTTCAAAACTGAACGATTGTTCTCCGCTTGCTGTGCGAGACGCTGGAACGTTCCGTCGTCCATCGTGTCACGGGCCTGGAAGTAATAGCGGATGATCCGATCAGCGGGCTGGCCCATGCGGTTCAACCTGCCCTTCGCCTGCTCACACAGCATCCCATTCAGGTCCTCGTCCAGCCACACCTCCACGTGACACACCCGTTGCAGCCCGTCCAGGCCCTCAGCCGCGGCGCCGACAGTGCACAGCAAGACCTGCACATCCCCCGCTGTGAACCCTGCAAACGCCTCACTACGTGCCTTAGCCGACTGCGCGCCCGTGTACAGGGCTGTCTTCGCACACACCCTGTGTGCAACAGCATTCGCGAACCGTTGGCTCGACGTGAAAACCAACACCTTGTCCCGAGGGTGATGCTTCTCGATCAGCGCGTTCAACATGTCGAGTTTCCTGGAGCGGCAGTCCGAGTCGAACGTCACCCTGTCCATGTCGATATCTGGGTCGTACACCATGCACGGCTCGCCCAACGCCACCTGACGCAGGCGCACAAGCTTCACAATCGGAAGAGACGCCACCAGCAAACCGCCCTCCACCTCGGAGATCAGCTCATATTGCAGTTTGTCATATATATCGCGCTGCTTATGCGTTAGCTCGCATTCGACGATACGCGTGTCCACGGGCTTCCGGTCAGCCGGCAAACCCACAACGCACGGCAAAGACCGGAGGAAAGCACCCGGCTGTTTCTCCGAGACGATCGTCTCAATCTCCTGCAACCTGCCATACCTGTCGTGGATCCAACTGTTCTGAACAATGCACCACCGCGCCTTCCAGCGATGGAACGATCCCTCCACGTACAGCCAGTCCCTCTTGTCGCTGGACAGCGGGACACGCTCAGGGTCCTCCACGTCCCACCACAACCAGCGGCAGATAGACCACAGGCCCTCGAAGCGGTTGCCCTGCGGCGTCGCCGACATGGCCAGCTTAAAACCGGCGTTCCGAAGGCTCCACATCGCCTTAGCCCGTCCGGATTTACGGTTAGACGCCGACTGCACCTCGTCATAGACGACGAAATCCGGCTTGGCCTTAATCCAGGGAAGAAGGTTTTTCTTGCCCTTCTCAGCATTCTTCCCGTTCAAATCCGACAGGCCGAGGTACTCCCGTCCCACGTAGTAGACGCCGGGGACATGTCGGCTTAAGTCGTCGAAGTAGTCGAGGTGCTTAGAATCGATCCTTTTGAACGGCAAATCGACGCCCTGCCTGGCGAACGTCTTCTTCCACGCAGCTACGATCTGCGGCTTCGCCGGCCCCACGATCAGCGTCGTAGTCGGACCCAACCGCTTCGCAACCTCCACCGCACACAGAGTCTTGCCCGTCCCTGTATCCGACACGTCCAAAGCGGCCCGGAAGCCATCCCGCTGTGCGACGATGGCCTCCACCTTCCCCTCCTGCTCGGGTGTGAGTTCGAGTGGTTGTTCGATCATGATCGAACAACCTCGAATTTCTCGCACGAGATATCGATCGAACGAACCAGAATGTCCATGTTCAGACCGATCGAGAATGCCTTGATGTAATACTTGTCCACATCCGCCTTGCCCTCAGGGTCCTTCGTCAGGAGGAACTCGGTGCCATCGTATTTACGACGGCACCACACGTACCCCTGAGACTTCAGAATGCCCGTCACCGAGTCGGCCGGGCACTCCTCTCCTTTAACGTGGAACGGCGGGTCATAGAAGCGATCCACAGTGTGCCTAGACGCGTCATAGTAGTACCCAGACGGCGCCTTGCCAGGGTAGAACGGAGGTTCGTCCTGTTTTACTAGAATCAGTCGAATCCCGTTGCACGTGTAGAAGATCTGTCGCTCCGACGCGTACCCGATGCTGATAGCCCGGAACGGTTTACCCTTAGCGTCTTCCACCGTCTCCCGGTATGAGTTGTGCATCGCCTCACTCGACGTCGGCACATACTCCAACGTGTCGTCCGAGTTAACGGCGAACCAGCCCTCAAGCGGTCCCTTCTTCCCGTACAGCAGCTGCCTCACAGCTTACCCTCCTCTTCTCTCCTGGCCCGGCGCTCGAACGAATCCTCCCCGCCTATCACGCCGAACAGCCTCTTCTGTCCTTTCTCCACGCGGTCCGCATAGTCCCTGCATTCGAGTCGCACGGGGCAAATCGAACACACCCATTTGGCCCGCAGGTAGTAGGGGTCGTCCTCAACGTCGGCCCCCTCGCGGGGGGCGAAGAACAGGTCCATTCCGATGTCGCTCTTCTTGCAGCGCGCCTGCTTGACCCATTCTTCGCCCCCCCAGATGTCGGCTATATCCATTACTGTTTCTTCACACGCCCCTTGAGACGAGACAACTGGGGACCGATCGGGTTACGGTAGTGCCCTTTTGTGTTGTACGGTTCCCTAGCCTTCGACGACAGTTTCATGAACGACACCTGTGCGATCGGCTCCACACCGGTCGAATCCAACAACAGGTCGAAAACCGTCGGAAGAATCAACGGGTGGGAATTGACGTTGTATAGCTCCAGGGTGATCATCCCCTCGAACCCCGGGTCGATGAAGCCGGCGGTGATGTGCGTCATAAGCCCAAGGCGGCCCCAGCTCGACCGGCCCTCTATCTGGGCGGCGATATTCGCTGGAAGCTCGAACTTCTCCAAGGTCGCGCCAAGCCACAATTCGCCGGGCGGGAGAACGAACTCGCTCCGTGCGCCCCAAGCCACATGCCGCTCACCTGTCTTCGTGTTGAGGAAGTACGGGCCTAGGTGCACGTCGTAACTAGCCGGTTGAAGGCAATCATCACGGAGCGGGTCCACCAGTCCCGTACGCTTCGCCAGTTTTTTAATGTCTTTATCAGATAACATTAAATTTAATCTCCTTCCTTTCCAGTGTGTTCCGATCGATCTTGAACGCCACAACTGATTTACTTTCTGTTTGTGAGCGTATGCACAGTGTGAAGTCAATACCCCCGCGGTTCACGAACACATCGCCCACCGTAAACGGCACCCGTTCGGAGTCCACGCGCACACGCAATGCCCCATTCGTCACAGCATCGTAGTCGTCGTCCAAGTGCAAGCACAGACCACTGTCCGACACCGACACGCTTTGCACGCGAGACCCAATGAGCGCTTCCCGCATGCGTGCAACGTATACGGGAAGCGGGTCGGTCGGCTGTGCGAGCTCCACGGTGAGAACCGCGTGTCCCTCCTCATCGATCAGCCTCCATGCAACGGACCCGTCTAGTCTATTCACACGCACCATAGAGGCGAGAGTGGCGGGCATCTCCTCTTCACAGTACCCTACAATGCGGTACTCCGCCTTATCGAATGCCACAGCTGCGCCATTGTCGAAAAACACGCCCGTTGCATCGAAGACGTCGACGACCCGCGCGACGGTCCAGCCGAGGCGCACAAAAGGGTCGAGCAGGTTGAAGGCCCGCTGCATCAGCTCATCATCAGTCATTGCCGTCTTCCTTTCTGAAGAGTATCTCGACTGCTGCGCCTTCCTCGGTCATGATAGACACTTTGTTACCCCAATCGTTGATCCGATCCACCGGCAAGTCGAGAAACCGCCATTGTACGAAGACGCCGGCCAGGCCATCGGCTTCCCCCGTGAACACCACGCCGTCAGCCAGCCGCACATACTTCTTATATGTGTTAACGGTCATCGAGCCACGCAGACTCCGACCGTGCAGCTCGTGGAGCAGCTGCTCTGCCCGAGTGACGTTCTTAAGCTCCACGTGCGCAGTAACATCGCCGTTCTCGTCTAAGAGTCGAACGCACCCGGACTGGTCATTGTACTCCACATCACTCACAAGCACGTCAAGCTTGTTCAAGCCATAGCGGGCCACCTTGTATCCCCTTCCTCTCACCCCATGCAAAGGAAGCGACACTTGACGGGACAGGCTGGCGAAGACCAAGTGACCGTCCCGAACCTCTATGCCCATCAGCGGGAACCCCTCAAGCTTTTTCAGGGCCACCACGTAGTCCCGTGGTTTTTCGAAACCCATAGTACGATGTCCTTTCTCTTGACTGCTGTGCGTCCAGCCTACACGGAAAGGGCGGGAGCCGTCAAGCCCCCGCCCTGTGAAATACATCACTACCCGTTACAGCGTTGTGCGTTTGCGAACAGACACCAAACGCCACGAGCTAGTCGAACAGTTATTCTCCTCCCACGCGTCGCAGATCGCGAAGTTCCGGGCCGGCTTCAGCGTCAAAGAACCGTCTACCTCTCTCCACAGTTTACACAGAGTCCGGGTCGAGCAGCTGTCCGGACCGGGGTTGACGCCTTCCTCCGCGGGGGAGAAATCGCACAGGTACAAAAAGCCCACGTCGTCTGCCCTGGCCAACGTCCGCCACGGGTTCGTCTCCTGGCCTTCCGCAACAGGCGGAAACAACACCGCATCGTACAAAGACACACGCATGTGCTCCATATACGCCTGAGGGCTGTCGAAATCCATTACGTGCATGTCGCCGACCGTCACATAGAAACGGTCGAAGAAGCACAGCACCATGCGGAAACTCGACGAGTCGAACACCCGCACACCATATAGCTTGTACGGGTCCAGCAGTTCTACGAACACTGGAATGTTATCGAGCTCCTTGAGAGAGACCAGGTTTACAGCGTGCGCTTCGTTATCCACGTGCAACACTCCGTACATCGAGCCCTCGAAACGGATGTAATACTCCCTCTCACTCCGGCCCTGACCGGGCGGAATCAATTTCAAAGCCATCTTGTTTCGTATCCTTTCAGTCTAGCCCAAATAGAACAAGCCGATCGTCTCATGGTGCGGATACAGCAGCACCTTCAGCCGCTTCGTCAGCGGGTTGTAACGAGACATATAACGCGCCTCATCCCCCTTAATGACCGCCGTACCGTCCGCCATGTAATAGCGCACATCCGAACCGGATGTGTCGTAAGCGTTCGCTATAGCCTGAGCGATGTCCTTATGCGTCACCAGTCGGTACACCTCACCTGGTATGTGTGAACAAACTCGTCTTTCTTCATGTCAAACAGGTGTTTCGCCGTGTCACCATGCCACCTATGAACATGGATCCTCTTATTCTTCCCGTCATAGGACAGCCACACATTGTGATAGCGGGTCTTCACCCCAGCCCAAGGCTCGTCCGGTACGGACTGAACCAGGTCTGCCTTCACCTCACCGCGCAGCATCTCCGTGTACGGGTTCCGCTCGCCGTCCTCCACCGTGAACATGTTCAGCCAATCTTCCGGCACCAGCTCTTGCAACACAGTGTTATAGCACATATCAGGCGGAAGGCGATGGTGCGCCAACAGAACATCCCCATAGGGGTTCGTGTACGGCGCCGCCTCGTCGCATGTCGTCAGGTTGAAGTGCGCGGGCAGGGGTTCGTCGAAGCGAGGACTATTCGCGTCCACGCACACGAAACCACGATTCCTGATATATGCGCACAGGCAATCCTCGTAATCGTAGAACAACATGTCATGCCTCCTTTCAGTTAGGCTCGACGATAACCATCCACGGGTCCGCGTCATCCATGCCCTCATATAAGGACGTGATCTTATCAGCAGCCGAATACGCCTCTTCGACGCACCCCACGAAGCCGTACTCGGACACGCCCATGTCAACGTCGACGACAGTGCCCGCCGAAAACGGGAACGTATTCGTTTCGATGTCACGTTTGTCGATCGTACGGTACGTCGTGAAACCGACGCACACCCCGGACGACTCGCTCAGAACAGACACACGGCCCACGTACTTCTCCACGACTGCATCAACCATGCGAGACCAATTAGGGGCACCCACGACCCTGACGGAAACCAGTCGCACGTCTCCCGCAGCGAATAACGTCGTCTCCTTCACGCCGTTATCACTGTAGCGCACAGTATACGAGTCGATCTCTTCCGGGTCGTCTCCCACCGGCGGCACAGCCACATCCAACCGAGCCAGCAGCGGCGTCTTAGCCAGAGCCGCCAACAGCTCTGACGTGTATTTCGTTCCAATCATGCTCTTTATCTCCTTTCTTCCACAACCTGGAGCCACGGGTTATCTCGATCCGTCTCGAAAAACGACGTCACGACCCGATCAGGTTTATACTCCTCGCGAACGTCTAATGTCGCGTGCGGCACATCGTCCACCGAAATCACTTCGGCGTCACGACCGAAATCGAACACCCGAAACGAACCATCCCGCAAGGCCACAACGAGCTCCAACCGCCCATTGAGCGCCCTTCTCGTGTGGGACAGCGACGCTTTGGACACGACCAACCCGAACCGCGTTTCAACATTGTGAAGAAACTCATCTAATTTCACGAGAGTCCGGCCCTTCGCATCTAACCACGTCGTCACACAGTGGCGATTAACGGAATACTCCACAGTGCACGAAACGATAGCACACCCATCTGGCTTCTCAAGGATGAGCACACCGGATGGGTGTGCAGCAGCCTTCAAGTTGTTCACGAATGCTTCAGAGAATGGTACCCGGCCCCGTATGTACCGAATCGTATTCAACCAAGCAGACGGCGGTATATCAACCAACGCAGCCAGAAGATCCGGCGTATAACACACATCAATCATGTTTTTCTCTCCTTTCGTTCGACTGTGCCTACAGTCTAGGCGCACGTGGGGGCAGCGGTCAAGCACCCCATGTGAGGTGTGCGTCACTTCTTCGCAGCTCGGTTGTCCATTCAGCGATCTCTGCAGCCACAGAGTCAGGTGTGTCCTGCGCGCGGTCCACCTCAATCGGTATGAACCTCGACATCTCCCCCGCGACGAACGCGTTCGACAGGAACTTCCGGTACGCCTCGGCGACGGGGACGGGGTTGTAACCGTCGGGGTCCGGGTAGTCCGGGTCTTCGAGGGCGGCGGGGTCGCGGGGCATCAACACGAACGTCGTCAGCGGAACGCGGTTCAGCCAGTTCAGCGTGAGCGCTGTGTTCTCCGCGACCTTTTCATTTCGCAGCGAGGCGTACACCGCGGTGCTGAGCGCCCACCTATCCAGAATGTACAGCTGTTCTTCGCTCGCTGTGGTCGGCGTGTCGGGGAACAACACGGGCTCCGGTCGGAAGGAGAGCCAGTTCTCCATGTCCCTCGCGTAGTCCTCCGCCGTCAGGCGGTGGTTTTCGTTTTGTGCGCACACTACCAGCGCGTCGGTCGGGAAGTGCCGTATGCGCACAGTGGAATAAGAGGGGGCGACGGTGCGGCGCTGAAAGACCTCTTTCAGCGCCGCTGCCACAGTCGATTTCCCCACTCCGTCGGGGCCCTCCAGTGCTATGTACGTTGCGGTCATTCATCGCTCCTTTCGCTCGTCCTGCATGTGAGTCGCGGGTGTGCAGGATATGCCGGTCGCACACCCCTCTTCCGAGAACGCCTCGAACCACGTGTAGTCTTCCACTGCGGTCCACACCGTATTCGTCGTGGGTTTACCGGGCCACAGCACATGGTAATCGGGTATGGGTAGCATCCCCTCGTCTATTGCAGTAGAGGGCGCTATCCCATAGCCCAAATCGCATACGACGTCGGGCAGCAGGTCCTTGTGCACAACAGCATCCACTTCTATCAAAGGGTTGGACAGCCTATCGCACAGCTCCAACGTCGCCTTCCTGGGTGCCGTGCGTACTCGCACAATCCCCACCGTGAAGGGCTTCCGCTTGCCGTCATGCGGCTGCACGCATATCGAGTGCGCATAGTGGCTGGATTCGTACAGCACGTAGGGTCCAGAGCGCACAGTCCCATGGCTGTCCATCGCAGCGGGTTCTATTGTGCGGCCCGGCAGGGTCGCCATGAGAGAGAAATCGAAAAAGGCTGCGAGCGTCATATCGCGCCTCCTCCGGTGTTCGCGTCGTCCAGGTCGTCGAGGCAGAAGGGCCACCCGCACACGGACAGGTGCGGGTTCAGCCCCGTCGCCTCGTCGTTGCGAGCCATGGACTGAAGCGGAGGGGTGTACATCAACTGTAGTTCGCAGTAGAAGCCATTCAGTCTCGTGAGCAGCCACTTGCGCACAGCATGTTCGACTTCGGGTGTGAGAGAGTGAACGAACACCCGCCTGTACGCACAGCGCTCGGCCTGGAGCCGGCGCTGTGCGTACAGTTTGCCTTGAGACCTAGCGGGCATCATATAGCGTGTTATTGTCGTCGCCTCCTTTCAACCCCTTCGCCCGTTTGACAGCCCTGCGGTACTCCGGCCATTGGCGTTCGTACGGGCGATGGTCTGCGTCCCAGTAGTCCCTGTAGGTGAGAGCGGGGTGTGCGGCTATGAAGGCGGACAAGTCCTCGTAGAAGCTCTTTTTGTAGGCGCGGGCCTGCGCTCGGAGATTTCGTTTGAACTCGTCGGCCGGCTCCTTTCCGCGGATCTCCACGTCATGCAGCGGGTTCGATTTGAAATCGCGGAATAGTTTACGCAGCGCCTTGAGTGCGTTGACCGTCTCGCCGCGGGGGCCCGCTGTAAGAGCTTCGGAGACGGCAGTCGGCGTGGCAACGGTCACGCCGAAGGGTTCGAGCGCGGCCCTCAGCGAGGAGAGGCGCACACGGGGGAGGGTTCCGTCGTGCGAGGGCTCAGGCGTGACGAGGATCAATCTATCCGCGTATTCCGCGTTGAGCACCGTGCGCACACCGTGCGTTTCCGCGGCGGCGGCTCGGAGAGCTGGAGCGTCCAGGTTTTCGTCGATCGTTTCGATAGCGACCTTGATCGGTTTCATTTCGATTTCTCCTTTCTCTTGAAAATACATTTTCGTTTGAATCCAACTCGCGTAGGCGGATCGATTTCAACTCAATTCTGAGTGTAGGCCCGGATCGATTTCAAGTCAAATCGTGGAATGTGATTTTGGTCACAGGGTGTTGTTGAGGGTGTTGTGTTATAATCGCGCGCCCGCGCGCCCTCGACGCACAGCGCACACCCCAAAGGGGCGGAATGACGGGGAAAGTCGTAGGCGCACACCCCAAAGTGGCAAGAAATTCTGACAGTGACTCTCAGTGTTCAGCTATGTGAAACGATAGTTCCACTATCTACGTCTTTTCTTATTGAGAACGGTTCTCAGCAGAAATCCTCTCCCTAACACAGTACACCCCTACACATTACAATAACGTTATATATTCCCATATATATGGTACTTTGAAATTACAAATCTGCTGTCAGAAGTGGTGGTGTGTGTTACATATACGCCGAATTTCGCCGCAGCCGAATCTCGACTTCTTGTCGTTTGATACCTCTGAGTTGCAAACCCTTAGGAGGGACGACCTTGTCGTTTGGTGACAAATCGTCACACGCCCCCGCTCGGTGTGGTGTGCGCCTTGGGCTGTGCGCCGTCCCGGGGGCGCCTGATGCCCCTCAGACGCACGAGGTTGCTCTCTGAGCTCCTTACAGGGGCGCCCCGGTAGGGTCGCTTGGGTCGGGGGCTGAAATCGCCTCAGAATCGAATCTCGTGACCCTGACGGGGTGCCGTTCGCCGCCGAGCGGTGCGGTGTGCACTTTGGACGGCGGGGGTTCCGCTCGACCGTCGTTCTAAAAACCGTCTTCTTTGAGCCCCGAAATTCGAAAACGGTCCTCTTTGAAGCCGAAACCTGCCCCCGAAATTCGAAAACGGTCCTCTTTGTAACTTTTAATGTCGACTTTTACCTACGTAACCGTAAGTTACCACTACGTAGGTGTAAGTTACCGCCTGGTAAGTTACGATGGCGTAAGGTACGGGTCGGTAGGTTACCGTGGCGTATGGCTCTCAGAAATGTGGCGAAGGACACACCCTCAGGGCTTGACACTGGGGGGTGGCGGTTGGTAGAATGGAGGTACAACAAGGGGGAAGAGAGAAAGGAAACCCCAATGGACATCGAAATCGACTTCTTCGAAGAGCTCGGCGGCTACTACACCGCAGACCTGGCGGACATCCTGGAAGACTTCGAAGGCTGAGCCCGAAGGCCCCCGCTCCGGCGGGGGCCTTCCCATGCCCGCAGACGCCCCTCAGAGGCCCGCAGACGCCCCTCAGAGGCCCGCAGACGCCCCTCAGAGGCCCGCAGACGCCCCGCCTAGGGCCACCCTACCGGCGGGGCCCCTCAGGCCCTCAGAGCGGCGATTTCGAAGCCTGAGGGGGCGGCCCCGAAGGCCGGGGGTGTGCGCAGCGGCCCCGGAGACGGCCCCGAGCAATTACGCAACGTCGGTGTTGCGAAAATCCCGAAACTCAAAATGTGAGCTTCGTCTCACTTTCGTGAAATCGGGACTAAGGTCCTAGCTCGAGGATCCATGTGAGCAATCTCACACCCGGAGGGGCTCTCGAGCAACCATGTGAGAAATGTCACAATGTGACCTTCATCACGCTCGAGGGGCTCTCGAGCAACCATGGAAAATACAATTTGTGATCTGGGGCACACTTGCTCGGGCGGGTCTCCGACTCCGGCGTCGGCCCCGAGCTCCCGTGTGCGCAGCCGGGCCCGGAGTCCGCCGCGCCGAAGGCGCCCCGAGCAACCATGGAAATGTGACGGAGAACACACGCTCGGGGCTTGACAGCGCCGCTCGACTGTGCGAGGATGGATACATCGGAACGAAGAGAGAAAGGAACTCCGATGACCTACCCCTACAGCCAGGCCCTGGCGAAGTCGCTCACCGAGAAGCTCGGAGGCCTCGCCTTCGTCCTGCCCGACGGCGCAGTCCAAGCCGATACCCCCGACGGCACGCTGACCGTCTACGCCGACGGCGCAGTCCGGGTCCGCGAGTGCGGCGAGACCGAAGCTTGGCCGACCCTCCGGAGCGCCGTCGCCGACTGGGGCGTGGAAGTGTGACGCAGCCCACTCCGGAGGGGCTTGACAGCCCCTCCGGAGGACCGCTAGAATGAATACATCGGAACGAAGAGAGAAAGGAACTCCGATGAACACCTGGAAAACCGCCAACGCCGTCGTCGAGCTCCGTGTGCGCGACGACGTAGTCGGGTGGGACCGGTGAGGCGCTTCTGGGCGGCCGTCGCCGTCGCAGCCGGCCTCCTGACCGGCTGGGGCTGCGGCGAAGACCTCGGGCGCTGGGACGCCTACGCGGGCATCCGAGACGAACCGACGGTGCTGGGCTTGACTGTGATACAGGTCATACACTACGGGCTTGACGCAGACGCCCGGTAGCCGCTAGACTAGAGATATCAGCGAAGACGAGAGAAAGGAAAAGCTGATGCACACCACTACCTTCATCCCCGAGATCGACGTCCCAGACTTCGTCGCCAGCCTCCGGGCAGACCGCGAGCGCCAGCGAGCTCGACGCCGGAGCCGCCGTCAGAACCGCGGATGGGAGGCCTGAGATGACCTGGCTCGACTTCGCCGCCGCCGCCTGGGACGCCTTCTACGGGCTCATGTCCACCTGCGAGGAGCTCGTGGAGCACCTTCCGACGTCGCTGCAGTGCTTCTTCGACTGGTGCTGACTGTGCGATACACCACAGGCCTTCGGGCTTGACTTCGGGCCCGAGACCCACTAGACTTAAACCATCGGATCAACAGAGAGAAAGGAAGACTCCGATGCACCTCCACCCCTACCTGACAGCCGTCGCCGATGAAGACGTCCTCGACGCCGCCGCAGACGTCCTCGCCGAGCGGGGCCTCGAACTGAACGACGGGATCGAGCTCCTCTTCGACGCCGACTGGGAGGACGAAGACGACGAATACTGTGAAGCCGCGTTCGAAATCGAACAGACCTGGAACGATATCCAGTACGACGTCGTGGCCACGGTCTGGGACCGCGCCGACGCCGAGACTCGAACCGACCTGTGGCGGGAAGACGCCGGCGCCGATGACCCGGAGGATCCCGTCGACGCCGACGGCATCTGGGACTTGATGCGGACTGCGGTGCTAGAGCACTGCGGCAGCCTCTACGCGCACGCGTCGATGGCGGAGGCTTGCATGGACGCCCTTCGGGTGGCGTCTCCGAAGGCGCTGGCTCGGGTGCTGACCGTGCTCGAATGCAACCGCGTCGCCGACGCCGTGGCGTGGGGGCGGCGCACAGCAAGGCGGGCCTTCACCGTCGAAGGTGGGTGTGTGGTGGTTCGGGCCGGAGACGGCGGCGTAGTCCGAGACCGACTGTGGCCGGCCCTCGGCGAGGTCGAGCGCCCCGACGGCGCCAGGGAAGTGGAGACGCTGGTCAACGCCCGCCGCGCAGTCGGACTGTAGTGATGTTTCACGTGAAACGAAGTCGAGTCGCCGGCGAAGTCGGCGCCCGGGGAGGGAGGCGCTAATGAGAATCACTCTCACTAAGATATGGGTTGGAATAGTTGGACTGATGTACGCTGGTTGGTTCGTCTGCGTGATGGTGGAAGCGCTAAGCTACGGTACGGTAGGGTAAGTAATACAAGTTGGAGTGGTAGGAAAAGTAGCCCCTAGGACTAACGTCCTAGGGGCTACTTGTGTTTTTGGTGGGAAAAGTTGGAATTTTTGGATGGGTGGGTCGACTTGCATGGGGGGACCCAACCGCATACATTAATCGCTATTTTTCACTGCTGGAAATCATACCGAGGTATGATCGCTATAATGTTCTCTGTGCACGACATAATCCTCATCTTCGACCACCTTCTAGGGGCGCCAGCAGTGGGCTTAGGCGCCCTTATAACCGCTATTGCGACGCTTTACACGTCATTGAAGACCAATAGGAAGGTCCTTAGCGTCAAACAAGACATGGAAAACAACCATGGGAGTTCCTTACGGGATGCGATAGACCGCATAGAGAACAACACCAAAGTCTTGACGGACCTCGTGCACATGCACACAGGGCAGTTGGATGACATCCAGTGTGCTGTGCGCCGACACGACGACGAGATAAAATCGTGGCATGACAAGCCCACGGCCCCCGCAGCACCACCTTGTGCGCATACGGAAGATCTACAACGAGGCGACGATAACGCCTAACCCGACACCCCCCTACGACTCGACGCTCCTCCTGACACCTCCGCCTCCCCCAAAGCCTAACCCGGACCAGCCGCTGGGCGCTACAGCGGCCAGCTTGGCAGCCCCCATCGAGGCCCTTTCCCCTCTGCTCAAGATAGAGCGGGTGCCCGTCCCCTCCACGGACCCGGATACAACTAAACATAACCGCCTACAGGTGGTGTATAGCCTGTCGGCGAATATCGTCACCACAGCCCAGCTGCGCAACAAGGACAACACTCCGCCGACCCCGGACAACCCCACCAGCGAGCCGAATCCGTGGGAGGTGGGCTGGCTGCTGTGGTGCTTCAGCCCGGATCCGACGCACCCATATGACCCTAGCCCGACGAGCAACAGCAATTTCCGCTTCTACGCCTTAACCCTAAAGCCCAACGGCTGGGAGGTCTCCAAACAGGACCCTTCCTACAAAGGAGGTCAGCGCTTCCTGAAGTCGAACACCGACACCGATCCGAGGAAGTTCCCCCCGCACAACCCGGCCGACGAAAACGAATTCCGACTGGATCCCTACTCTGTTATCGTAAACGCATGCCACGAATACCCGCTGGGGACGACCCCGGCCGACGTGCAGAATGACATCGTCCCGGCCAACCGGAACTCCGAGGCTGGCAATAAAGCTCGACTAACCCCCTCTAGGAACGTCTTCCATGTTTTCGTGGAGAGTCAGCTGCTGGCCACCGTCGTCGACACTGAACGCCCTCTACCCCCGCACATTCCGGCGTTCTACGCGGAGGATGCCCGTGTGCGCTTCTCTCACATGTGGCATGCGACCCCCAAGCGCCCCTCCCTTCAAACCACCCCTGCAGAATACGACCCTCTCTCCCTCCATGCGACGGGCTACCAGCCGCAGGGCGTGGTATGGTTCTAGCCATGGAAGAGAGCCCTACATCCAAACGGGACTACGACCCGAAATATCTAGACGGCTTGACGTACGGCTTCTATGACGCCTACCTGGCGCAAGAGGCGGGCAGGCCACCGATGTACAACAGGGACTCCTCTATCTACGAACCGCATTACAGTCCGGCGTGCCGCTCGCTGTGTGGGTTCAACCCGCCGATACCGACGCACGACGGGGCCGCTATATCTAGGGGGGAATTCTCAGACGAGATAGAGGAATTCAGCGTGCAGTTGGCCGCACTCAAGTCGCTGATCGATGCGGCATGGCGCATTGTCCCTGGCAACGACGACCCGCTTCTGCGTCGATACCCCTACGCTGTGCGCCACATGGAAGACAGCTGGGTGGAATTCCGGTTGTCGAACGACTATACGACGACCCCTGTGCGGCTGCAGCCTGGCGAAGGCTACGACTTCCTCCGCAACCGTAAGATCCCGGCGCACAGTCCGCGGCCGGACCGAGCTAGTTTCGTGCCGTATACTGAGGTGAAAGCACTTCTAGCTAAAAGGAAGGAGACGGATGACGCAGGCTGACGTGCAGCGTAACGCCATTGTGGCGTGGATGGCGAAGCACGACGGTGACTTCGGCTATACGAACGACTACCGCCGAAAGGACCCGGAGCGCTACGGTTGGGGGGATTGCTCCAGCACCATAGCGCAGGCCTACCGGCAGTGTGCTGGGATAGAGATAGGCGAGCGGAGTTTCAACATAGCGTCGGACCCGGACGCGTATACTGTGGCGTCGGCGACGAGTTGGCGAGATCTACCCCTCAGTGATCTGAAGCCGGCGGATATCATCTGCATGGGCTGGCATTCGGGCCCCTTCGCCGGCCGCATATCCCATGTGGAGCTCTATGCCGGGGGCATGTACACGTGGGGGCACGGAGGCCCGGGCCGTGGGCCCAGATTGCACTCGCTGTCGGACCGGTCCCTGACGGGCTCGGCGACGATCATCATCGTCAAGCGCTATATCGGCGATACACAGGACAATGACAACACCAGTAAAGGAGACGAGTTGACACCTGACGAGCACAACATGCTCAGCTGGCTGTACGAGAACATCAAGGTGCCGAGCCAGGGCTTCGGCTACCCCCAGGCGACGCAGAATTCCATCGCGGAACTGAAGGAGGTGGCGGCCAACCTGACGCAGGCCGTGGATTCTATGACGGCGACGGTGAACAGGATCGCGACCGACCTGACGGTGCCGGGCTACGGGTTCGGCTACCCGGCTGCGAGCCACGCCGCGCTTGAGGAGACGATCAACAAGCTAAACGACATCCAGAACACGCTTGCACGGAAGAAGGGGGATAAGTGACCACGCCCATCGAGCCGACTCCGGCGCCTACAGGACCCAAGCACCTGGATACCCCCACGCTGACGGACGAGCAGAAGGAAGCGGCGTTCGCCGCGGCTGCGCACACCGTGGAGACGGGGGGCCTGCCCCAGGGGGACGGCGGGCTGGCGGACCCTAACCGGAAGAACGCCTACCACTTCGACGAGCTCGTGCCGACGCAGATACAGCACAAGGCGCGGTCGGTCATCCGGACGTTCGTGGTCAGCCTTATCGGCGTACTGGCTGCGTGGGGCGCCAAGGTGGGTATCACTCTGCCTGCGGGCCTGGCGGACACGATCACGGCGACAGTGTGGGGGCTGGTGACCGTGTGCGCACAGTGGCTGCTCAATACTAAGCCCGTGGACCGCTTCCTCCACAAGATAGTGCCGTTCCTGGCGACAACGCCGAATAAGTAACGCACAGCATAAGAAGGACCCCCGTCGCGTCCCATTCCGGGAAACGTCGGGGGTCTTTATATCTTCAGTTTACACGTCGCAGACGGCGTTGTCGAGCCGGACTGCGGTGACTAACAGATCCAGGTCCTACCCCACAGGCGGCAGGTTCCGTACCAACTGGCGAACATCCGTCCGATCAGGTTCCATGAAAACATGTTTTCTCCTCTCTGTTGAATTACTGTGCGAAAACAGTATATATCCTCAACGCAGGGTTGTCAAGCCGCGATGAGGTTGAGCTGGTGCTGGGTCCACGCGAAGGCGGCGAGGGCTGAGATGACCCCGAGGGACGTGAATGCGAGGGAGACCCAGAAGACGACGGAGCCGGCCTTGGGGAAGCCGCACCACGTGACGATGTAGGCGATGAGGGTCCAGAACCCCTGTGCGACGAGGAATGCGACGGGGACGGCGATGAAGTAAAGAAGCATGTGAAGTCCTTTCTCTAGTCCGGTGGTTCGATGGCTTGACTGTAACTCGAATACGGGCGGAAGTCAAGTTTGCGCACACTAGCCTTGCACTGCTAGAGTCCTCATATCAGCTAATACGCCGCACACGGGAGGAGAGACACAATGTTTCACGTGCATTTCATTTGGGCGCAGTCGACGTCTGGGATCATCGGGGTCAACGGGAAGTTGCCGTGGCATGACCGAGGCGACCTACAACACTTCAAGGACATGACGACTAACAAAGTTATAGTCATGGGTCGGAAGACCCGGGAGTCATTGCCTCAACGCAACAAGAAACTGCCTAACAGGACGAATATTGTGTTGAGCAAAAACATGAAGTCGACCAAGACGGTCAAGGCGGTGGCAAGCTCCTATGCGGCGATAGAGCAAACCGCGCACAACGACCAAGACGAGCTGTGGGTTATCGGTGGGCACGAAACATTCCAGGCTTTCATTAAAGCCCACGACCTTAACAAGATACCCTTCAGGTTGGACGCTTACGTGTCGGTGTTGAATGTAGACGACGAGATACAGCCGATCACCGCACAGGACGAGGTGACGTGGGCTCCCGTATTAGACGACCGCTGGGTGCTGCTGTACGACCACATCGCCGGCCCTAGACGCCGCCTGCAGAAGTATGTTAAGGTGTTCAGGTAAGCTCCTTTCTCTCAGGACCCCGCCGGGTGAGCGTTATGCCCCGGCGGGGTCTGCTGTGCGCATGGTATTATTCCTCTTAAGCCTGACTAGAGAGGGAGTTACATGAGAATCGATGTTCAAACGAGCCGCTTAGCAGACGACAACGGGCCAATTGCGGCGCTCAGCGGCACGCTGCCCAACCTTGACCTGGATATAGCGCTGCCTGAGAGCGTGCGGGCTGTGTACCTGACGGTGTTCGCCGGCGCCGACGATACGAAGGTGACGTCGCTCGACACGATGGAGGGCACGTTCTGCGTCACAGTGAACGTAGCGGGCAACGCCAAGCCTACAGTTAAGGTGTGCGACCCGCTGGCGGCGCCGGTGGTGCTCCGCCACAGGGACCTGTGATGGCTGAAAACAAGAAGAAAAAGAAGACACAGCAGCCGGCTGCTAAGGCGATCGTGAAGAACGACCGGGATCGCTTCGCTATCCAAAAGTCAACCGGCGAGCTTGCGATGGACGACAGGAGGCTGCTCACCCTCGCACAGGCGGGGGCCAGCCCCTCCGAGATGTCCGAAGAGCTCGGCCTGCCTGCTGAGACGTGCCTATCCCGTGTGCGATCCCTGCTGAAGCGCAACGACGTGTGGACGAACCTCGAACGTCAACAGATGCTGATCGCCGACATGTACGACTTGAAGACGCGCGCTTTTAACTTCCTGGAGAAGTGCTTCGAGTCGGACGAGGTAGCGGCTCGGCACATCGAAGCGGTCAACAGCGTCTTGAAGCAGCTCGGCGACCGCTTGGACAAGGTGAAGGAATACAACGACGAGGAAGAGGCTCGGGTGACGAAGCAGCAGACCCGGCTGATCCTCGACCTGGTGGAGGATGCCTGGGAGCGTGTGCGCACATATATAGCAAGCGCATATTCGAACGGCCAGCTGCTCGACCCGGAGGCGATGGACGAAGTGTTCTATCAGGCGCTGAAGGAGGCCCATGCTGATCAAAGCTAGCGCGATCGACAGCGCTATCGCCACCGTCAAGGCGCACAGGAGGCAGGACAGCTTCAAGTCGGATCCCGTGGGATGGGCTCAGTACATGCTGGGCACAGACGAGGGAACCCTGTGGAGCAAGCAGCGGGAGATCGCTCGGGCTGTGGTGGAGAACAACTCGACGGCGGTGAAGGCCGGTCACGGCGTGGGAAAGTCCCGACTGATGGCTGTTCTCATATGCTGGTGGGTGGACACCCGCTACCCGCACTGTTATGTGATCTCGACGGCCCCGTCGATGGCGCAGGTGCAGGATGTGCTGTGGCGCGAAGTGATGCAGCTGAAGGACATCGTGGAGCGGCGTTTCGAGGAGGGACTTGTCGACCATAAGCTCCCGGGGCGCATCACGATGGACGTGCAGTGGAAGGACGACGTGACGAAGCTCCCGCTGGGCCGCGGCAGGAAGCCGCCGGACAACCTAGGCGGCAACTCATTCCAGGGCATCCACGGCGACGTGTTGGCGATCGGCGACGAGGCCTGCGGCCTGTCGGGCGAGCTGATCGACGCCCTGGCGAACATTACGACGAACGAGGCGTCTCGTCGTGTGCTGATCGCGAACCCCACGGACCCGATGAGCTACCTTGGGAAGATCTTCAAGGAGGAGATGGAGAACTGGAAGCGCATGTCCATCTCAGTCCTGGAGAGTCCGAACTTCACAGGCGAGCCTATGCCGCCGAAGGTGCTGCAGAAGCTTACCGGGCCGTCCTACGTGGAGCAGAAGAAACTGGAATATGGGGAGGACAGCGCCCGGTTCAAGGCGCGCGTCCTGGGCGAGTTCGCTTTCGACATCGAGGATTCGCTGATTCTGCCTGGCGACGTGGAGAAGGCGTGTTTGACGGAGAGGGAGCGGATCGGCCGGCCCGTTTTGGGTGTGGATGTGGCGCGGTTCGGCGCGGACCGCTCCGTGGTGTACCTGTGCGTGAACGGGGTTGTGCGCTTCGTGGATTCCTGGGCGAAGACAGACCTGGTGCACAGCGCACAACGTGTGCACGACTTGGCCCTGCGTGAGGGCGCACACGCCGTGGCGATCGACTGCGACGGTATCGGGGGCGGCATGTTCGACATCCTCAACTCGTATGCGACCCGGACGTACGACATTCTGGCTGTGCGCGGGTCTATGTCGAGCCCGGACAGGGGCCGTTGGCATAACTACCGCTCCTACATGTGGGATTCGTTCCGGTACAGGTGCCGCACGGGAGAGTTGGATCTGGACCCGTTGGATATCGACCTGCACGACGAGCTGCTATCTGTTGGCTACTCGTATAATACGATGTCCGGCGGGCTTGTCCTGGACTCGAAAGACAAGTTGAAGAAGGATGTCGGCAAGTCTCCTGACTTAGCTGACGCCGCAGTGTATGCTGCGATAACAGACCAGAACATACGGGACGCCGTCCAGCAGGAGACCGTGTTCTCCGACGCGGGGGACATGATGGATGACGACGAAGACAGCTACCTAATGGAAATGGGGGAGACTTTTGGATTCAACCGCATACTCGTTTAGCGACGAGGGTATTGCGTTCATCAACGAAGCGCAGAGGTCCTACCTCCTCGACGAGGGTGCCAACTGGGTCAGCTACGCTGACGACAAGGGCCTGACGCTGGCTTTTATTCATGAGGTTGTGCGCGGCCTGAGGGACATGGCCCGGGATCACCCGCTGCATAAGCGCGGAGCACAGCTGAGGACCAGCTACATTTTCGGCGACGACTTGGTGTTCAGCGACACGTCTGCGAAGCTGGACAAGTTTATCAAGTCGGAGTCGGCGCAGAGGACGCTGTTCTCCGCTTCGGCGATGGAGAGCCTGAACTTGGAAAGGTTCTGTGCGGGGAACGTGTTCTTGTTCCGTGAGGTGCATACCGACAAGCTGACGCTGGTGCCCGTGGAGGAGATCGAGGAGATCGTCCGGGATTCGTTCGATTCGTCCGTAGTGAAGTATGTGCGTCGCACATGGACCCCGGACGGGCAGAACACGATCAGTCAGTGGTTCCCGACAGCCGAGTATAGGCGGAGTGTACAGCGATTGAGGAAGCCGCCGAACACAGCCTACGAGGTGAACGGCAACTACGTCGTGTACATTCTGTCGTCGGGCCGGCATGCGGGGCATGCGTTCGGGGCGCCTGATTCGTTGGCTGCCGCGCTGTGGAGCGTCGCCTACTCGGGTTATCTGCGGGACAGCGCTAGACTGTCGAAGGCACTGTCGAAGATCGCATGGGCGATCGTCAACAGCAACAACCAGGGCAAGAGACAATCGGCTGTGGAGATATCGAACCGCGGCGACGTGGTCGGAGCTACGGCGAGCTTGGGTCCCAATCAGTCTCTGGCTGGTGTGGGGGTTCCGAGCGCACAGGTCAACTACGGGAACGGCCAGCCCCTGGCGGCGCTTGTGGCTGCATCGTTCGGGATCCCGGTCATCGCTCTGCTGTCGTCTCCTGGCGCGACGGGCGGATCGTACGGGGCTGCGACGACGCTGGATAGGCCGACGATAAACGGCTTCAAGTTGGAGCAGCGCAAGTGGAGGGACTTCTTCAAGCAAGTGATGATGGATGTGGATCCGTCGGTGAAAGACGTGGACATCAAGTTCCCGTCGATCGAACAAGACCCGACCTATAGGGCGTTGCAGTCGCTTGCTACGTCTATGTCCACCGGGGCCATCCACCAAGACGAGTACCGTCAGGCGGTGCTCAACCTACTCGCTGTGCCCGATATTCACGGCGATGAGCTGCCTGAGCCGAACGATTTTCTGAAGAGTGGTAATGTGTCAGGTGGAGACGACGGAGACGCTGTGCGTGACCCGGTGGCACGCCAAGGTAACCAGGGCGCCGTCCCCGGCGGTTTCAACCAAGGAGACACTGAAAATGAAGATGAAGATCAATGAGAGCACGAACACCAGCGTTCTAAAACCCATTAAGGGCACACGCAAGTGGCTTGTGCGACTCGTAGCCGAGGGCCAGGGCTCTACCGGTGTCTATACGAAGGAAGCGCTGCAGGGCAGTTTCGCCGAGGCGTTCCCCGTCGGCACGCACATGTACATCGACCATGCGACCGAGGTTGAGACCTATGAGCGCCCCGAGGGAACGTTGACGAAGTTGGCGGCTGTGATCGCCGAGACACCCCACTGGCAAGATGCGCCGGAGCCCGGGATGTACGCGACGATCGAAGTGGTCGAGCAGTGGGCGCCTTTCATCGAGCAGGTGTCGGATATCATCGGCGTGTCGATTCACTGCGGTGCGACGCTGGTGCAGGACGACGGCCTCGTGACGGCAGGTGAGCCCACGCCGCCTATGATAGAGTCGTTCATACCATCCCCCGTTAATTCCGTGGACTTCGTCACAGTTCCCGGTGCCGGCGGGCGCCTCGTCGAGGCGCTGGAATCGTTCAAAAACGGAAATGCTATTATGGACGGTAGCAACAAACACAATTCCGAAAGGAAGAGAATGGACAAAGAGTTCAAGGAGGCCCTTGAGGCCCTGGACACTAAACTCTCCGCTCTCGTCGAAGCCCTCGCCGACAAGGCTAAGAAGAAGGACGAAGAGGACGAAGAGGACGCCAAGAAGGCCAAGGAGGAAGAAGAGGACAAGGCCAAGAAGGCTAAGGAGGCCATCCTTGCTCTCACCGATTCCGACCTTCCCGAGGTTTCCCGTGTGCGGGTTGCCGAGGCTATCGCCCGCGGTTACGATGCTAAGGCAATCCTCGACCGCGAGACCAAGCTCGTCGAGTCTATCCGCGAGAGCCTGACGGGCGGCTTCGCCCCCGAGCATGTGCCTTCCGGTAAGGGCGCCGACGACTTCGAAGCCGAATTCGCTAAGCTGACCTGGTAAGGAGGATACGCACATGGGACAGAATCACGTCAAGGGCGGGGACACATACGAAGTCCTGGTGGATGCTGCCGTCAAGTCGGGCGACGTCGTCGCCGTTGGCAAGGTCGGGGCCGTTGCTCTCACCTCCGCCGCACCCAAGGACGACAACAACTTCTATTCGACGCTCGCCTTCGAAGGCATCGCACACCTCGGGCTGGACGGAACCGTCAAGGTCGGGGATATCGTGACGATCGACGGCGCCACCGAGTCCGGCAAGGCCGCCAAGCCTGAGATCGCGGCCGACCCGAAGGGCAAGATCGTCGTCGGCTTCGTGCTCAACCCGATATCGAGCGCATCTACCAAGTACGCCGTCAAGCTCACCCAGGCTTGGCTCTAAGGAGGATATCTACATGGCGATCAACAAAAGGGAAGCCTACAAAGCGGGTATCCTGCTGCATAGGGCCCTTCACGCGGACGACATCCGTGTGCGCAATTCGGCCCGCAAGGACCTGAGCGAGGCCATCACCACGTCGGACCTGCCGGTCAACCTCGGCCCCACCATGAACAAGATCATGCAGGGCGAATACGAGCAGGTTCCGTCCAACTGGCGCGAGTGGGCCGACACCCTCGAAACCCCCGATTTCGAGACCGTGCCCTACTTCAGCTTCGACTTCACCGACGACAACGTTCCGGTCCGCAAGGACGGTAAGGGTTATGTCGCACAGGGGCTGCCCGCTGTCGGCGAGCTCGGCGAATACCCGATCCTCGGTCTGAAGGCAGAGCAGTTCAAGCTGAAGCTGGCGAAGGCCGGCGTCCAGATTCCGCTCTCCTGGGAGACCCTGAAGCGCTACGGCGCCGACTGGAACCTGATCCCCAGGATCACGAAGGAACTCGGCCGGCGTGCTGCCAATCAGGAGTCCATTGAGGCGGCCCTGCAGCTCGTCCAGCCGACGGGCCTCAACACGACCAACTTCAAGGCCGCTAACAAGAACGTTCTGGCCGGCAACCCCGAGCTGAGCATTGAGGCGCTTGAGAAGGCTTTCGCACAGCTGGCCACTACCAAGTACAACGGCCGTCGGATCATCATGCCGACGAAGTTCAACCTGATCGTGCCTCCGGCTCTGGCGAGCCGTGCGGAGCAGATCATGAAGGTCGTCGAGATCCGCCGCCAGAACGGCACCGAGACCCAGGTGATGGGGAACACGGTGTCCGGGAAGGTCGCGAACGTATACGAGGTCCCCGAGCTCGCGCTCATCGCCGGCGATTACGCCGACAAGTGCTGGTTCCTCCTTCCCCCGAAGGGCACGATGCCTCGCAAGAACATCGTCAATGTGTTCCTGGAGGGCGAGACCGGGCCGAAGATCTTCGTCGAGAAGACTACGAACAGCTCCGAATTGGAGGGTTCGTTCGAGAACGACGCCTACCGGACGAAGATCCGCCACCTCGTTAAGTCCGCTTTCATCGCTCCGGAGGGCACTCTGGCCTCCAGCGGTGCGGGCGCCTGATAACGATACCCGACAAGGATGGAAACCCCGCCCTCACAAGGGGCGGGGTTTCCTGCAGTGGAAAGGAGCCGACGTGGCGAAGATAACCGTGGACGAGCTGAAACTGTTCCTGCCCGGTATCGACCTGGACGCTAAGCTGCTCGAACGGCTGTGTGCACTGTACACGAATGTGTTCAAGGCTGCAGCTGCCGCTCTGCGCGCCTACGCGGCGAAGCTCGTGTCGGAGGGTGGGGTCGAGAACGTCAAAGCAGACGACTTCACGCTGTCCGGCGGGGACAAAAACATCGAGGCGCTACTCGCCCTGGCTGATAAATACGACGCACAGGGGGATGCTTTGGAGAATGGCGAGGGGCTCGTTCTCGTCCCGATGAGGGGCGACGACGTGTTCGAGAGAGCGAGGGGGTTCCTTGGCCGGTATCTCTGAGGGCCGCCTGGCGATGGCAGCTAAACGGGTCGAACGCTATATGGTGGATGAGGTGACGATCTACGATGGCAAGAACATCAAATATGACGCTAAGACTGACAGCTATGATTATGGCTCAGTCGTATATTCTGGGAAAGCGCGTATACAGCCGATACGCCAACTTGAGGTAGCGAACGACCAGATCGCGCCCCAGACGACTAACCGTGTGCGGGTACAGCTGCCACGATCGACGATGTCGCTGAACATCCCGATGGCTGCACGTATCAAAGTCGTAAAGACCCAAGATACACCGCACATGGTGGGCTATCTGATGACGGTGGCTTCCTTGGTGGATGCTTCACAGTCATTCGAGCGGACGATCATCTGCAATACGCCGATGAACAAGGCGGAGGCGTAACCTACATGAAGATCCGCACGAAGATCGGCGCCAACAAGTTCACGAAGTACGCCAAACGCATTCAGGACTTCAGGGAATATGATCTGTTCGCCAACGTCATCGACAAGATCTCCGAGGAGATCCCGCCTGCTCTGCAGGAGACGATCGAGAAGACCCCGTCCGCTCTAGTGCCGGGTAAGATCGGCCGTATTTGGACGAGCCACATGCACGACAGCGTAAGCGTCATCGTCCCGGACAACGTCACCGTCGAGTACGGCTGGATCGAGGGATCCAACAAGTTCGACGGCGGCTGGGACCACGACTACATCCTCGGCCAGGAGTATGGCGATGACAGAGTGTGGGGCATGAAGGCCTTGGACAAGGTGGCGAAGCAGGTGAAGCTCGACGAGAAGACCCGCAAGGAGGTCTATACGGAGACTCGCCGCATCTGGAAGTGGGGTAGGTAGAAGATGGCCAAGTACATCGACGACATTATGGCGAAGATCCGAGAGCTCTCTGAAGTGCCGCCTCAGAGGGTTGTCGAAGAGGTGGCGCTGCCGGACTTCGATGAGGGCCAAAAGATGCCGTACATCGCGGTCGTGTTCGGCACGCCCGGTCATATCAGCCAGGCGACGAGCATTGTCTCCCAGCTGAACGACGGCTATCGGGTGTTCTTCCTGTGCCATGTGCGCGCTCTCACCGCACAGCATGCCCGTGAGATCGGGGAGCGCATCCTGTGGGGCCTGGTCGGCTTCGAGCCGGACAACAGCGGCGGGATCACGGTCCACGGCGGTCAGGGCTTGAATTACGCCGGGACCAATCACAAAGTGGTGCAGTGCGGCTACGAGCTCTACTGCTCCTTTATCACGAACCTCAAAAACCGTATTTGATAGGATGGTGTATATGGGCCTCTACAAAGACATGAACACCGGGGACGTCGGCACGTACCCGGATGACTTCGCTCAGTTCTTCGGGACGTTGGTGCCGATAACCGGGGAAGAGCCTTGTAGCGACTGTTTCATTGACAACGACAACGAGAAAAGGGGGAAGCACAGTGGCTAACGAAGTTCGCATGCTTCGCGGCAACGTGACTATTCTCTTCGCCGCTCCTGAGGCATTCGCTGACTGGCAGCATCCCACGGCGGCAGAACTCAACGCACAATTCAGTGCGACCGACAACCCGCGCAACCTGGTGTTCAATGTGTCATGTGCGATCCTGGACGGCTATTCGCTCGGCGAAACCGACCCCGACACGGACAACACTCGAACGATCTGCGACATCTCCGAAGTGGAGAACCCGACCCTCGCCAAGTACGAGGGCAAGTTCACCGCACTCCGAGACGAGAGCGTGGACGACCAGGGCGTGTTCAACATGATCCGCGATATCACGATGAAGCCCGATATCACTCTGTTCATCGTGGAGCGCATCGGCAAGCGCCCGAACAAGCCGTTCGAAGTCGGCGATGTGTTCAGCATCTACCGCTTCCAGACCGACTACCCGGTCGACGGGTACGAGTCGAACGGCTTCATCAAGTACGAGCCGAACTTCCTTCAGAACGGCGCGTTCGTCCTCAACGAGAAGGTGGCCGCATAATGGATAAGAAAGTACTCTCCAACGAACACGTCAACGTCTGGGTTCTTCCCAAGGCGTCCGTGAAGGATATCAACGCTATCACCGTGGAGGAGATGAACTCTGCGGTGGCTATCGGTGACGCGATCAACTGGGACGACACGACGATCCCCGCCGCAAAGGCGTCGAAGGAGCAATCGTCCCTGTCTCTGCTCGACGCTGCCGGGTCTTCGTCCCGTGGCGCCGCGCAGTACGAGGGCTCCCTCACCATGTACTACCCGACGAACCCCGACGATGCGAACTCGATCTATGCCAAGGCGTGGAACATGTTCAAGAAGACCCGCGTCGACCTCGTTTTGGTTGTGCGCGGTGTCCTGAAGGGTCGTGAGCCCATCGCTGCAGGTCAGTGGTACTGCGCGTTCCTCATGATCGAGTCCACGTACAAGAACACGCTGGAGGGCGACAATCCGACCCGTTACACGGTGTCGTTCCTGCAGCAGGGCCAGCTGGCAGTCAACGGTGTCTTCAAGGACAGCACGACGGCGATCACCGACACAGAAAATCTTACGGTGTCCCTCAACGAGCACCGGCCGATCCTACCGAAGATCCACGGCCATGTGGCTCGCTCCGTGTGCTCCTACCTGTCGAAGGACACCTCGACTGTGTCGGTCAGCCCGCTCGGTGTGGTGACCGGCCTGAAGGCAGGCAGCGCAGACGTTATCGTCAGCCACCCCGCTTGTGCGAATGTGACAGTCAAGGTGACTGTGGCATAACGCACGCCCCAGCGAATAGCACAGGGCGTCTCCTCTCCGCCCTGTGCTATTCTTGTTTATGACGTTACCCTAACGCCTAACAGAGAGGATTTCAAATATGGACATTTTCGAGGTGCTGTCTCGATCCAAGGCGCCGAAGGCTGAGAAGGTCGTGTACCTTGACGCCGAGGCGGTGCAGGACGTCGAGAGGCTCATCAAAGAGCAGGCCGACGCTGATGTGATCAAGGAAGCGGTGAAGAGACGGGACGCCTCCAAGCTGACATTCCACCTCCAGTCGGTGACAGCCGATGTGCGCGAAGAGCTGATGATCGGCATCGAAAGCGCTGACAAGACGAAGAACAAGACGAAGCGAGTGTCGGAGGCCTATCTGGCGCTCCTGTCGAAGACGTTGTACAAGATCGAGGACGCCGAAGGCAACGTCGACGAGCGGAAGTTCAATTCCGAGGAGATCCGGAAGATTCTGAATGCCCTGCCCGGCGAACAGTATCTGGGCCTGCTCGTGGCGGCGATGAACCTCCTCGGGGCTTCCGCCGACTATGACAATGCGGTGACGGTGGATTTCTGATAGACGCCCTCCAAGATAAAGGGGGGAGCGGCGCTCTATCGATGGTTAGGACGGCGGTGGACCTGCACATGAGGCCCACCGCCGTCATCTATAACCAGCCCGACCCTTTCGGGCATTGGACGGAACTGGACTATAAGCTTGTGTTGGCTTACAAGACGGTTAAGGACGAGACGTGCCAAAGGTGTGGTAACCCTATCTGGTTGTGTCATTCGACGGATCCTGATATAGCATGGCGCGCAGAGGATAGAACATGCTATGCTACTAAAGCAAGGATGATGCATGATTGGGTCAGCACACACCGCGCCACCGATCCGCCTCCCTACGAGGACAAGCAGAAATGGGGCAAGGACACTGTGATGACACCGTACATGCCGGACTACGCGGAGCGAGACCTGCCCACGAGGATGGACTACTACAACAGGAGTGAGTGATGCCCGATATCAAGCAGACTATCGAGTTCAACGTACAGGGTACGTCCGAACTCCACGAGGCTGCGGAATCCATCAACACTATCGCACAAGCCCTCGACAATATCAAAGGCAAGGTAGTCGGAGCCGACATCGGCAAAGGCCTGGACGGAGCAGGCCGAGGCGGCAGGGAAGCCGGAGAAGGCTTTGACCGAGCCGGTAAAGCCGCGGAAGAGGCGAAGTCTCGCATATCCAACATGCGCTACGCCCTCTACGATGTCGCCGCCGTTATGCAGAACATCTCGAAGGCTACGATTGGCGCGTTCACAACCGTCGTCAAAGAGTCGATGGACTACGAGTCGGCCTTCGCACAGGTGAAGCGGACTAACGACATCGCCGGGAAGTCCGCAGACGAACTACGCGGCAAACTCGAACAGATGGCCGCCTCCGTCACGACGACTAACTTCAAGGATCTGTCGAACATCGCCGCCCTCGGCGGACAGCTCGGTGTCGCCAAAGAGTCCATAACCGACTTCACCGAGACGGTCGCAAAGCTGTCGGCCACCACCGACCTTTCGCTCGACAAGTCTGGTGAAACGATCGCGCGTTTCCAGACGATCATGGGCACGACCGGCCAGAACTTCGACAACATCGCCTCCTCGATCTTGAAGGTCGGCGTCAACTCGGCCGCGACGGAATCCCAGATCGCCAACACCTCGACGCAGATCTCCGCCATGGGCAAGTTCGCCGGCATGACCGAATACCAGGTGGTCGGCCTGTCCGGCGCCCTCGCGTCCATTGGCGTCGCGCCCGAGCTCTCCCGAGGCGTCATCACGCGTATGTTCACCCAGATGCAGAAAGCCATCAGGGGCGGCGGCGATGAACTCAACCTATTCGCGCGCGTGGCGGGGGTCTCCGCACAGGAGGTTCAGTCCGCGTGGGGGACGTCTAAGTTCAGCGACATCTTCGTGAAGTTCATCGCTGGACTCAAGAACCAGGGCCAGGGCGCTATCGGGGTTCTCAAAGACCTGGGCATTAAGGCGTCCCGCGACGTTCCGACGATCCTCCGTCTAGCCGAGGCGCACAAAACACTCGAACAGACGATGAAGGACGCCGAGTCCGGTTATAACGATTCTAAGACACTCAACGATCAGTACCAGCAGATCGCGTCCACCACGGCCGGCAAGCTGGAGATGTTGAAGAACTCCTGGGCGAACTTGAAGGCCGAGATCGGCAGGTCTACGAACTCCGGCATCGGTGACATGCTAGGGTCCCTCACCGGACTGGTGACGGTCCTGACGAATCTCGTGCAGAACCCCGCTGCGCAGTGGGTTGCCAAGCTGGCCGGAGCGTTCCTGACGGCCGGTGGAATCATGGCCGGCTACTACGCCAAGCAGGCCCTTGTGCTCGGCGGAGCTTACGCGTTGACGACAGCGCAGCGGTCAATGGGAATTGCGATGCAGCACCCCATCACGTCTATCCGCTCGCTCTTGTCGGCCCTCGCGGAGACGGTTAAACTCTACAAGCTCTCGACGGTCTCCGTCAACGAACAGACCGGCGCCCTCTACAAGAACGCCGGCGCCGCTCGGGGCGCAGCAGGCGCACAGCGGGCGGCGGGCCAGGCCGCCGCTTCGCAGTCCGCAGCAGGGGCCGCAGCGGGCGGGGCAGGGCAGGCCTCCAGTGCGATGGGCACAGCAGCCAAGGCCACCTCGGGTCTCATGGGCGCCCTCAAGGGGCTCGCCGCAGGTGCCGGCATCTCCCTGTTCTTCACGGGCCTGGCGAAGGTCACAGAGTCCTGGACGAAGCGATCCGAAGCCGCTAGGGCCGAGGCCAAGGCGCTCCAGCAGGCCCAGGCCGACCTCGCACAATCCGTGATGCAGGACACGAAAGCCTTCGAGGAAGGCGGGAGCGCGGCTTACGTGTTCGCGAAGGCCACCAACAAGGCCGGCGAGTCCGTATCCTCGCAGCTGTTCTCCACGTCGGACGCCAACGCTCAGACTAAAGCCCTCGCACAGGCACAGGATCTCCTCGCACAGAAAACCGGCCAGTCAACTGACGAAATAACGAAGCAGACCTACGCGATCGGTGAAAACTCGCTGAAGAAGATGGCCGAGCAGATCGCCGGAAACACGGGCTTCAAGCAGTTCGGCGACGAGCAACTATCCATGCTACGCCAGATGGGCTTCTCGGTGCAAGAGTATTCGAAGTTGGTCACGCAGGGTAACTCTGAGATGACCGACTCGCAGAAGAAACTCGTTGAGTACTACCGCAACAACGGCTTCAGCTTCCTGGCCGACGAGATTGAGCGCAGCACCCAGAAGTCGAGCCAGTACATCGACTCGTTCAAGAACAAGATCCAGGAGATGGTGGCCTCCGGTAAGATCTCCTGGTTCGACGGCGAGAAGATCCTCGACACACTGAAGAAGATCGACGACAACGCGCACCAGACTTTTGATGGTGTGCGCAACGAGTCCGATCTGGCAGCGCAGACCATGAAGGGCCTGAAGGGCGACACCGCCGACGCTGCGGACGAGATGGACAACATGGGCGAAAAGGCCGACAAAGCGGCCAAGGAGCTCAAGAAGGTCGTCGACTCCGCGCTGTCCGGCGACGAGGCGTTCGTCAACCTCGAAGACGCCGTGGCTAACCTTGGCGAGAGCCTATACAAGAATGGCATGAACTTCGACGAGTTCTCCGAGGCCGGAAGGTCCAACCTGAAGGCGCTCTATGCTGTTGTGCGCCAAGCAGCGGAAGCCTCCGGCGGGGATGCCGAGGTGATGAACGCCTATATCCAGCAGATTATGCAGCTGCTGCGCAGCCACGGCGTCGGATCCGTCCAAGTTCTGGAGAGGGTCGAGCAGCGTCTGCACGCCGTCGCCAATAAGGCCACCCAATCGGCGAACCAGATAACGAAGGCCGCGGCCCTCGCACAGAAGGCGGGCCAAGCGATCGGAATGATCGCCGCCAGCATCGCCACGGGTAAGGACTTCTCGAAGGAAGCCTCGGCTTCGCTGCAGGGCCTCGGGAAGTCCTCCACTGCCGCTCTGCCGTCCATCAAGGACCTGGGGAAGGCCCTTGACCAAGGTTTCGCGAGGGGCGCCCGGAACGCCGCCAAGCACGCCAAGAAGGCCAGACACAGGACGAGGAAACTCGGGGACCGTGCGAAGAAGGCAGGCAAGAAGATCAAAGAAGCGGCGAAGGAGATAAAGACCTTCACCGATTACATCAGCGAGCTGTCCTCCGTGGCGAACGCTGCCTTCAACTTCCGGTGGGAGTTCCCTAAGTCGCTGGACGAGACGGCGAAATCGTTTAAGACGATCAAGTCGTACTTCGAGAACGCGGCGAAAGATGCGCAATCGGCGAACAAGGAAATCGGCGACGCCAACAAGTCGATCGAGGAAACGCGCAACAAGATCGCCGAGTTGGACGCCGAGCTGTCGAAGCTGCAGTCCGATCGAAACAAGTTGACCTTCCAGTTGAAGGTGGCCGTCGACTATGGCGATACGCTGCGAGCCGACGACATCCGCGCCGAGCTGCAGAAGAACGCCGCAGCCCAGCAGAAGAATCGCACCGACCGGAAGAACGCCGAGGGCGACCAGGCCGGCAACTACCAGAAGCTGTACGAGGCGATGCAGAAGCTCTCCGACGCACAGGCGAAAGCCCGGCGCGACCTTGTGGGCTTCTCGGATGCGGCGAGGGAACAGCGCGGTAATGTGCTGTCGTTGGTTGAGGCATACCAGAAACAGATCCTGGCTTATGCCAACACCGGAGCCAGTCAGCAGCAGGTGTTGGCTTACGCTTCTGCCCTGCGTGCGGAGTTCATCAGCAATATGACGTCGATGGGCTACTCCCGTGCGGAAACTGAGAGATATGCGGCTACGTTCACGGACCTGTCGAAGGTGATCAACGGTGTGCCGCGGAACTTCACGGTGGGCGTGAACGCCGATCCGGCCCTGCGTGCCCTCTCCGACCTGGAGGCGAAGAACCGTAAGTCGCAGCATTCGATGGACGACAACAGAGACGCCGCAGACAAGCTCGGCAACTCGCTGAACAACACGGGCGGAGATGCAGCTGGCCTTGGAGGCGCGCTGGGCGGTGGAGGCGTCGGCGGGGCTGCCGAACAGGCGGCTGTGACGTTCCAGCAGCTCGGGCAGATCACAGGTAACATCGGCGCGGAGATGTGGAAGGCCGCCGGGTCGGCTAACACAGCCGCGCATGGGATGAACAACATGGGTAACCAGGCCCACGGCTCCGCCTATTCGATGGATGTAGCAGGCAACAAGGCCGGTTGGATGTCCTACGCGATCAACGGCATCCGCGAGGCCGGCTATGGGGCGTTCAGCAATATCATCAGCAGCGCACAGCAGGCGGGGTTCTCCTTCAACCAGGCTGCAACCGACGCCATTAACCTGTGCAACCGTGTGCGAGATCTCCGAAGCCTGTCGGTGGGCCAGTTCATGTTCGGCTTCAACCAGGCGTGGGGGTTCTCGACGGGCGGCAAGGTCGGCGGTTCCTCGTACAGCGGAGGCAAGCAGTCCACCGACACAGTTCCGGCCATGTTGACTCCCGGCGAGTTCGTCATCAACAGGCAGGCCGCGCAGACCGTCGGCTACGGCTTCCTGGAGGCCGTCAACTCCGGCAGGGCAGCTGCATCGGGTGCCTCGGCCGCATCGTCCGGTGCCGGGGGCAGCGGGTTCGGCGGGGGCCCGATCCTCGTCGAGCTGTCCGGAACGGACAGGCATATCTTGGTGAGCGCGGTCAACAAGCCGACGGTGATAGACGGCAATGCTATAGTGGGAATGGTCAACGGCTCTAACGCCCTGGCATCGAGGAGAGGAGCATAGGAATGCCTAAACGACCCAAAGTGTGGTTCGGCACACTGAACGACATGCGTTGGATAGACGCCCCCGTGGCTAACTTCCAAAGCAACAGCACAGGGTTCAACTACAGCGCCACGACGCTGAGAGGCGACGGCTTTGCCAAACGGTCCGCGTTGACGCACAGGGAGTTCACGCTTACCTGGGCGGCCAACACCGTAGCCGAGCACGCCGCTCTGCTGTATCTACTGTCCACCAACGAGCTGCTCTACTACGTGGACCCGTTGGCTATGAAGACGAACCTTCTGCCGCTGTTCATGTCGCACTACATCCCGAACGCCACGGTTTTCACAGACGACATCCCACACGTAGCCACTCCGGGCACCTACAACGGCGCACCTGCGTGGTCGTGGAACCCGGCGTGGATATGGCAGATCGGCCAGAAGATCCACTGGCCGGAGGGGTACAAGCTGTGGGCGGGGTGCCGCGGGAACGGAACGATCCAGATAAACGACACAGCCGTGACAGCGGTCAGCGAATTTGACGGCCGTTACGTAACGACGCAGATTCCGACGAACAACGTCAGCAACCCGTGGGGCGAGATCCAGATGTGGGCGAGCTCTCGTATTTCGAGTATCTGTGTGCGAGCCTACCCTGAGACGCAGGTGAAGACGATCAACGACGTGCCGAACAACTACGGGCCATTCCTTCCCGGCATGGGCTACGGCGCGCTCCAGCAGAAGGAGCCGTATTCGATACAGGAGTACAGTGCGGCTATCGACGGTTACGAGGTGGCTGTGACGGCTTCGTTCACTGAGAAGGTGTTGCTGTGAGTATCGCACCCGAGCCGTTCGAGTATAGGACTGACCGTTCGCTGGAGAACTTCTCCGCACAGTGGGACCGCATGTCGTACAGCGTCCCAGGCGGCACTAAGGGCTACCCGGTGATGACGTTGACGGACAGGTTCTTCAAGCCGGCGGACGTGTCGACGACGTGGACGAACAAGCACCCTGTGTCAAGCGTGTACGAGTTCCGGGGGGATGTGCGAACATTCACCTCTAACTATTCGACGAACACCGTGACCGTCGACGACCTGTGTTATAAGCTCAAGCAGGTGAAGGTCGTCCCCACGCAGTACAATAACTTCCGGAACGTTGTCGTCGAGCTGTTCAAGCTGTGCGACTACGACAAGGTGTATGTAGACGGCTTCATCAAGTCTGACCAATACAACCCGATCATCATGGCTCCGGGCGGGTTATTCAACGTGTGGGATTACTTGAACACTCTGTGTGCGGTTCACAACGTGTATATGATCCGCCAGAACTCGAACCTGTTGTTCCTTCGCGACAATAACTTCCTGAAGGAACGCATGAACAACGTGACTGGTATGAGCTACAGCGTGGATCTCGCACAGTCCACTAAGACCGTGAAGACGACATACCGGCCTATGAGTTATGCCTACAACGAGTACTTGCCGTTGAGCAAGGAATCGAGAGACACGATCATCCAGGTGGACGCCCGGAAGACCGTGGAGCAGACGATCACGCTCGACGCCTACGTGATCGAAGCCATGACGCCGTGGGTGACCCAGTGCAAGGACTACATCCCGGCGAAAGACACATCCGGCCTGGAGTATACGGCGTACTGCGTGTCCGGCAATGACGGGCTCCCGATTACGGCGTCCCAGTGGCTAGGGCAGGGTGGTAGCCTCTCTGTGCGTCTAGACCCGAAGAACCACAATCAGATTATCGTGACTGTGCGCGGGATGGTGACGTCGGACTATTCGCCTTTCCGCATCGCCGCGTCCTCGGGGCCATCCAACTACTACAATTCGCTGCGCTTCCGCGGCACTGGGCTGGTGATGAGTCCGGAGGACACGTATGTCACGCACACGGGATCGTCCTCACTGGGTAGCGACGAGGAGCAGATCAACAACCCATTGATCAATACGCCGTCTCTGGCGATCGATAACAGCCTCCGGGCTGTGTGGGAGAAGTCAGGGACAATCCCGACGATCACACTCACGTCGCCTAACCTGGAGTCGCGCACACCATCCACCACGGGTAATGACCTGTTTCTGACGTCCGGGTCGGCCTTCGACTACGGCGGGGACCGATTCATGACGACGCACGTCGATATGAACAATCAGGAGATCACGGTAACGGCCACGTCTCGTATCACCTGTGACGAATTCTCCAACACCCTCAATACGGGCACGACCTTGGCCGACTATGAGGATAAGATCCCTAAGACGATCTACAACGTGTTCCAGTTCAATCAACCGCACAAGGAGTACAAGCCGGAATGATACCCAACAAGAACCTCGGCGCCGGCGACACATGGGGTTCGTGGGTGCAGGACGAGATCTCGTCCATCAACTCAGGCCTCAGCAACTTAGGGATCGGTGGTGTGCGCAACTCGCTGAACGGACTGATGAACAACATAGACAACACCAACAACAAGCTGTCGTTCCGCTCCCTCACAGGTGATTTACGACAGCTTGGTCCTAACTCCAATGAGGTCCTGCTATCGGAAAACATCCTCAATTACCCAGAGAATGGAAAGGGTTACCTGAACTTCTTCTTCTTCGGTAGTGGACGATATGTGAATACAGGTGCCTCCGACGCTTTCCGGTCGAAGATGCAGCTTATCGTTCGAACAGCTTGGACCCCCGTAGGCGGAACGCAGACGAAATTCGAAGAATACTACGTCTCACAGATGCCAGGTATGTTCAATGGAGAGATAAACCCGGGTTTCTACGATCTCTATGCGTTCTTCAACATGACGGTGCCCCGTGTCACACAAGTGTCTTTTCGTCTTGTCGGGGAAAACAGACTGACGAGCAACCCTCACAAAGAGTTCTACAACTACTTCAACGGCACTATACTGGTAATGGAATCCAATCAGCCTAACACGTAAGGAGAGGAAACATGGCTACAACGGACAGCAACGGGATCGCACACATCGAGGGAACGGATCCCGTCAAGCCCCTGCAGGGCTTATTCAACACGATATCGTCGTCCGTGTCCAACGTCGTCGGCAAACTGCGTAAGCAGGTCATCTACCCGGTGAAGACGCGGTGGGATGCGCAGAACAAGGTGGATGAGCTGAAACGCCAGGGCGTGGAGGGCACGGCCGACGAGCCGATCATCTTCAATGTTCTGAATGACCGTATTCAGATTCAACACGACGGTTCGAGCTTCTCCTATTTCAGCGCGCAGATGGCAGTTCTCGCAGCCGGAGTATTCGAAACTGGCTATCAAAGGTGGGAGCAGCATAAGATCAAATCATTCACCGTCCCCTTCCCGGAGGAGCTTGACCGTATACCACGTTCTCTCCTGTGCCAGGTGACGGACGCCATAACGCACAACATCATTGCGTTTCCGGTGGATAAGAAACAGTTCGGCGTCGCCGCCGCTTGTAACTGGCCGTGGCCTGTCGACTCGAATGTACACGTCAGCTGGGTGGCCCTCGGTTAACGCACCGCCAAGGAACATAGAAGAAGCCCCCGCTTAGGCGGGGGCTTCTTCCTACTCACCGTCCCTATATCGTCTCCACCACCAGTAAAGTTCAGTGTACGGCGTGTACAACCAGCTCGGGCCGATAATGCTGAATAACACGTCGAAGAACGTGTGCGAGCCGTTGCCTTGGCCATTCCACGGGTGTGGTGAGAACGGGTAGTCCTCATCCCACTCGAAGACCGGGCCGATGCCGGCCTTTCCTAGGCGCACAGCCAGCTCGAAGCAGTCTTCGACGTGCAGCGCCTCGTTGTCGTAGCAGTATTTCCTGATCCACCGTGCAGTGTTCCATTTCTTGATCATCTATTGGTCCTTTCTCTTGTCGATTGCAGGAGCCCGTGGTAAAAGGCTTCGCCAGCAGAGGGGCCCCGCGACCGAGTGTCTGCTCCCACCGCTCGATGGCTGCCCCGTAGGAAGCCCTCACTTCGTCTTCGTTCCAATGTTTGAGGTCGTAGAAGGATGGACGTGTAGAGCAGGGAACTCTTTTCGCCTTCCAGTCCCTTACGGGTCCCGGGGTGGGAGAAGTCCTGACAGGGGCTCCCTCCGGTGACGCAGTCTACGTCTGGAACCGTGCTCCAATCGATTTTCTCTACATCTCCGAGATTGGGCACCCCGTGGAACATGGTTGAATGTTCGAGTATCTTCAGTGCATTCCCGTCAGTCTCTGCTATCCACTCGATATTGTTGTCATACGGGACAATGGATGTCACTGTGTTGAACACACCGAGCTCCAACCCACCAATACCTGTGAAAAGCGACCCTATCTTCATTTCCATCCTCTCTCATAGGTGGGTTTGTGGTGTGATCGCTCGACCAGATAGGCTATGGCGTGCCGTGCGGCCTCCCGGCGGTCGTGGTGATGATCCTCGACCTTCTCGAATAGGAGACCGAGGCGCCGGAGGTTCTCGTCACGGACGAACAACCGCTGTTGCGGTGTGCGCCACTGGATCTTCTTCCCGAGGAATCGGCCGAAGACGTGGACAGCGCCCTCAACGCGAACTGGGTTGATGTCGGCTCCCGGGATGTTACGGTTGACGTACTTCTCGCACACCACAACGTCAGGGTGGACCATGCGGTCGAACATTCGCTTGTAGAACCACTCGTATGTCTCATCGGTGCCGGGGTTCCAAGAGTTGAGGAGCCGTACAGGAGAATCGTTCTCATATCCGACGAGGACGATTCCAGTCGTCCCGCCCACCCCGCAAGGGTCGATAGCCAGCAGTGTAGTCATTTTCGGTCTGCCTCAACCTCAGAGTCCGTGGTACTGCTGTGCGTAGCCCCAATACCCGCCGTCGACGAATGACCGGGAGGCCGGGTGGTAATAGTAATGCTCCTCGCCTCTTGTATCGCACGGTTCAGCTTCTTCTCCGATTTGCGGAGCTGCCAGTCCAGCAGCGCTATAGCCACCGCCCATGCCAGAAGCATAATAACGACCCAGATATTCATAGTATCTCCTTTCCTTCGCTTTGTTGCCCCACAGGTAGTCGATCAGCAGACAGGCAAACACCCCGTAATGGAATGGCCAGGCCCAGACCGTCCACATGAAGGGCCTGATGCGCGTGTCGTAGTTCTCAATTCCTCGGTCGCCTCTTGTCGCCCACACCTGGTAGGCGACGAGGTGTGCAATGGCGCCGATGAATAGGACGCATAGGATGAGCTGTGTCTCGTTGAGAGTGTTCGTCTGTGTCATGAGGTTGGCTCCTTTCTTTCTCCATGTCTCCATGGTAGCGAAAGGAGCCAACCCCGTCAACACCCCTGTGTGTGTCGTCCATCACTTATGCGAGCCTGAGAATATAGCGGTCGAAGCCGGCGGCCTGTACGCATTCAACCAACTCACGCCGGCGTTTCTCCCAACGCTTCCTATCCCATGATGCCGCCATCAGCTGGAACGCCACCGGGGTGCCTTCTGTGCGGGCCTCCTGAAAGGCGAAGTTGCGCACACCGGCAAGCTTCAGCTGGGAGACGAGGTCCTCGAAGTGGTGGTCGATGAGTGACTCGGGGTAAACGGTTGTGCGTACCTCGTAGTCGACGCCTGACTCCAGCACGAGGTCGAGGGTATGCCACACCTTGTCGCCCCGCACGCCTACGGCATTCTTATAGTCTTCCGGACGGGCTTTCACGTCGAGGCCGACCCAGTCGACGACGTGCATCATGCGTTCCAGCCGGTCCGGGAACATGCCGGACGTGTGAATACCCACGCCGAAACCGAGCTCGGCGACCGTCTCGGCGGCAGGGATCACAGCCTCCTGGCGCAGTGCCTCTCCACCTGTGAAGACGACGCCGTCGAGCAGTCCGACGCGCCGCTGGAGGAAACCATCAATTTCCGACCAGGCGATGACGCCCGGTGTGCGATTGTCGAGGATGGCTGAGTTCTGGCAGTACGGGCACCTGAGCGGACAACCCTGGCAGAACACGGTGGCTACGAGCCGGCCGGGCCAGTCCACTGACGACAGTGGCACCAGCCCGGCCACCTGAAGGTCCTTGCTCTCGGTCAAGCCTTCACGCTCTCCTTCTCCGTGAAGCACGTCCTCTCTGCGTACTCGCCCTTCTTACCGATGTTGAACGACTGCACAGGCCTGAAGTAACCCATGACGCGCGTCCACACCTCGCATGCCTCACCGCACGTCTCGCACACGAAATGCTCCCCGGCGAGGTAGCCGTGATTGGGGCAGATCGAGAACGTCGGGGTAATCGTGATGTACGGAAGGTGGAAGTTAGTGAGTGCCCTCTTAACCAACTTAGCGCACACATCACCGGACGAGATCTTCTCGTTCATGTACAGGTGCAGGACGGTGCCGCCCGTGTACATGGATTGAAGGTCTGCTTGTTCTTCCAGAGCTTGGAATGCGTCCTGCGTGTGCGACACAGGCAGCTGGGAAGAGTTCGTGTAGTAGGGGTTCTTGTCCGTGCCGGCCTGGATGATGTTGGAGAACCGTTTACGATCTTCCTTGGCAAACCTGTATGTGGTGCCCTCCGCGGGGGTTGCTTCCAGGTTGTAAAGGTTACCGGTCTTCTCCTGATACTGGACGAGGCGCTCTCTCATGTGTGCGAGGAGCTTCTTGGCGAAGTCATGACCCCACTCGGTGGTGATGTCTTCCTTGTCGTGGGTGAAGTTGCGGATGGCTTCGTTGACGCCGTTGACGCCGATCGTGGAGAAGTGGTTGCCAAGTCCTCCCAAGTAGCGCTTGCTGTAAGGGAAGAGGCCTCGCTCCATCAGCTCGGCGATCTTGATCCTCTTCTTCTCCAGGGTCGAGGAAGCCAGGTCCATGAGGTGGTCGAGGCGCTCGAACAGGGCGGTCTCGTCGCCCGCGTACTGATATCCGAGTCTTGCGGCGTTCACGGTGACGACGCCTATGGAGCCCGTGAGCTCGGCCGAGCCGAACAAACCGTTGCCCCGCTTCAGGAGCTCGCGCAGGTCGAGCTGGAGGCGGCAGCACATCGAGCGGATCATGCCCGGGTCGAGCTCGGAGTTGATGAAGTTCTGGAAGTAGGGCAGGCCGTACTTCGCGG
>ERZ772766.94-NODE-94-length-48955-cov-5.744008_pt1 | contig 48955 bp, 41 predicted proteins | sample MGYA00511379_ERZ772766 | MGnify/ENA primary metagenome ERZ772766 (study PRJEB29015, sample SAMEA2737895) | human oral metagenome | biome: human oral; feature: human-associated habitat; material: dental | place: China | collected 2116 ... | reverse complement strand
TATATACCCTTTCTATACCAATCGTCCAAGATTCGTATAAGCTCCCTATAAGCTCTCTATAAGCTAACCCCACCCATCTTATACCCTTTTTTCATAAAAATTCTTCTCAGCTCTCTTTCGTTTTCCTCCGATATCTTTCTCCTCCTCCTAACCACCCCAATACATCGCTTTTTCATCTCAAACTTTGGCAAAGTTTTAAACCTTGCCAAAGTTAAATTACTATTATTGCCATTATCAGCATTTTTGGTATTAAAAAATTTTTTCCTACCTTTGCACTTCATTGCATATTACACTGCTTTCATTGAAACATCTTAATTATGCGCATTCTTTTTTACATAACACTGTTTTTATCCCTGCTCGCCTGCGATTCCAAAGAGAAGAAAGAGGAGGTAACACCCTTGCTCTTCCCCGATAATACGCAAATGCTTTTCCGCATCAACGATAAAGACAACTTCCTCAGTGCCATTGCTAACAATACCTTTTGGAAAACGCTCAATCCTCATCAGTTGCGCCCACACGAGGTAAAACTCCTTAATAGCATTCCCACCGATGATAACTTGTGGGTAGCTTTTGATACCGAAGGTCATTTCTTTGCCATAACTCCCCGTATTAGTAACGATACTATTAGTTTTTGGCGCAATGCCGATACTCAAATCCAAAAACAAGCTCAGTTTGGTAAAGAATGGTTTTACACCATAGCCGATAACAACTTGGTTATAGGCGATTCCGAGACTGTTTCGGCTTATCAACAACTGAAACAAGAAACTAAAACTCCACGGCAACAGTCTTTGGAACAACTCCAAAAAGTAGGTAATACTGAATGCGTTGCCACTCTTTTCTTCCAAAAAGACGAAGCAAATACTTACTTCAAATCGTTTTTCGGAACCGAGATATTGCAAAATGTAAAAGATTGGGTCTCTCTCGACCTTTTCTTAGAAGAAAACAACATACGTTTTAGCGGTATGGCACTCATTACCAATGCCAATGCCGATATAATGGCACACACCCTACCCTATCAAAACAATGTGTTAAACGTACTTCCCGCGCGCTTGCGTTCACTCGTTTCTTATACTTTCGACGACGGCGATAAGCTCGCTCAAAACGATAGTACAGCTACCAATAATCCGTTTAAAACCTCTATCAATGGAGTAGCTTTTGCTCAAACCCCCGAAGGTCAATTTGCGGTCGCCTCTTCTTTTGATGTAGATGAGACCATCAAACAGTTGCCCGTACTCTCAGAAGACTTTCAGCACAACTTCTCTATGTACGAACTCAACCCCGACCTCCCAATGGATTTTTTCACGGCTTTTGTACCTCAGTTTGTCCCTAAATACGTCGGAGTGTATGAAAAGTTTCTCGTGTTTACTACCACCAAAGACCTCCTTACCTCAGTAATCAACGATATGCAACGAGGCAATGTACTTTCAGCCAATAAATCTTACGATTGGTTAGAACAAAACAGCGCTTCCAACGTAAGTGTTACACGGCTCACAAATCTTTATGACAACACCGCTTTTAGTAGTAAATACCCTTATATAGCCGAAAACTATCGCTGGGCAGTATTCCAACAAACCCCTCAAAACGACTATTACGTGCTCAATTTCATCAGTCAAAAACAAACTGAAAGCACTCTTTCCGATGAGATGAAAGAACGTTTCCGCCTTACGTTAGACGACCAAATGGTTATCCCTCCTACCATTCTCTTAAACCACCGCACCAAACAACTCGAAATAGCCGTGCAAGACACTAATAACGATTTATATCTGATAGGTAACAACGGTTCTCTCTTGTGGAAAAAACGCTTAGACGGAAAGATACAAAGCCCTATTTACCAGGTCGATTTATTTAAAAACGGCTTCTTGCAAATGGCTTTCACTACCGAAAAGTCTATCTGGATTATTGACCGCAACGGCAATGTGGTAGAGCCTTTCCCTCTAAAATATCAAAACCCTATCACACCTTTGGAGGTTTTTGATTACGATAGCAATCGCGAATACCGCTTCCTCTTTGCCGAAAACAATATCTTGCACCTGTTAGACAGAAAAGGACAACAAGTGAAAGGCTTCTTACAGCGCACCAATGGGAAACCTTTGTTTACTCCTAAGCATTACCGTTTCAATGGCAAAGACTATCTTATCTACCCTTCCGATAATGGTATCTTTAATATTTTGCACCGCAACGGTGAAAACAGAATAACAGTAAAGGGTAACTATCGTTTCTCTAACAATCCTCCTTTGGTATTCAATAACTTGTTTATGTTCACCACTCAAGAAGGTAACCTTATTTCTATCGATGAGAAAGGAGGAATGAATCGCACAAATCCATCGCTTGCAGAACCCTTTTATTGGGAAGGTAATCGTTATGCACTTACCTCTCTTTCGGGCAATATACTTACCATAGGCGGGCAACGCATTGAACTTCCGGAAGGTAAATATGAACGTCCTAAACAGTTCCGTATTCGTGGCATCAACTACGTCTCAGTAAACGAACAAAACACCAAAAAAGCCTATTTATACGACGAAAAAGGAAAATTGTTAAAAGACTTTCCCGTAGAATCAGTATCCCCCATTGCAATAGATGTAGATTTAGATAAATCTATTTGGATAGTTACTGAAAAATCACCCACTGAATTGGTGCTCTACACTATGAGACAATTAGCTAATTAATATCGAATTGAAAAAAGCAGTCATCATAGGCTTAGGTCTCATAGGAGGTTCCTTTGCCTTAGAACTAAAAAAACGTTTGGGCTACCACATTGCTGGTATCGACCTAAACCCTAATCATATAGAAAAAGCCTTAGCCTTAGGCATCATCGATGAAAGTACGGATTACAACCATCTCACCGATGCCGACCTCGTGCTCATAGCAGTACCCGTGAACCATATAGGCAAAGTGCTTATAGAGGTGCTCAATAAAGTAGGCGAGCACACGTTAGTAATGGACGCAGGTTCTGTAAAAGGTCACATCTGCGAGGTAGTAGCTACGCACCCCCATAGGCAAAATTTTGTAGCAGCGCACCCTATGGCAGGTACCGAGCATTCAGGACCTGAGGCAGCTCTTTACAACCTCTTCGATGGGAAAGTAATGGCTCTTTGTGAAGTAGAAAAAAGCAATTGGCAACTGCTTGACCGTGCGTTGAGTATTGTAAAAGCCCTTAATATGCGCGTGAAGATGATGCAACCTTCTGACCACGACTTGCATACTGCCTATGTATCACACCTCTCGCACGTAAGTTCGTTTATGCTGGGCAAAACCGTTTTAGAGATAGAAAAAGACGAAGCTCAAATCTTCGATTTAGCCAGTACAGGTTTCGCCTCTACGGTGCGTTTGGCAAAAAGCGACGCTCAGATGTGGTGTCCTATCTTTTTGGAGAACAAGGACAATGTACTAAAAGCCCTCAATGAATATATCAAGAATTTAGAATCTTTCAGAACCCTCATCGAAACTGAACAATCCGAAGCCCTTACCCAAAGTATCCACGAAGCCAATTATATTAGGAAAATACTCAAATAGTATTCTAATACCAAACGGGTATATACGCGAGCTGTAACGTGTATATACCCGTTTAGTGATAGATATATACCGCTGACCTCACAGGTATATACTTTTCTAATAATAGGTATATACCGCATTAAAGTATTAATAAGTATTATTTTGCGCTCTCAATAAAAGTTTATACCTTTGTGCCAAATTTTACCTTTTACCTAATTATGAAGCCATTTCGCCTCTTTTTCACTAATCGTCGCAACCTCACTTTTGTGATATGCCTGTTGCTCTCGGTATTCATTTGGTCGCTGAAGAAACTCTCTAAAAATCTCATCAGAGAATTATCGGTACCAGTAACGGTTATCAATCTGCCAGCCGACAAGGTATTCTTACCCTCTGCTCCTAACTACGTGAGAATAACAGTAGAAGGCAATGGTTTTTCTCTTCTGAAATCCTACCGACAAAATGCTACCCTCACCGTAGATTTCTCCGATTTACAAGAAGTGGGCGAACACTTTTATACACTCTCTAAAAGCAGTAAGGACAAGCTCAGTAATACTTACCTATCGAATTTCAGAATACGCTCAGTAGTCTCCGATACGCTGCAACTATACTTAGTACCCAAACACACCAAAAAAATACCAGTAGTAGTACACCTAAACGTGGAATTCCCTAAAGAATACCAACTTACGGAACTGCGCCTCTTACCCGATTCGGTAGTAGCTTCAGGTAGCCAAAAAGTGATAGATACGCTCACACAAGTAACTTTCCAATACCGACACAAACGTCCGCTAAAAGACAATTTCGGTGAAACTTATACGCTCAAAAGCACTCCTTGGGTACATTATAACGCTCATAAAATTGTGATGCAAGCCTTTGTCGATAAGGTGAGCGAGCAGGAATTACGCGTGCCTGTAAAGGTGATGGGCGTACCGAAAGAGAGTCAAGTAAAAGTCTTCCCTGATGAGGTAAGCGTACTCTGTACAGGTGAATTGAGTATCTTAAAGACACTTACTCCTAACGATATAGAAGTAACTGCTGATTTGTGCGAGGCAACCGACAACCATATACCACTACAACTCAATACTCATAAACGACGCATAAAGGTAGCTTTTATGAAAGAAACCTCCGTTGATTTTCTAATACGCAAAGAATGATGGTAGTAGGACTTACAGGAGGTATTGGCAGTGGCAAAAGCACTATAGCCAAAGAATTTGCTACCTTAGGCATCGCAGTATTCAATTCTGATGAACAAGCTAAAGCGCTCATCGCTAACAATGCGCAAGTAAAGGAGAAAATTATCACTGCTTTTGGTGAGGAAGCTTACCAAAATGGAGAGTATAACCGTGCTTATATCGCCCAGATTGTGTTCAACAATTCTGAGAAATTGGCGATACTCAATGGCATTGTACATCCTGCCCTTGCAAAATATTTTAAACAGTGGTCAAAGAAGCAAACTTCGCCTTATGTACTGAAAGAAGCCGCTATCCTCTTTGAGAGTGGAAGCTACAAGGATTGTGATTATATCATCACGGTTACAGCGCCTGAGGAGGTGCGTATTGCCCGTGTAATGGCACGCGACCATTGCACCGAAGCCCAAGTGCGAACGCGTATGGCACAACAATGGAGTGATGCCCAGCGCATTGCCCTTTCAAATGCGGTGATTGAAAACATCGATTTAGAAAACGCAAAAAAAGAAGTAAGGAGGATACATTTTCAACTTTGCCAAAGTTTGTAACGCAACGGCATTATTTGTCAATTGTCAATTATGAATTATCAATTGAAAAAGATTATCATTATATCAACCCTTATTATTGCCTTTTTAGGCATTACTTACGCTCTTTACGCCTTTCTGATGCAGATAGGGGTAGACGAGGGCTATGAACCTATACAACCTATTCACTTCTCTCATAAAATTCACGCAGGAGATAACCAAATCGATTGTAAATATTGCCATTCGGGGGCACGGACTTCGGCAGTGGCAGGCGTGCCCTCACTCAATGTATGTATGGGTTGCCATAATACTATTTCGGAATATGAAGGTGAAGAGGATCTCGCCAATGGTTACACTAAAGAATTTTATACCAAAGAAATCAAGAAATTATACGAAGCAGTAGGCTGGGACGAGCAGAAATTTCGCTATACGGGCACTCCTAAAGGGGTGCAGTGGATACGCATTCACAAACTCCCCGACTTTACTTATTTCAATCACAGTCAGCACGTAGCAGTAGGTGGATTGGAATGTCAGAAATGCCACGGCGAAGTACAACAAATGGAGGTGGTACACCAGTACGCTCCTCTTACAATGGGGTGGTGTATAAACTGCCACCGCCAAATGCCTGTGAATGCTAACAACCCTTATTATCAACACTATGAAGAAGTGCACAAGGCTTTGGCTAAAAAGCTAAATGTTAGCAAACTAACCGTTGCCGAAATGGGAGGCTTAGAATGTGCAAAATGCCACTACTAAGTGCGAGCCGCACGGGCAGTACAAACTGTACACACGATTATTAAAATGACGAATGAGAATATACATAACATACCAACATCACGGCGGGATTTCCTAAAATTCTTAGGTTTTTCTACAGCAGTGGCTGCCTTAGCAGGTTGCGAAGGGGCGGTACAAAAAACGATTCCGTATGTGATACAGCCCGAAAGCATTGTAGCAGGTGAAGCCAATTACTATGCTACTTGCATCGCCGATGGTTTTGACTTTGCCAGCGTACTGGTGAAAACTCGCGAAGGACGACCCATTGCTGTATTGCGCAACTCTGAAGCCAAAGCAGGAGGAGCAGTGAATGCAAGGATATTGGCATCGGTATTGAGTTTATACGATGAAAATAGGAAACCTCCCACTATTGCAGGGGAAGGCTTTTGGCAGAAAATTGACACCGATACCCTTTCAGCCTTAGAGAAAGCAAAAGCTGAAGGGAAGCAAATAGTGATGCTCAGTCAAACACTCGCAAGTCCGTCGAGTTATGCTCTTGTAGAACTCCTAAAAGAAAAATACCCTACCTTTAAACTCATAGAATACGATACCATCTCAGAAGAGGCTACTCTCAGAGCTTTTGAAAAACGTTGTGGACTGCGCGCGATGCCCGATTACGATTTCAGCAAGGCAAAGCTCATCGTTTCATTTGATGCCGATTTTTTGGGAGATTGGAATGGCGGGGGCTATGAAGCAGGCTATGCGCAAGGGCGTATCCCCAGCAAAGCAAATGGAATGTCACGCCATATTCAGTTGGAAGCCAACCTCAGCCTTACAGGCGCTAATGCCGATGAACGTATCGCCCTCACCCCTCAACAACTGAAAGTAGCTTTAGCACAATTCTATATTTTTTTAACAGAATATCAAACTTCTCATTCTGAAAATCTTCCTGCTGAAATCAATGAAAAACTCAAAGCAATAGCCGATGAAGTAAAAAAAGCGGGTAGTGATGCCGTAATCGTAACAGGTATTGATAAGGACAATGCCCAAGAACTCACCTTCGCGCTGAATAAAAGACTGAAAAGCAAGGCTTTTATACCTGAAACACCCGTACTCACGCGAAAAGGAGATATAGTGTGGAAATTCAAACCATTGCTCACCGATATGAACGAAGGCAAGGTAGGCGTTCTCTTTATCAACAATCTTAACCCTTTATACAGTTTGCCTAACGCTGAAGTGTTTGCCGCAGGCTTGAAGAAAGTACCTTTTTCGGTATCCTTTGCGATACGTGCTGATGAAACTGCCCAGCAAACGACCCTTTGGGCGCCTCAACCGCATTATTTAGAGTCGTGGGGCGATGTAGAATTTAAATACGGGCACTACGGACTGATGCAACCTTGTATACGTCCGCTTTTCAACACCCGCCAATGGCAAGACTGTTTTTTGCAATGGATAGGACACAAGGAGAGCTATTACGATTTTATCAAAGCTCATTGGGAAACCCATATCTTAAAAGGATTTCCTTGGGAACAAGCCCTACACGACGGCACTTTTGTAGATAAGGAAAAAAGATTTGATTTTGAACAACAAGAAGAGGAACGACTAAGTTTATTCCGCACCAAAGAATCTTTTACTGATATATCTATCTCTCAATTACTTATAAGCCGAACAGAATCGCCTTTTGAACTCACCCTCTACACCAGCACTGCTTTGGGAGACGGACAGCAAGCTAACAATCCTTGGCTACAAGAGCTCCCCGACCCTATCCACCGCACTACGTGGGATAACTTCCTCACGATGCACCCCAGCGATGCCCAGCGTCTAAGTATTGAGAATTGGCATACTGCTGATGGTGCTTTAGATGGACATCAGGCGAAAATCAGTGGTAACGGCAAAAGTATCATCGCTCCCGTACTCATCACCCCTGCACAAGCGCAAGGCAGTGTGGGGCTTGCCTTAGGTTATGGGCGCAAGGCAGGTATACAAACCGAAATGCAAATAGGCGTGAATACCTTCCCTCTTTATAAAGACCATTGTAAAAACCAAGGCGTACAGATAGAAAAAGCAGACGGCACACACGAATTTGCCTGCTTGCAACTGCAAAATGAATTGGTAGGGCGTAAAAATATCCTCAAAGAAATCAGTTTAGATACTTTCTTAAACTCCTCTGCCGAAGTGTGGAATTCTCAACCTCCTAAAACAAAGAAAGACCCTACTACCCCACATCACTTTAAACTCTCTATCGACCTGAATGCTTGCACGGGTTGTGCGGCTTGTGTGATCGCTTGCCACGCCGAAAACAATGTGCCAGTAGTAGGTAAAGAAGAAGTGCGTCGCTCGCGCGATATGCACTGGTTGCGCATCGACCGTTATGAATCAAGAGAAAACGAACAAAGGTGTGTTGGTTTTCAGCCCGTGATGTGTCAGCATTGTAATAATGCCCCTTGTGAGACTGTTTGTCCCGTAATCGCTACCGCTCACGGACAGCAAGGACAAAACCAAATGGCTTACAACCGCTGTGTGGGCACGCGTTATTGCGCTAATAACTGCCCTTACAAAGTACGCCGGTTCAACTGGTTTCAGTATAGTGAAAACAAGCAGTTCAACTACAATATGAACAACGAAATAGGGCGTATGGTGCTCAACCCCGATGTAACGGTACGTTCGCGAGGGGTAATGGAAAAGTGTTCCCTCTGTATCCAGAACACCCAAGCAGTAATACTGAAAGCCAAAAGAGAAGGTCGTGCGGTTGCCCCAGGAGAGTTCAACAATGTAGTAGCTTGTGCCGCTGCTTGTAATACAGGAGCTATGGTATTTGGCAATGCTAACGAAGAAGGAAGCAAAATAGCCCAACTCAGTGCCAGTGATCGTATGTATCAGCTTTTAGCAGAGCTAGGGACAGACCCTAATGTGGTGTATCAAGTGAAAGTTAGGAATTAGCAGTTATGAAGTTTTATATATTTTTCATATACCTTTGGTGTGTTTCTCCTTGTGTGTTGTATGCAGGGATAGACCACTTATTGCCTGCACCGCAACAAGTCATCGCTAATGGACAACGTTACAAGGTAGCCTCGACAGAAACGCACCCGCTCATTATTGTAGAAAGAGTAGCCGATTTGCCCGAAATTCCTATCAATAAAGAAGAAGGGTATCTATTGGAAGTTACCAAAAATTATATCCTCATTAGGGCGATCAGTGGGAAAGGTGTATATTGGGCAAAACAAACCCTAAAACAACTTTTGGTTACCAAAGGCAATAAAGCCTATTACGAAGGGTGCAAAATCATTGATTATCCTGCTTTTAGAGTACGCGGTTTTATGCAAGATGTAGGACGCACCTTTATGAGTTTGGAGGAGTTGAAAAGAGAAATAGCACTACTTTCGCAGTACAAAATCAATGTATTTCATTGGCATCTCACCGAAAATCAAGGGTGGCGTTTGCAGAGTTTGCGTTATCCTGAACTCAATGCACCGTCTAGCTATGAACGTATGCCTGCCCAATACTATACCCTACAAGAAGCCAAAGAGTTAGTTGCTTTCTGCAAAGAACACAATGTATTGCTCATCCCCGAAATTGATATGCCTGGACACAGTCGCGCTTTTGAAAAGGCTTTTAGGGTAGATATGCAATCGGAAAAAGGAATGGCAATTCTCAAAGAACTATTGGATGAGGTAGTCGAAAATTTTGATGTTCCTTATATTCATATAGGCACTGATGAAGTAGTTTTTAGCAATCCGCAATTTGTACCTGAAATGGTGGCTTACCTGCGCCATAAAGGCAAAAAGGTGATTTCGTGGAACCCTGGGTGGCAATATAGAGCAGGTGAAATAGATATGACACAACTGTGGAGCTATCGGGGTAAAGCACAAAAAGGCATCCCTGCTATCGATAGCAAATTTCACTATATCAATCATTTCGATGCTTTTGCCGATTTGGTTGCCCTCTACAACAGCAGAATTTTAAATGTAGCCCAAGGCGACGATGAGCACGCGGGAGCTATTATAGGGCTGTGGAATGACCGCTATATCAGAGGAGAGAGAAATATTCTCATCCAAAACAATTTCTATCCTGCAATGCTCACCTTAGCCGAGCGCTCTTGGAAAGGAGGAGGTAGCGAATATTTTGATGGCAAAGGCACTATGCTCCCTACTGATACCAGCAACCCTATATTCCGGCAGTTTGCTGATTTTGAAAGGCGTATGTATTGGCATAAAACCCATCACTTTACTGCCGAACCCTTTGCCTACGCACCTCAAACGAAAGTAGTTTGGCGCATTACCGATGCATTCCCTAATAATGGCAACCTTTCTCTATCTTTTCCGCCTGAGAAAGCCTTAAAAGAAAGCTACTCTTATGAAGGAAAAACTTATCACACTCATAAAGCCATAGGGGCAGGTATTTATTTGCGACATACTTGGGGTGACCTTGTACCTGCTTTCTATAAAAACCCTCAACCCAACCACACTGCTTATGCTTACACTTATGTATATTCACCCAAAGAACAATCGGTTGGTTTATGGGTAAGTTTTCAAGATTACAGTCGGTCAGAAAAAGATCTTCCTCCGCCACAAGGCAAATGGGATTATAAGGAGAGCAAGATTTGGCTAAACGATACTGAACTCTCTCCTCCTATATGGGAATCAACTCACAGAGAACTCTCTAACGAAATACCTCTTACTAACGAAAATTTCCAAGTGCGTCCTCCTTTACAAGTTACACTCAACAAGGGATGGAATAAAGTGTTAATCAAGCTACCCGTGAGTGCTTTCTCTACCCCTGAAGTGCGATTGGTAAAATGGCAATTCACTTGTGTATTCGTAACTCCGGACGGCAAGGACGCTGTAAAAAATCTTATTTATGCAGATACCCAACGATAAATCCTACCATACCATCAGTGAAGATATAGCACGCCCCATTGAAGGTCGTGCTTCGCGTGCGTGGTGGATTGCCTTTGGCATTACCCTCCTTGCGACCCTCTGGGGGTTATGGGCAATATGGGTAACCTTGCGCGACGGTATAGGCGCTTGGGGGCTCAACAAAAGCGTAGGTTGGGCGTGGGACATCACCAACTTTGTGTGGTGGATAGGTATCGGGCACGCAGGGACGCTTATCTCGGCGGTATTGTTGCTCTTTCGCCAACAGTGGCGGGTGGCTATCAATCGCTCGGCTGAAGCAATGACTATATTCGCGGTGCTTCAAGCGAGTATCTTCCCAATATTGCATTTAGGCAGACCGTGGTTATTGCATTTCAACTTGCCTATTCCTAACCAATATGGCTCGTTGTGGGACAATTTCAACTCGCCTTTGCTATGGGATGTTTTTGCTATTGCTACCTACTTTTCGGTATCCTTAGTGTTTTGGTGGGTGGGCTTACTCCCCGATTTTGCGATGCTCCGCGACCGTACTCTCAAGCCTTTTCAGAAGAAGATTTACAGCTTGCTGAGTTTTGGGTGGAGTGGTCGCGCCAAAGATTGGCAACGTATGGAAGAAACAATGTTGCTCTTGGCTGGTATTGCTACTCCGTTAGTTATTTCGGTACACACTATTGTCTCTTTTGATTTTGCTACTTCGGTAGTCTCTGGTTGGCACACTACTATCTTCCCGCCCTACTTTGTAGCAGGAGCTATCTTTTCGGGTTTTGCAATGGTGAGTTTGCTACTTATTATCTTGCGCAAAGTATGTAAGTTAGAAGCCTATATCACCCTCAAACACATTGAGCTGATGAATACTGTGATGTTAGTTGCAGGTAGTATTGTAGCGGTTGCTTACCTCACCGAGTTTTTTATGGCAATGCGCTCTCACTCAGAATTTGAACAATACGTATTCCGCAATCGTGCTACAGGTGCTTATGCGTGGGCATTCTGGACGATGATTATTTGCAATGTAGTCTTCCCACAACTCTTATGGTTCAAAAAGTTACGCCGTAGTATCACTTTCTCAGTAGGTGTTGCTTTGGCGGTATGTGTAGGGATGTGGTTTGAGCGTTTTGTGATTATCGTTACCTCACTACACCGCGGTTATCTGCCGTCGTCGTGGACGATGTTCAGTCCGACGTGGGTGGATATAGGAATATTTGTAGGCACTTTAGGGTTCTTCTTTTTGTTGTTCTTATTATATGCAAGGAGTTTCCCAATGATTGCACAAGCAGAAGTGAAAGGGGGCAGGTGTCAGGTGTCAGGGAATAGGTATCAGGAGACAGGTGTTAGCGGGCAGGAGTCTCTTAACTCTTATCTCTTAACTCTTACCTCTCCTGAAGAACTTTTAGATAAAATAAAAGAATTAAAATCAGAAGGCAAGGAAATTCAAGAAGTATATACGCCTTTCTATGTACACGGTTTAGACAAAACCTTAGGGCTCAAGCGCACTCGCTTAGGCAAAGCCACTTTTCTATACGGACTTATAGGCTTGTTTTTCGGGTGTTGGCTCACCTATTTCACAATGATAAAAGACTGGCCAATGGATATTGGTGGAAAGCCTAATGCCACTTTCTGGCAAAACCTCCCCGCTTTTGTACCCGTAATATTCGAGCTGGTTGTATATTTTGCAGCGCATCTATTGGTGATTAGTTTCTTTATCAGAAGTAGGTTATATCCATTCAAAAAAGCTGAAAATCCTATAAAGAGAAGTAGTGATGATAAATTTGTAATTCAGGTAAGAGATAAGAAGTAAGAGGTAAGAAATGAAACATTTTAATAATTATATAAAGTATTTATTGCTAATATTATTGGTAGTTGGGTGTAGGAACAAGCAAGAGCGCAACATTGAGTTTATGCCCGATATGTACGAGAGTCCTGCTTATAAAACTTATGAAGTCGCACCGCTCTCTCCTCCTGAACACACTGTAAAAAGAGGTGAGTTGCCCTACCGCTACCCTAATACTATTGAAGGGTATGAGCAAGCTAAAGCACAATTGAGCAACCCCTTAGCAACTGATACCCTACAACAAACTCAAAACCTAACCGATGGCAAAAAACTTTACGGTATCTATTGTGCGCTCTGTCACGGTGAGAAAGGTGACGGCAAAGGAGTTTTAGTGCAAAGGGAGAAGATTTTAGGCGTTCCCAACTACAAGAGCAGAGAGCTCACCGAAGGTAGCATTTACCACGTACTTTACTACGGACGCAATACAATGCCCGCTTTTGCTAATCAGCTGAGTGAGAAAGAACGCTGGCAAGTAGCAATGTACGTTGAACAGCTAAGAGATAAGAGGTAAGAAGTATGAACATATTGTTTTTAACATATTCAATTGTATTGTTTGTAGCGCTTACGTTGGTAGGGGTATTGGTATTCTATGCTATCAACAGAGTTACGCACGCTGAGTGGGCTATGAGTTTGTACCCTATAATGAAGCGTATCACAACACCTTTGTGGTTAGTGTTATTAGTTTTATTAGGGGTGCTGTATATAGTGCATCGCAAACCTTATTTTATGTTGCGTGCTGTGGGCTATATGGCAGTATGGGTGGGGTATCGCCATACTTTAAAAAAGTTTAAGAGTTTAACGCCTCACGTACTATTTTTAGTTATTTTCTTTCTTACCGAAACTCCAATGGCGTGGGATTGGCTTTTGAGTCTTACTCCCGAATGGCACAGCACCCTCTTTGCGTGGCAATTGCTCAGTAGTTTTCTGCTCTCAGGCATTGCGCTTGTTACCCTCTTTAGCAAGCCAGAACACTATTCTGATTTAGGCAAATACCTCTTTGGATTCTCTATTTTTTGGGCGTATTTGTGGTTCTCACAATATATGCTGATATGGTACGCCAATATCCCTGAAGAAACTATTTATTACCAAAACCTTCTTAGCAAAGGCTATGGAGAGGCTATTGTAGCAATGCTTATTCTCAGTTTTGCACTACCTTTTCTCATCTTGTTATCTTCACGAGCCAAACAAAAAAAGCTGCTCCTTTTGGGAACAGCTATTCTTATATTATTAGGGCAATATATCAATTTCTATTTAATGGTAATGCTATTTGTAAAATAGAACTTTATTCTTCGGCTTGTTTTTTAGCTTTCTTACTTCCTTCGTACATCTTATATTGTAACAATCGGCTTTCTAATTTACCATTAAAGAGTTTTATTTTTCGTGAAGGACGCAATCCTACATATTTTATACCTTCTAAATTAGAAGTGATAAACCACGCATCGGTATTGGGGTAATGATGTTTAAGAGTGTTGCCTATCGATGAGTAAAGCTGTTCTACATCGGTTTGTAGGCGCTCATTGTAAGGAGGATTGAACACCATATGTAATGGTTGCTGTTTATCTTCTTTTTCAGTAGCAAAAAAGTCTTTTTGGAATACTTGAATGTACTCAGATAGGTCGGCGTTTTTTAAGTTATCTTTGGCTTTAGCTACTGCTGACGGTGCTTTATCATATCCTACAATTTGGTGGTGAAACTCTCGTATTTTTTTAATACAACTGCCAAAGATAAGATTAAAGAGGTCTTCATCAAAATCGTTCCAACGTTCAAAAGCGAACTCTTTTCGGTGTACATTGGCTGGAATATTACAAGCTATCATAGCTGCTTCTATCAAAAAAGTACCACTACCACACATAGGGTCTAAGAAATCACACTGCCCCTGCCAACCGCTGAGTAGTAGGATACCAGCAGCAAGCACCTCGTTGATAGGAGCTATATTGGTAGCTGTACGATACCCGCGCTGATGCAGTGAATTGCCCGAACTATCGAGTGACACAATTACTTCGTTGCGCTGAATATGAATATGTATTGCCACATCGGGGTGTAATACATCTACATTGGGACGACGACCTGTGGCATTGCGAAAAGCATCAGCAATGGCATCTTTGGCTTTTAAAGCCACGTATTGAGAGTGATTAAAAAGTTCGGTTTGTAAGGTGGCTGTAACAGCGAAGGTCTGGTCTACTCTTAGGTAGGTTTGCCAATTGAAGTCATAGAGTTTTTGGTAATATTCTTTCTCACTACGCACATAAAAAGAAGCAATAGGTTTCAGTATTTTTAAAGCGGTACGCAAGCAGAGGTTCGCCTTATACATAAAGCCTTTATCGCCTTCGAACTGTACACTGCGAACACCTTTGGTTACGTGCATAGCCCCTAAATTGCGCAATTCATCAGCTAAAATATCTTCAAAGCCAAAGAAAGTTTTGGCTACCATTTTATAATTATTTTCCATTAGTATACAAAAATATGGCAAATATACATTATTTTTGCGATTTGAGAAAATAAATAACTGAAAAATGAACTTGCTACATACTGCCGATTGGCACTTAGGTCAAACGTTTTACCAATACGACCGCTATAACGAACATCAATATTTCTTGGATAATCTTTTGCAAATTATTGAAGAACAACATACTGATGTTTTACTTATTAGTGGTGATGTGTTTGATACTGCTAACCCTGCAGTGGCATCGGTAAAGCAGTTTTATCATTTTCTTCATCAAGCAACTGAGCGTTTCCCCCAGCTGCAAATTATAGCTATTGCGGGTAATCACGATTCGCCTGTACGCCTCGAAATGCCCCAACCTCTCTTGGAAGATACACAAGTGCATTTGGTGGGATATGTGAAAAGAAATGAACAGAGAGAGATAGATTACAAACGCCTTATTATTCCGCTTTACGAAAAAGGGAAAGTAATGGCTTACTGCCTTGCTGTGCCTTTTCTCCGCTTAGGAGATACTCCTAAAAATGAAGATACTAACCCCGATTATACTCAAGGGGTGGAGGCTTTCTACCGCGAAATTACGGAAAAGGCTTTAGCTATTGCCAAAGGAAAACCACTGATTGCTATGGGGCATCTGCACGCTTTGGGAGCAGAACTGAGCGATGAGGACACGGCTGAGCGTCCTATTATTGGGGGAATGGAAGGCTTCAAACCTACGAGTTTTCCTAACGCGTTACAATACATTGCTTTGGGACATATTCACAAAGCTCAAGCCTTAGGTGGTAAAGCTCATATACGCTACTCGGGAAGCCCTATACCCTTATCATTTTCAGAAAAGCATTATCAGCATCAAGTGGTGGCTTTTTCATTAGAAAAAGGACGTGTACAGGATATTAAAACGGTGCCCATTCCGTTGCATACTCCTATGTTAAGCGTGCCTGAGCAACCACTACCGGTTAAAGAAGTGCTGAATGCTTTAGCTTCTTTGCCTAAGGGAACTACTCATACTCCTGCTCCTTATTTAGAAGTAAAAGTATTACTAAACGAACCTGCTCCTGAACTCAAAAACAGCATACTGAAAGCTATCGCTCATAAACACGTACGCTTGGCGCGTATAGATGTGCGCTACCAACAGCAACAAAACACTACAAAGGAAACTTTGCAAAAGGAAATTACTTTAAACGACCTGCAACCTTATGAGGTACTACAAAGGATTTACCAAAATAAATTCCAAAAAGAACTGCCTGAATTCTATAAACCTTTGTTTGATGAAGCAATGGAGAAAGCGACTGATTAATGGTTAATGATTAATGGTTAATGATTAATGGTTAATGATTAATTGATGTGAGTTCGATGTAAGAAAAGTGTAGCTTACGCTACAGAAATCTTACAAATATTAAAAAAAATCAAACAAATAAGTTGCTTCGCTACTTTAAATTCTCGCACAGATTACACGAATTGTACGGATTTAGACTCCGATTGATTTCAATATTATAGAACAAAAGTGCACGGATTTTAGTAACAAGTTGCTTAAATTTCACTGATTATAACGTAAATACAACCGTAAATCAGTGTTATATATATCAAACTGATGCCAATTAGTAAGATAATTCTTTTTTGATTTCTGCAAAAGCAAGTTTAATACGAGTTACTAATTTTTATTGACTAACTTTTGAATCTTTTCTCGTTCTTCACTATACGGTATTTCGCATTGGAGGGCTTTTTGGAAGAGCTGGTGTGCGGTTTCTTTGTTACCTTGTGTTTGATAAGCTCGCCCTAATAAATAATAGGCTTTCCAATAATGCGGGTTGAGACTTGTTATGGGCTTTACTTCATCTATTACAATAGGGGTATGTTCGCGCAAATGTGTTTCTATCTGTTGCTCTAATACCCTATACGCTTCGTAATCCTTAAACGCTTGGGTGTACATAAAAGGGTCGGGCGGAATATTTAAGGAAGTTTGAGGATAAGGGCTGTGCGACGGATAAACTTTGGTAGCAAATATCTGCTTCAAATCATAGGCTACAAAAGTGCCCAACTGATAAGGAGCTGTCGATACCCATACCAAGCGTTCTTGAGGTTTAAAAATTACTGCGTGATGTGCCAATAGCTGGTTGAGTGCTTTCTCATTGCCATAGCCTATGGAATCGGCGTGTAAGCCTTCGGTACTGCGGAGGAGTGTAGCTATTTTAGAGGGGTTCAGCTTAGGTTCTTCTGTTAGGAACTCCTGCATTTTGGCATATCTATACGCTGAATGCGAAGTGCGTATCTGTTTGAGATTCTTCTTATCTTTCTTGTATACTTCACTTTGGAAATGATTGGTGCAAAGCACTGCATTAGGAGCTTCGTACACCCCAAACTTTTTGGGTGATACCTCGATGATTACTGCTTTGCCGTCGGTAGCACTCCCCACCATTATAGCTTCGGACACGAATACCTTTCGCTTTTTAGCAATGGCAATCGCCTCATCGATATTTTTGGCGTACTGCAAGATTTCACGGCAGAGGAGCGAAATAGGGGTGCGAGCTTTCAGCGGAATAGATGACTTTCCTGCATTGATAGTAACCGTAAGACCTTCGAGATTCATACCCGAGAGCACACCTATCATTCCGCCCCAAGCGTAACTCATAAAAGGAATGCCTTCCTCAGGGCGCACAAATCGCACTACTTTTTCAGTAGCAAAGTCATCGGAGAGATAAAAATCGAAATTGCGTCCTATGAGGAGTTGACCATCTTCGGTTTTATCGCCCCAAACCGCTAACGAAGAACAGCCTACGAGCATCAAATCTTGCAAAGCGTGTCCTAAATCGTGAGCCGAATGTAGGTAAAGGGTGCGCTGATAAGCAGGGGCTATGTAGTTAAAAATCATATCGGAGTACTGCGCTTGTCCCCAGAGTTCTTGCCGGAAAGGGGGTATCACACAATTATTAATATCTCGATTGAACCACTTGACGAACTTGCGCAAAAAACGCTGTTTGCGCTGTGAAGGCACAAACTGATTGAGTTTGACAAAGAGCAGACTGTCCTGACGGTGATACAAAGGCTCAGTAAGTGCGCCCGAATTGAGCCCTAACTGATAGGGATTTCCTGAAAGGTAGAGCTCCCACAAGCCTTGTTGATTTTTTGCAATATAGTTATCCTGAAAATACCGCAACGTATCATTTAGTGCAGTAATTTGAGGTTTCTGGTACGGATAGGTTACCTCAGGCGGAGTGATTTTCTTGTAGAAAATACCGCAAGAGGTGAGCAGGAGGTAAAAAGTAAGAAGTAAGAGTTTTTTCATTTTGCCGACCCTTCGAACTGCTGATTAAGGTGCAAAAATAGGGATAATTTTTTAATACCCAAAATGCCAATAATGCCAATAATGCCAATAATACCAGAAATGCGAAAATTGTAGTTTTCTGAGTATCTAGTAAAAATTCGTACGGATTCGGAGAATATCGGAGATAGTCGAAGGTAGTAGGAGAGTATACTTAGCTTATAGAAAGCTTATAGGAAGCTTATACGAATGTTGGACGATTGGTATAGAAAGGGTATACAAAGAGTTGATTATTAATGATTAAGAGCTAAAAGTGAATTGTTAAAAAGAGTTAAATAACCCAAAGTAAGACAGTAGTAAAAAGAAAGTAACACAGAGCAAAAGTAGTTTAAAAATTGGTAATTGGTATTTTTTTACTACTTTTGCAGTCAGAATAGAAATTGGCAAATTAGCACATATGACAGAACCCAAAAAATACAACCCTACTGATTTAGAAGAAAAATGGTATGCCTATTGGCTTGCCCACAACTATTTTCACTCAACCCCCGATGAGCGTACGCCCTATACCATTGTGATTCCGCCTCCTAACGTTACAGGAGTGCTCCATATGGGGCATATGCTCAACAACACCATTCAAGATGTACTTATTCGTCGTGCACGCCTCAAAGGCTTCAACGCTTGCTGGGTACCAGGTACTGACCACGCTTCTATCGCAACAGAAGCCAAAGTGGTGGCAAAACTCAAAGAACAAGGTATTAAGAAATCCGACCTCACTCGCGAGGAGTTCCTCGTACACGCGTGGGAATGGACACACCAATACGGTGGGGTGATTCTCGAACAACTCAAAAAATTAGGTTGCTCTTGCGATTGGGAGCGCACTAAATTCACTATGGACGAGGAGCTTTCGGCTTCGGTTATCAAAGTGTTTGTGGATTTGTACAACAAAGGACAAATATACCGCGGTCACCGTATGGTGAACTGGGATCCAGAGGCTAAAACTACCCTTTCTGACGAGGAAGTGATTTATGAAGAACGTCAAGGATTTTTATATCATTTGAAATATCAAATTGAGGGCACTAATGAGTACCTTGTGATCGCTACAACGCGCCCTGAAACGATTTTTGGCGATACTGCCATCTGCATCAACCCTAACGATGAGCGTTGGCAACACCTCAAGGGCAAAAAAGCGATTGTGCCTATCTGCAACCGCGTGATTCCGATTATCGAAGATGAGTACGTAGATATGGAATTTGGTACAGGTTGCCTGAAAGTAACCCCTGCACACGACCCTAACGACAAGGTGTTGGGCGACAAACATCAGTTGGAAGTAATTGACATTTTCAATGATGATGCAACCCTTAATCACTACGGTTTACACTATGCTGGCAAAGACCGCTTTGTGGTGCGCAAAGAGATAGTAGCCGAATTAGAAGAAAAAGACTTACTCGCTAAAAAAGAGACTTATACTAACAAAGTGGGGACGTCAGAGCGTACCAAAGCCGTGATAGAACCCCGCCTTTCTGACCAGTGGTTCCTCAAAATGGACACCCTTATCCAGCCAGCTATCAAGGCGGTATTGGAAGACGAAAGCATCAAGTTATACCCTAAGAAATTTGAAAATACTTATCGCCATTGGGTAGAGAACGTACGCGATTGGAATATCTCACGCCAATTGTGGTGGGGACAACAAATTCCTGCTTACTACTACGGCGAGGGCAAAGACCAATTTGTAGTAGCCGAAACTAAGGCTGAAGCCCTCGCTTTGGCTAAAGAAAAGAGTGGCAATGCTCATCTTACTGAAGCCGATTTGCGACAAGATGAAGATGCCCTTGATACTTGGTTCTCATCTTGGTTATGGCCAATGAGCGTTTTCAACGGTATTTTAGAGCCTAATAATCCTGAAATTGAGTATTATTACCCAACCAACGATTTGGTAACAGGACCTGATATCCTTTTCTTCTGGGTAACCCGAATGATAGTAGCAGGCTTTGAGTATAAAGGCGAGCGTCCGTTTAGCAATGTCTATCTTACCGGATTAGTACGCGACAAGCAACGTCGCAAAATGTCTAAATCCTTAGGCAACTCACCCGATGCCCTCAAACTCATCGCCGATTACGGGGCTGATGGCGTGCGCGTGGGGCTCTTGCTCTCATCGGCAGCAGGTAATGACTTGCTGTTTGACGAAGCCCTTTGTCAACAAGGAAAAGGATTTGGTAACAAATTGTGGAATGCTTTCCAATTGGTAAAAGGATGGCAAGTGGATAGCTCAGTAGCACAACCTGCAGCAGCCAAGCTCGCTTTGCAATGGTTTGAAGCTAAGTTCAACGCAGTACTCACCGAAGTAGAAGACCATTTTGAGAAATATCGCATCTCCGATGCCCTAATGGCAATTTATAAACTCGCCTGGGACGACTTCTGTGCGTGGCTTTTGGAAATGGTAAAACCCGAATACGGCAAACCGATGGACAAAGCAACTTATGAGGGCGTGGTAGCCGCTTTTGAGAATTTACTAAAACTCCTTCACCCCTTTATGCCATTCCTTACCGAGGAAATATGGCAAAGTTTAGCGCCTCGTACCCCTGAACAAGCCCTTATCGTGGCTACCTACCCCACCGTACAGCCGTACGACGAAAAACTATTGGCTGAATTTGACTTTGCTGCCGAAGTGATAGCAGGTATCCGCACGGTGCGCAAAGAGAAGAATATACCTTTCAAAACACCGCTTAGCCTTTCAGTATTAAACAAAGAGCAAATGAGCAATCGTTTTGATGTGGTACTTAGCAAAATGGGTGGACTTGAGGCTATTACCGAAGTAAGTACAGCCATAGAAGGCGCAATGTCTTTCCGCGTAAAAGCTAATGAATATTTTATCCCAATGGAAGGGGCAGTGAATGTAGAAGAGGAACTCAAAAAACTACAAGAGGAACTCACCTATACACAAGGCTTTTTAGCATCGGTACGCAAGAAACTTTCTAATGAGAAGTTTGTAAACTCAGCACCTGCTCAAGTAGTAGATAACGAGCGTAAAAAAAAAGCTGATGCATTAGCGAAAATTGAAACACTTGAAAAAGCGATAAAAGCAATTAACAATTGATGATTAGATAAATGGAACACTTAAAACAAATGATAGATGAGGCGTGGGAGAATCGCTCACTGCTTCGTGAGGAAATTGTACAACAGACTATCCGTGAGGTGATTCACCTCTTAGATTTAGGTCAGTTGCGAGTGGCAGAGCCTACTGCCGATGGCTGGAAAGTAAACGAATGGGTAAAAAAAGCGGTTGTGCTTTACTTCCCTATCCAAAATATGAAACCCGTAGAGGTGGGTATCTTTGAGTTTCACGATAAGATTCCGCTCAAACACAACTACGATGAGAAAGGAGTGCGTGTAGTACCTCCTGCTGTAGCACGTCGTGGTGCTTTTATCGCCAAAGGAGCTATACTGATGCCCAGCTATGTGAATATAGGGGCGTATGTAGATGAAGGTACAATGGTAGATACGTGGGCTACTGTGGGTAGTTGTGCCCAGATAGGCAAACACGTGCACTTAAGTGGTGGCGTAGGTGTAGGGGGAGTATTAGAACCCTTGCAAGCAGCCCCTGTGATAGTAGAAGACGGGGCTTTCATCGGATCGCGTTGTATCTTGGTAGAAGGAGTACGCGTAGGCAAAGAAGCGGTACTTGGTGCTAATGTAGTGCTTACAGCCTCTACTAAAATCATTGATGTAACGGGCAGTGAACCTAAAGAACTGAAAGGCTATGTACCTGAACGCTCGGTAGTGATTCCTGGTAGTTACACCAAGCACTTCCCTGCTGGCGATTACCAAGTGCCTTGTGCCCTTATCATCGGGCAGCGTAAAGCCTCAACTGACAAGAAAACTTCACTAAATGATGCCCTTAGAGAATATGGAGTTTCTGTATAAGAAAAGTGATGAGGATATAAAATAGAAAAGGCTACCCCAAAGGTAGCCTTTTTAATAGATAATAGATTTAGAATTTATATCCTATCTTAATACCAAAGTTAGGTTCGATAGCCCAAAACTTCTTATTTTCATTAACTTGTTTACCAAAGTTTCGTGCAATATTTGCGAAAGGAGCGATGATAAAGGTATCGTCGAGATTCCATTGGTAACCTGCCCCTACACCTAAGATAAAACTATCCAAACGCGTTTTTACTCCATCTTCAGAGAATGTTCCAAAGCGTTGTTTGATAAAAGGATTTACATAGAGCCCTGTGCCTCCGTCTTCTTCAAAATAATAGTTATATCCTATTTGAATACTAGTGGCTTTATACTTTTCTCCACTCTTTTTAGGGAATACAGAAAAGCGGTCGTTAAAGAAAATAGTTCCTTCGATAGACTGATTAGGAGCTATGTAATGTTCATAACCTAACTCTACAGAAGCTAACCATATAACATTCAAGATATTCAAGTTTACTTGATGTTGGCGGAAATCACTTTGAGCAAATGTTTTTGCTGAGAAAAACATAAGCATTACAGCTACAATAATTTTTTTCATCGGTTTTCTTAGTTTAAAAATAATGGCAAAGATACTACTTTTATGCTAATACACAAAAATAATACTATAAAATCAAAAAAAGTCCAGTGTGTAGCACACTGGACTTTTATATGTAAAACTAACTAATTCACTTGTGAAGAAAAGGTAACAACTATTAAAAACACTAAAAAAGAATACAGACTTCACAAGGAATCGCAAACGAAATATAAAGACTTTACTACTATTATATTCCTTTACTAATAGTGGGGCAAAGGTATATATTATTTTGAATACATCCAAATAAATAGTAGAATAATTTTAAATAACATACACTTAATACTGATAATCAATATGTAGCATATTATCTATTTTTCTATCCAACTTGCATATTTGGGATAGTTTAGGGCAGTTCGCTCGATGAGAGTTTTCTGTTCATCGGTAATATTTTTGAGTTTTTTAGCAGGAACGCCAGCATAGAGGCTCCCTTTTTCTATATGGGTATTAGGAGGTACTACGGCTCCAGCAGCTACAATGCTATGGCTTTCTACCACACATCCGTCCATTACGATACTTCCCATACCTATAAGCACATCATCTTCGATAGTACAGCCGTGTACAATAGCGTTATGCCCTATGGACACACGATTGCCAATGGTTGTGGGGTGTGTTTGATAGGTAGCGTGAATCACTACACCATCTTGGATATTGGTGTCATCACCTATGCAAATAGTGTTTACATCGCCACGAATAACCGCATTATACCACACCGTACAGCGGTCGCCTAACTGCACATCACCGGTAAGGGTAGCATTTTCAGCAAAAAAGCAACCTTCCCCAAAGGTAGGTTGCTTTCCGTTAACTTTCTTGACTAACATATTCTTTTAGTTTATCGATTATCTCTTGTAGACCATTAGTTTTTATCTCGAAAGTAGTAGCCAATAGCATTCCTAATTTTCCTTTGGGAAATCCTTGGGTGCTAAACCACTCGAGGTAATAGGAAGGTAAATCAGCAATCATAGTACCCTTGTACTTGCCATAAGGCATTGGGGTTGTGATGATTTCTTTGAGAATTTCGGAGTTCATAGAGAAAATTAGAAAATTAGTAGATTAGGAAATTTTTGAATTAATCAGGCAATTTAGAACAAAGGTTCCTGTTTAGAACTTCTAAAATGGCGTATTTCTATTATATTTTTTTCTTTATCAACTTTGTAATAAACAAGAAACTTTCCTTTTAGAATAGTTCGCCTATAAATATTTAGGTCTTTGTTATAATACGATAAGGCATACGGATCTATTGAAATCTCTTTTTCTAAATCTATCAAAGCCTTAGTAATTTTATCGGAATAAGAAAAACTACCATTTCTTTCGTCCCAATAATCAAGTGTATCGTTATAATTTCTTTCAGCTTCTTGAGTCCACTTTACTTTCATAACGCTGTCTTCTTCGTTCTGTAGCCCTTCTGTGTACTTCAGAACTATCCACTAACATTCCTAATCTTGATTGTTCTTCTGAAAGAGCTAAACTTCTAAGGTCTTCTTCAGTAAGCTCACTAAAATCATCTGCTCTTTCTACAACTGTTGTTTTTAGTTTAAACTTATCAAACAATGGTTGAAATATGGATAATTCTGTGGAATTAAAAGTTATTTTTAATGTGGTTGTATCCATAGTTTAACAATTAAAAGTTGTCTATTTCTTTGTAAATTAACAAATCTGTGAATTAATTAGATAATTTCCCAACTTTGCCAAAGGTAAGAGCCACACTGGCAAGAAACTTTGGCAAAGTGTAGGGCGTAAATTCGCAAAGCAATTGTGATATTAGTGTGTAGCTCGTACTCTTTTTCCTTCGTTACGCTCTATTTTATGGTTAGGGCGCGTCCATTTAGGGTTTTCGCCTAAGGAATGATATTGAGAATCTTCTGCTTCTACGGTGTGTGGTTGTGGATGCGTTTCAAAAGGTTTCTGAATACGCATACCGAGTACACCGAGCATTTGCATATCCTCATTGATATCGGGGTTAGGAGTGGTGAGGAGCTTATCGCCTGCGAAGATAGAGTTGGCTCCCGCAAAGAAACAGAGAGCTTGTCCTTCTTGGCTCATTTGGGTACGACCTGCGGAAAGGCGCACTTGCGATTGTGGCATCACAATACGCGCGGTAGCTACCATACGCACCATCTCGAAGATATCTACGGGCTCACAGTCTTCCAAAGGTGTTCCTTCTACGGGCACTAAGGCATTGATAGGCACCGACTCGGGTTGTGGATTGAGCGTAGAAAGCGCTACGAGCATTCCGGCGCGGTCTTCGAGTGATTCACCCATACCAATAATCCCTCCACTGCACACAGTGATATTGGTTTTGCGCACGTTGTCAATCGTTTTGAGGCGGTCGTCATAACTACGGGTAGAAATGATTTCTTTGTAGTATTCTTCTGACGTATCGAGGTTGTGATTGTAAGCATACAAGCCTGCTTCCGCCAAACGTTTGGCTTGATTTTCGGTAAGCATACCGAGTGTACAGCACACTTCCATATCCAGCTTATTGATAGTACGCACCATTTCGAGCACCTGTTCAAATTCGGGACCATCTTTTACGTTACGCCACGCTGCCCCCATACACACACGTGAAGCTCCTGCTGATTTAGCACGAAGGGCTTGGGCTTTTACGTGAGTAACACTCATCATATCGGCGTTTTCTATTTTTACTTCGGTTTCGTAACGCGCCGATTGCGGACAGTAAGCACAGTCTTCGGAACAACCTCCGGTTTTAATAGAGAGTAGTGTAGAGACTTGTACCGAGTTAGGGTCGTGATATTTACGGTGCACGGTAGCGGCTTCGTAGAGCAACTCCATTAGGGGTTTATTGTAAATAGCCATTATTTCTTCTTTCGTCCAATTATGACGGGTTTCGGCATTGCTACAGCCACACGTATGTTGATTTTCGCACATAGTTCTTTTCTTTATTTCGGGGGCAAAGATACAAAACAATTGACAATTGACAATTAACAATTGACAAATACTAAGATTTTTTGCACTTGTTCCTCTATAGTAAGAAAAAATACAAAGCGATTGACAATTAACAATTAACAAATGCTAAGATTTTTTGTACTTGTTCCTCTATCGTAAGATTGGTATTATCGATAACTATGGCATCATCAGCTTTTTTGAGAGGTGACTCTTTGCGGGTAGTATCGATATGGTCGCGGTGCTGGATATTGGCAAGCACTTCGTCGAACGATGCTTTATCGCCTTTGGCTTGTAACTCTTTATAACGGCGCTGGGCGCGCACTTGTTCGCTAGCGGTCATAAATATTTTAAGTTCAGCATTGGGGAATACCGTTGTACCTATATCGCGTCCGTCCATTACAATACCTTTGTCTTTCCCCATTTTGCGTTGAAGGTCTACTAGGTAAGTGCGCACTTCGGGTTGTTTGGCAACTTCGCTCACCCAATTGGCTATTTCAATACCGCGTATTTCGTTTTCGATATTCTTACCGTCTAAATAAATTTCAGAAAATCCTAACTCAGGGTTGTACACGAACTTTATTTCCGACTTTCGCAGGGCTTTCATCAGCGGTTTTACTTCGATGCTCGAGGTAGAAACATAGCCTTTTTCTAAGGCTAAATAAGTAACGGCGCGGTACATCGCACCTGTATCGATATAGACGTAGCCCAACGCTTTGGCTACGGCTTTGGCAGTAGTACTCTTTCCTGTTGAGGAATAGCCATCAATGGCAATGATAATATTCATTAGTGTTTAGTTATTAGTTTTTAATCGTTAGTTATTTGTAGAGTGATGGGGCTATTTCTATTTCGGTTACAACTTTTTTGTTTTTATCGTAGTAATAATAGTATAGCGTTATATTGTTATCAATGAAAAAGCGCATCTTTCCGCGATTGCTTTTTAGGTTTTGTACAATAGCTTCCTTAGCTGCTGATGCGTCAAACTCTACTCCTTCGGAATCGAAATTAAAGAGGGTTACATAATACCCCATAGTTTTTTCTCCTTTTAGGGCAACACTATCTAAGCGCACCCCCTCTTCTATTATTTGTGGTAACTGCTGGTTCATTTCGGCTACTTGATTCTTCATTTCATCGGTAACTAAATCGTTTTTAGCTTTTGAAAAGAAGGAGCTTGTGAGATAGCGCGTCGTAAAGAATGCTGCTAAAAATACCACAACAAAAGACACCACACCCACTATTACTCCAATAATGTTTTTAGTGCGATTGTTCTTTCGGGATTCTTGAGTGTTAAGAAAATCGTTCATTTTTGTCTCTTTTTAACGCTACAAAGATATAAAACAAAAAGCAAACTGCAATGCCCTGATGCGTTTTTATCTTAAAAAAATACAACTATCTAATGATAAATACTTAAAAACAATGAGATAAGAAAATGAGGAAATGAGAAAATGAGAAAATGAGGAAATGAGAGAATGAGGAAATTTGGAAATGAGAAAATGAGGAAATGAGAGAATGAGGAAATGAGAGAATGAGGAAATGAGGTGGAGGCTACAAGGAACGCGCTATCGGAGGGGATTAACTTTGCCAAAGGTCGTAGCACGACGGGCAATTAACTTTGGCAAAGTGTGTACTGCAAAGATGATGTGTTGGGACTATTAAGAAAATCCGAAGGATATCGGAAGAGTTCGGAAGAGGTGATTCAGATGAAAGGTAAAAAATGAGCTGTAATTTGGGTGGGGTTAGCTTATAGAGAGCTTATAGGAAGCTTATACGAATCTTGGACGATTGGTATAGAAAGGGTATATAAATAATTGATTAATAATATAATACAACAACGCTAAAAATGTTAAAAACAGGGTTTCGAGGCGAAAGAAAAGGGAATGAGTAATGGATATGAATAAGGACTCGGAGCTTACTCAAAAGTCGGTGAGCTATTGTAGAACGCTATGCGAGATTAGAAATTAGTTTTACGTATACCCAAAAGATGTTATATTATATCGAATAAACGTTATTAAATAGAAATTCATATAAACTGATAAACAGCAAGATAAGAGGAGGTTAGCTATAAAGTTTTAAGAAAAAGTGTAAGAATATTTGTGTAGGTCAAAAAAAAATCGTAAAATTGCACCCGCAAAAAGTAGTGTCTACAAAACACTTAAATAACTGATTTATAAGGTAAATATATAATAGAAAGAAAAATAATATGGGTTTTTTTGATTTCTTGACAGAAGAAATAGCCATTGATTTGGGTACTGCGAACACCCTCATTATTCACAATGACAGGGTAGTGATTGATAGTCCATCGATTGTAGCAATAGATAGGACAACCAGAAGAATTATAGCCGTAGGTAGAGAAGCACGGCTAATGCAAGGGAAAACACACCCTAATATCACGACTGTTCGTCCGCTAAAAGACGGGGTAATTGCCGACTTTGACGCTTCGGAACAGATGATAGGAATGCTCATTAAGAGTATACCTGCGTTGCGCAAACGCTTTTTCTCGCCTTCGTTGCGTATGGTAGTTTGTATCCCCTCAGGAATTACCGAGGTGGAAACGCGTGCGGTACGCGAGTCGTGCGAACGTGTGAACGGTAAGGATATTTACCTCGTACACGAACCAATGGCAGCGGCTATTGGTATAGGGCTTGACATTATGCAACCTAAGGGTAATATGATTATCGACATAGGTGGGGGTACTACCGAGATTGCGGTGATTGCCTTAGGGGGTATTGTATGCGACAAGTCGGTAAAAATTGCAGGGGATATTTTCAACTCGGATATTGTGCACTATATGCGTACACAACACAACCTTTACGTAGGGGAAAGTACTGCAGAAAACATTAAGATGACCGTAGGAGCTGCTACTGAAGACCTCGATGCCCCACCAGATGATATTATGGTACAAGGGCGTGACCTGCTCACCGGTAAACCTAAGCAAGTGCAAGTATCCTACCGCGAAATGGTGAAAGCACTGGATAAGTCTATTCTTCGTATAGAAGATGCTATAATGGAGACACTTTCGCAAACACCTCCTGAATTGGCTGCCGATATCTATAATACAGGTATCTATATGGCAGGTGGTGGATCGATGTTGCGAGGGTTAGACAAACGTATTTCTATGAAAACTGACCTCCCTGTATACGTAGCCGAAGACCCTTTGCGTGCCGTAGTACGTGGAACAGGTATCACTCTAAAAAACATTAACAAATTCAGAAGTATTTTATTAAAGTAAAAATAGATAGAGGTAAGAGATAAGAAACAAGAGGTATGAACCAAATCATTCAATTCTTTATGAGGTCGAGGGACTTTTTTGTGTTCCTCGCACTGTTCTTATGCGCTATTGGTTTGGTTTTTAACAGCAATTATTATCCTCAGAGTGCTTACATAAACTCAGCGAATGCAGTGTCGGGTAGGCTTTACAGTTTCACAGACTATTGGGCACAATATTTTAGCTTACGCGGTCAGAACGAAACCCTTACTGAGGAGAATAGAGCTCTGCGCTCACAACTCTTACGGATGGAACAGCAAATCCGCAATATATCTCTTGTAGATTCGGTGTCATTCCCCACTACCGATTCACTGAAATACAAGGTACTTAAAGCAAATGTGATAAAAAATAGTTTCCGTTTAAAAAACAACTACCTCACTATCGACAAAGGTACGAAAGACGGTGTAAAGCAAGATATGGGAGTGCTCTCGCCACAGGGAGTTGTGGGAATAATAGAGAATACTTCGGAGAGGTTTGCTACTGTACAAAGTGTACTGAATACTAGGTCGGCACTGAATGCAATGGTGAAGCGCACACAACACTTTGGTTCATTGCGTTGGGATACCCGAGAGGTGAATAAAGTACAGCTGTTAGAAGTACCTAATATAGCCCCTATACAGAATGGAGACACGATTGTAACAGGGGGTATGTCGAACATATTCCCCAAGGGAATTCCTATTGGCAGGATAGTTCATTTTGAAAAGAGCAAAAAGGATAATACGTATATCATTGATGTAAAGCTATTTGCTGATATGTCGAACCTTGAATATGTGTATATTATTGAAGATAGAGATAGAGCAGCCGTTTCTGACTTAGAAAAACAGAACCCAAAATGAGTCACCCAGTAGTAAGAAATGTATATTTATTTGTATTCTTAGTGTTGTTGCAGGTACTCATCTTCAACAATGTGGAGTATTGGGGCTATGTAAATCCGATGGTTTACATAGTGTTTATACTGTTATTACCCTATCGTGAAAACAGAATGCCTTCATTGGTAGCGGCATTTTTAATAGGGTTGTGTATAGACATTTTTTCTAATACGGGAGGGTTGCACGCTGCCAGTAGTGTACTCATAGCTTATTTGCGTAATCCGATACTACTAACAGTATTTGGCAAGAATTTTGAGTATCAAGAATTGGATTTGCTCGCTTATCCGTTTTCTAAGATTTTTAGCTATACAACCTTGATGGTGGTAGTGCATCACACACTGTTTTATTTCTTAGAAGTCTTTAACTTCAATCACTTGTTTCTTACATTAGCAAAGATTGTAGGAGCATCTATCTTCACTATCATCGTTTGTTTGCTATTCATCTATCTGTTTAGTAAAAATAAGAAATGAGAAAATATCTGTTGCCCATTATTATTCTTTTTGTGGCAGTGGTGTTCTTAGTACGGTTATTCTTCTTACAAGTAATATTTCACGAGGAAAATACAGGAATTGACAACATTGCTATTGAAACGGTATACGATTACCCCGAACGCGGATATATTTACGACCGTAATGGAGAACTATTAGTATCGAACCAACCTGCCTATGACGTGATGGTTGTGCCCAGTGAGGTGAAAACTCTCGATACCTTAGAGCTTTGTGGACTCCTTGAAATCAGTAAAGAAGAGTTTAGGGAACGACTCATAAAAGCAAGTGATTACTCACGCAAAAAACCTTCGGTAATCGTGCACCAGCTCTCCAAAGATGATTATGCTGTTCTACAAGAAAAGTTGCGCAAGTTTCAAGGATTTTATATACAGAAGCGAATGCTCCGCAGTTACCTCACCCACAATGCGGGGAATGTATTGGGATATATCAGCGAGGTAAATGAATGGGAACTAAAAAAGAACCCTTATTACTTAGCTGGTGAACTGATAGGTCGCAGTGGGGTAGAAAAACAATACGAGGAATTCTTACGAGGTAAAAAAGGTGTACAATTCTTCCAAAAAGACAAACACAATGCTGCCATTGAACGCTATAAGAATGGCGCAATGGATACTTTGCCTATCACTGGACAACCATTGCAACTAACCATAGACATCAATTTGCAAGCCTATGGCGAAATGCTGATGCAACACAAACACGGCGGAATCGTAGCTATAGAACCTAAAACAGGTGAGATTCTCGCATTGATATCAGCACCTACTTTTGACCCTGCTCTGTTGGTAGGACGTGAACGTTCTAAGAATTACACAGCCCTTTATAACGATTCGATTGCTAAACCTCTTTACGACCGCACACTATTAGCAGAATACCCACCAGGTTCGCCATTTAAAGTAATAAACGCACTCATAGGCTTACAGGAAGGTGTGATAACACCTGGTAGTGTGTTCAGCTGTGGAGGAGGTTATCGTTTTGGAGGGCGTATAATGCGTTGCCACTGCGGGCGCAGTTCTAATGACCTATTACACGGGATAGCTTTTTCTTGTAACTCTTATTTTGCAAATACCTATAAGCGTGCTATTGATATGAAAACCACTTCGGCAGTGGGTATGGACAAGTGGAATGCTCACGTACGAAGTTTTGGATTGGGAAGCTTTTTAGGTGCTGACCTACCGACAGGACGTGCAGGGAAAGTACCTAATACTGCTTTGTATGACAAACAATATGGTAAAGGTCGCTGGAATGGCACAACCAATATCTCTAACGCTATTGGGCAAGGAGAATTGCTTACCACTCCTATACAGCTTGCTAATGTGATGGCAGCCATCGCTAATAGAGGTTATTACTATACCCCTCATATCGTAAAAAAAATAGATAATAAAATTACTCCTTTTCAAGAGTATACCGTTGCTAAACACACTACAATAGCCCCTAAGAACTTTGAACCTGTGATTAAAGGTATGAATATGGCATATGAACAAGGTACCGCACGCCGTACCCAAATTGAAGGTATTAATATTGCTGCTAAAACAGGTACCGCCGAAAACTTTATAAAAGTGAATGGCAAGCGTATGCAACTTACTGACCACTCTATATTTGTAGCTTTTGCCCCCATAGAAGACCCTAAGATTGCTATTGCCGTATTTGTGGAAAACGGGTATTACGGAGCACGAGTAGCTGCTCCCATCGCCTCACTAATGATTGAAAAATACCTAAAAGGGGAAGTATACCGCTGCGACCTCGAAAAGCAAATGCTCGAAAAGAGTCTTGAAGACGAATATATGAAGCCTTATAGTGGATTGCCTTTTACCATCAACCGATAATGAAGAAAATTATATTAGCCTCAGGCTCACCGCGCCGTCAGCAGTTCCTGAGAGAATTAGATTTCCCTTATGAGGTAGTCCTCAAACCCATAGACGAAACCTACCCTAAACACTTAAAGCGAGAGCAAATCACCGACTATCTCGCCCAGCTGAAAGCTACGCCCTTTGCAGGTGAAATACCTACGGATTGTGTGCTTCTCACCTCTGATACTATTGTGTGGCACGAAGGTAAAGCCCTTGGTAAACCGAAAGACGCTACCGAAGCCTTCGCAATGTTGCGTTCGCTCTCGGGGAAGACTCACGAGGTAATTACCTCTATATGTTTTACTACTAATGAAAAGCAAATAACGGAGCACTGTATTACGAAAGTAACCTTTAAAGAGCTTTCCGATGACGAAATAACCTATTACATCAGTCACTATCAGCCATTTGACAAAGCAGGAGCTTACGGTATACAGGAGTGGATAGGACATATAGGAGTTACCACTATTGAAGGCTCTTATAACAACGTAATGGGACTACCTACACACTTAATTAAAGAACAAATATAAAACAAATAAACTCTGGTAATTCTTGAATTTTACCAGAGTTTTTTCTTATATACTAATTAGCTTAAACTATTAAGAAACAATTTATTAAGAAAAATAATAAAAAAAGAATCATTAAAAAAATTGCAGTTTTAAAATATTTATTGTACTTTTGGGGCTGTATTTTAAATAGAAATACAAATGGCTATATTTAATAAAGAGAGAGATAATAAAAAGATTATTATGGCAGCAGAAAATCCCACAGGAAGTAGCAACCGTATTGTTACTGAAACAAAATTCAAAGGAGAAATCAATTCAAAATCTGATTTTAGAATTGATGGTGAAGTGGAAGGAACTTTCCAAACTTCAGGTAAATTAGTAGTAGGCAGAACCGGTGTAATAAAAGGCACTGTGATTTGCGAAAACGCCGATATTGAAGGTAAAATAACAGGTACCCTCAAAGTGAGTAGTATTTTAAGTTTAAAATCTACTGCAGTTGTAGAAGGCGAAGTGTACGTAGATAAGCTTTCTATAGAACCAGGAGCGGTATTTAACGTTTCTTGCTCGATGAAAGGAGGCAAAAACAGCTTTACCATCAATGAAAAACCACAAGCACCACTTACAGCCGAAAAACAACCACCTAAATAAGTGGATTACCTTTTCACAAATAGGGCTACAAATGGCTATTACCATAGCCATTTGTAGCTTTTTTGGTGTTTGGTTAGATGGTAAATTTCCTAATGAGTACTCTCTATGGACAGTGGTATGTTCGCTTTTTGGGGTATTTGGAGCTATGTATTCAGTAATTAAGAAAGCCCAACAGATGAGCGATGAAGAGTAACATACTCCTGTTTGTGAAATATTTATTATTGCTTATTGCCGGAGGGGTAGGACTCTTTTGGCTGTATGATTATTGCGTAAACACAGAGGGTATTAGTTTGTACTATTCGCTAAAAACCTTGCTCATCTTCCATTGTGGTTTATCTTTCTTCTTATTTAGTATTATCTTCATCGTAAACAAAAGACGCAAACAGCACACTGCTTTTGCTTTTATGGCGGGGTTTGTATTGCGTTTTGTAGCCGTAGTAATTCTCTCACTTCCGCTGGTAAAAACTGTAAGTCCTTCACCTTTATACGAAATGCTCTTCATCTTATTGCCCTCTTTTTATTTCACAACCATAGAGGCTGTATTAGCGATTCGGTTGATAAAATAAGTGGGAGCCGTATGGCGGGTAGAAAATTAGAAAATTTGGAAATTAGCAAATGAGAGAATTAGGAAATTTGAAAATGAGAGAATTAGCAAATTAACAGATTAGCAAATGGGATAAATGCCAATAATACCAGAAATACCAGAAATGCCAATAATACCAACAAGAAGAATGGACGGTTCGGACAGGTCAGAGGAGAGGTTGGAGGATTCGGAAGGAAACGGAGGAGTTCGGAAGGGCGTGTTGAGGTAAAAGGTAAAAAATGAGCTGTAATTTGGGTGGGGTTAGCTTATAGAGAGCTTATAGGAAGCTTATACGAATCTTGGACGATTGGTATAGGAAGGGTATATAAGAGGTTGATTGATAATATGATACAATAGGGTTAAAAATGTTAAAAACGGGGTTTCGAGGCGAAAGAAAAAGAATCCTCACCCCGTCCCTCTCCCAAGGAGAGGGGGAGTGTGGTGACGGAAAATCAAAAGAAACCTCCCACCTTACACATACTCCGCTCTCACGGTGCACATACCCAGTTGTTGCTGGCTATCTCGGAGAAGGGGAAGGTAGCAACGGAAAAGGGAGCAAATGACGAAGGACGAGGGACGAATGACGAGGGCAAGACAATGGTAAGATAAGGGAAATTTAAAAACCGAGTGTGGCAATTTTGTGGGAAAATACCTTGTTAAAGACACTATTTATGATTTTGAATCAGAAGTATAACTTTTTTTGTTAAAATATTAGGCAATATCAAAAAAATGCTGTAATATTGCACCATAATTTTAATCTCATAATTTTACACAGTATGGATGCACAAAAAGTGGATATGTTTATCGTAACTAATGGTAAATTTTTCAGACCTGAAATCGTTCCTCAAATTCGTGAAAAGCTTCTTTCTTTGGACGAATCAAAATGGGTAATGCTACAAACGATACAATTTAAAGACCCTACAACTTCTCTCCTCATTTCTATTTTTGCAGGACATTTGGGTATTGACCGTTTCTACATCGGCGATGTAGGTATGGGAGTTGGTAAATTACTTACTTGTGGTGGTTTGGGTATTTGGACGATTGTGGACTGGTTCCTAATTATGGACGCTACAAGAGACAAAAATGCGGAATTATTAGCTTCAGCACTTAGTTACTAATTGACGACTAAAAAGTTCTATACTTTCATCACACTCCTATGTCTTGCCTGTTGGGGGTGGCTACTTAGCCACTATGTTTTTCACGGACAGGACATAGGGGTTACTGTTTGTGCAATAAAGAATGTTACGGGGTACCCCTGTCCGTCGTGTGGTACCACGCGGTCGGTTGAGGCTTTTTTTGAAGGACACTGGGGAGAGGCGTTACTGACCAATCCGCTTGGGGTATTGGCATCGGTATTACTTATCATTACTCCGTTGTGGTTACTTTATGATTTATGCAGAAAGAAAACTACTTTGCAGGGAGCTTACATAAAGTTTGAACAATTCTTTACACGCCCTTACGTGTATATTCTTTTTTTTACTCTGATAGTACTGAACTGGATTTGGAATATTTATAAAGGTTTATGATAGAAACTAAACAATTAAATGAACGCATCAGCGATGGTGACAAGGAGCGCGCTGCCAATAGCTATATAATGTCGATAGTGGCTATTATGGCGGGAATGCCTTTGCCTATCATCAATCTACTGGCTACCATATTCTTTCTGGTGGCACATCGCAAAGGCTCTTATTTTGTGCGTTGGCATTGTTATCAAGCCTTCGTTTCACAACTCTTCTTATTTTTTGTAAACACCACTACTTTCTGGTGGACTGTATCAATAGTATTGGGGAGCAATTTAGTAACTAATGCTTATATTGCTTGGCTGATTATAGCCTTTATCTTTAATGTCTATGAAATTATAGGCACGTTTTATTCTGCCATAAAGATACGCAAGGGCAAACATTTATCGTGGTGGTTTTACGGTGATATTGTAGATTTAATAGTGAAAAAATAATGAATAAAGTAATATCAAGAGGCACTATTTTACTGTGTGTTTTCTTTGGCGGTTGGTTTTTACTGCAACAAGTAAACTGGTTGGGGATTTTTAAGATTAATCCGCTGATAAGGAATGAATATGTGAAGAAAATAGAGGTGAAACTGGGTGAAATGATGTTTAAGGACTTCACGAGCAGAAACTCGGTAGTAGAGGATAGCCTTGCGGTAGCGACTATCGACAGTATGGTGACCAAAATATGTGATGCTAATAACATCGACCGGAAGGAGCTGAAAGTGTACTTATTAGATAGTGAAGAGGTAAATGCTTTTGCTTTGCCTAATCACCAGCTGATGATTTATACAGGACTTGTAAAAAAGACCTCAAGCCCAGAAGCCCTTTGTGGGGTGATTGGGCACGAGCTGGCGCATATTGAAAAAGATCACGTAATGCAGTCGCTTGTAAGAGAATTAGGGATAGGCACTTTGTTTGCTATTATTTCGGGGCGGTCAGACCTTTCGATGATTACAGAAGTAGGCAGAATCGTATCTTCGAGTGCTTTTAACCGAAATATGGAAAAAGAAGCCGACCTTGTGGGACTTACCTATATACAAAATGCGAAGATAGACCCTAAACCTTTTGCTGAGTTTATAGGGGTAATAGATGATAAAAATACTCCGCCTTCGGCATTTAAATGGGTAAGCACTCACCCTTTCCCAAAGGATAGGAAAGAGTATTTGCTACAAAATATCAGTAAACAGCGAACTAACTACAAGCCTGTTATTTCTTCATCTACTTGGGAAACATTTAAGGAAATCATAGAGGAAGAATAATTATGCGACTCTTAGCTATAGACTACGGAACCAAACGCACAGGTATTGCTGTAACCGACCCTCTGCAAATCATCGCTTCGGGGCTTTGCACAGTAGAAACTTCTACCCTACTGGCTTTCCTAAAACAATACACTGCCGAGGAAGCCGTAGAAGCCTTTGTGATTGGGCAACCTAAACGAATGAACAGTGAGGATTCCAGCGTAGAGGCTGAGATACAAAAGTTTATCAGTAAGTTACAACAGGAGTTTCCAGAGATACCTATCCACCGTCAAGACGAACGGTTTACCTCCAAACTTGCTTTCCAAACAATGCTTGATAGCGGACTAAAAAAGAAACAACGCCAGAACAAAGCGCTGATAGATGAAATTAGTGCTACCATTATCCTTCAAAACTTCTTAGATAAACAACATTAAATAATATGACAACCCCTCCTAAAGCTAAACAAATACCTCATATATTCACCGAATTTGGCAACAAGCGCACCGATAATTACTATTGGCTACGCGAGCGCGAAAACCCTGAAGTTATTGCTTATTTAGAAGCCGAAAACGCCTATTATCAGGCGCAAACAGCACACACCAAACCTTTGCAAGAAACACTCTTTGCCGAAATGAAAAGTCGCATCAAAGAAAACGACAGTTCTGTGCCTTACTTTTACAACGGTTATTGGTATCAAACTCGTTATGAAGAAGGTAAGGATTATCCTATTTATGTGCGCTACAAGGAAACGCTCGATGCTCCCGAAGAAGTGCTTTTCGATTGTAATGCGATGGCTAAAGGCAAAGCCTACTTTCACCTCGATAGCTTTGCTATAAGCGACGACAACCAGTGGGCGGTTTTTGGGGTGGATACTGTATCTCGCCGGCAATATACCCTGCAAATCAAGAACCTCAGCACAGGTGAAATACTGCCCTATAAAATCAAAAATACCAACGGACAAGCGATTTGGGCAGCCGATAGTCGTACAATTTTCTATGTGAAGAACAACCAGCAAACCCTGCGCTCTTTCAAAGTATACCGCCATATTTTAGGTACTGACCCCAAAGACGATGTACTGATTTTCCACGAAAAAGACGATACTTTTGATGTGTTCGTCTACCGCGAGAAGTCTCGCAAATACCTTGTGATAGGCAGCGAAAGTACCCTTACATCCGAATATCAAATATTGAATGCCAATACCCCTCTCGAAGCTTTCAGAGTATTCCAGCCCCGTACACGAGGCTTGGAGTACGATATTGCTCATTATGAGGAGTATTTTTATATTCTCACCAATAAAGATGGTGCGACCAACTTCAAACTGATGCGTACCCCTGAAAGTGCTACAAGCTCAGAATATTGGGAAGAGGTAATTGCCCATCGTCCCGAAGTACGCCTAAACGATATAGAAATTTTTAAAGATTACTTAGTAGTCGAAGAAGTGTACAACGGCTTAGAACGCATACAAATACGCTCGTGGGACGGCTCAAAAGCGCATTATCTCCCCTTTGATAGCGAAACTTATACTGCCTATACTACTCAAAATATAGATTTCAACACCGAATGGCTCCGCTATAACTACCAATCATTAGCAACTCCTGCCTCTATTATAGAATATAATATGCGCACTGGCGAAGAGCGCCTACTAAAAGAACAAGAAGTATTAGGCGGGAACTTCAACAAAGATAATTATATAGAAGAACGCCTTTGGGCAACTGCCCCCGACGGAGTGAAAGTCCCTATTTCGCTCATCTACCGCAAAGACATAGTGAAAAATGGGCAAAATCCTTTGTTACTGTACGGTTATGGCTCGTACGGAGTAACCATCAATCCTTATTTTTCTACCACCCGTTTGAGCTTGTTAGACCGCGGTTTTATCTATGCTATTGCACATATCCGCGGAGGAGAGTATTTAGGTCGCCAATGGTATGAAGATGGCAAACTCCTCAAAAAGAAAAACACATTTACCGATTTTATCGCTTGTTCTCAGTTTCTCATCGCCGAAGGTTACACCTCTCCCGAACATCTATTTGCTGAAGGTGGCTCGGCTGGAGGTTTGCTAATGGGTGCTGTGGTGAATATGGCACCGCAATTGTATAAGGGCATTATCGCTTCTGTGCCTTTTGTGGATGTAGTAACCACAATGCTCGACGAGAGTATTCCGCTCACTACAGGAGAATACGACGAGTGGGGGAATCCTAACGATCCTGAATACTATGAGTATATGCTCTCCTATTCGCCTTACGACCAAGTGCGAGCCCAAGCCTATCCAGCAATGTACGTGAGTACCGGTTTGCACGACTCACAAGTTCAGTATTGGGAGCCCGCCAAATGGGTAGCTAAACTGCGAGAACTCAAAACCGACGACCATCCGCTATATTTAGACACCAATATGGAAGCTGGTCACGGCGGTGCCTCAGGACGCTTTGAAGCCCTAAAAGAAACTGCAAAAGAATACGCTTTTTTATTGGAATTAGAGAAAAATAGATAAACAAAAAAAGGAATGTTTAGTAAACATTCCTTTTTATAAAAGATACTACTCTATTAAAAATAGAATAGTATTTTATTTAATTTTTACTACTCTTCGTAGAAATTAATTTCAGAGAATCCCATCCAATAAGAGGAAGCGTTTTCATTATTAACAAAGTTTCCTACTGATAGACGTATAAGAGGAATAGCTTTTTTAAAGGTTATTACAATATCACCACTACCGTTATAAGTTATAGTTCCTTGATATTGCTCACTTCCTTGTGTCATACCAGCATACGCTGATATATTTTTCACTTGGTTCCCTGATATAGGTTTCAATACTACTGATTTTATAAGTCTTACTTTAGAAAAAGTAAAGTAATAATAAGCGCCATCTCTCACATAAGAATAGGTATTTTCATCTCCATCTAATAGAAATCTTGGAGAGTAATATATGTCTCCATAATAAGAAGCGATAATACCTTTTCTATCTATTATTTTACCTGATGGTTGAGTGCCCACTTCTACATTATCATTTGATGAGACTAACTCTTTAATGTCGAAATTCACAAAGAGTTTGTTATTACTCAATTCTTGTTCATTGCCTGAAGCATCTTTTACTACATATTTGAGAGGTAATGCGTATTCTCCCTTATTAGTAAAAGAATCTTCATTTAGATTGAAAGTAAGTTTTTTACTTAACGCATCGAAATCAGCTTCGGGGAGTGTTCCTTCAACTCCTGCAGGCGCGAGGGTTCTACCACTTAGCACAGCACTATCATCGCGCACTAAGGCTACTTTAAGTCCTGTTGGGAGTTCATAGCTACTCTTTATAGTGAAAGCGACTTCCTTATCACTATTTCCTATATAAACACTACCATTGTAGTAGCCTAAAAGTTTGGAAACAACTTTAGATTCAGCAGTGATTTTTATTTCTTCAGGGAAGACTTTTAGTACAAATACATCTTTTCCTTTAGGAAGTGTAAGACCGCTATCGGTTACTTTTAAGGCATAAGGCAAAATAACTTTTTTGTTAAAATTAGAGTTATTGCTAATAGTAAGCGTGAAAGTAACAGAAGTTTCACCTTTGCTAAGGGTTTTGGTAGCTTCGCTCAACTGAACAAGGTTAGCATCACCTAATTCAAAGCCTGAATAATTAGCTTTTACTTTGTTGTAAGCTGATGCATCGTAAGCAAATGATACTTGAACATCCTTATCATAAGGTTTGTCAAGCAGTCTTACTTCTACTTCTTTGGTATAGTTTCTATTAATAGTTACATTACCAAAAGAGAGCATTGGCAGATCGGCAACAGTGGGTCTGAGATAAATATAGTTAAGACGAGGGTCATACCCTAATTGGGTACGAATATCATTGTCTTCTATTTTTTTATCAATTTCCCAAGTAGTGCTATCGTTTTTTTCGACAGTAATCTCGTCTTTTTTACAAGATACTAATAGTGAAAAACAGAAAGCGACTGTTAAACTATTGAATATTATTTTTTTCATTGTGTTTATTTTTTAGAAGCTATTTCTTTACAGTATAGCCTCATTGTTATTACTAATCTTCTGTATCTAAGATTTCAGATGGGAATTTTACATTCTCTTTCCATTCTATCGTAGGAGTAAAGGTAGCTTCATCAATATCTTTTACATACGAATCACCATCTTGTTCTCCTGTATTATAGGGAGAAGTACCTTTTCTATAGATAGTGGTATTATTGTACTTGCTCATATCTTTAAAGCCGTCTTTTTTGGTGATAGGCAAGTAGGCTACCAAACCTTTACTAGTTGGATCAACAGGCAAGTATAAACCATCTACAATCTCAGCATCGGTAAGAACTCTGTTCCACAATCTAAACTCGCGGAAATAACGATTCGCAGAGTAAGAGGTTTGGGTATTTTCGATATTGATACGCATACCAGGAGATACTTTTAAGCTAGGGCGTTGATAAGTTTTAATAAGTTTACCATTGATATACAATTTAAGGAAAGAGTCTTTATAGGTGAAGGTAATTTGTACCCATTTTCCTACAGCAATATCTTTAGATTCTGCCCAATCGTCGGGACTATCTCCACCACCGTTTTTTACCTGTATTTTACCAGCATCTATACGGGTATAAGGTAACATTTCGCCTTGGAAAAGTGACATATTTACATTGGTATTATTATAGGAGTGAAATTCTTCAAACAAGAACATTCCTTGTATGGTAAATTCATCATTTCCTTGAATATTGTCGGCTACTTTCACTCCTAAACCATAGCCTTGTTTAATTTTGGCTACTGAAGTTTTGAACGGACGACTAAGGCTTATTACCACATCTTTATTAGAAAGAATAGGCAAAGAAGCAGAGACGATACGCAATGGGATAGCGTATTTTATGCCTAAAGGGAAGGTATCATCATTTAAAGGGCGTACTTTCACTCCCACTTGTACAGCGGTTTGTCCAGCTTTTAGAGTGATGTTCAAACTACCATTAGTAGATTTATTGGCAGTATTACCTTCTTCATACAATTCGTATTCAGAGACAGGTAACATTTTGTAATTAGTGGTGTTTTTCTCGTTGTATTCAGGGAAAAAATCGGTAGTAGCAATGGTGATGGTTTCATTGCGCTCTCTGAGGTTAGACATACGGATTTCAAACTTAGTGCTACCTGATTCAGTAGACTTGGCAAAGCTCACATTGACATTGTTGTCGTTCATATACACCGCTGAAAGGTTTCCGAGACTGTTACTATTGTCGTTGTCTAACTTTTCTTGACAAGCGGTGAGCCCTAAGAAAAGGGCTACACTCGCTAATTTTATGATTGTATTTTTCATTGTAATAATTTTTTAAGGGAGAATGATTGTAGGTTCCATTTCTTTATAGCCTGAGTAATCAGGGCGAGGATTAGCGATGCGGATCGCTTCACGAGTCCAAGCGTAGTGCAAATACTTGCGAGTAATATTATTATCTTGGAGATATTTTTTGAAGTGAGGGTCACTTTCATTGGTAACAGCGTAATCACTTTGTCCGTGGTATGCTCCTAAACCCCATATTTCTTTATTTTTTACAGCTTTCCCTTTTCCTATCATTACATTAAATTTACCTGCTTGATAATTAGCTGAGGTAGAGTTGTAGTAAACACCTCCTAAATGTTCAATATGATTTCCTACCCCATTAACATTATAGTCTTGTAAAAAGTGTTTATCAAAATAAGTAGTAAAGTGATTATGGAAAATTGCTGCTACGTGACAGGGCACATCGGCACAGAAATAGTAACGTTTGGTAAGATAGTTAGCTGGCAAATAAGATTTGAAACTATTAATATATTCAGCTTCTTTAGGGTGGAATCCTGAAGTAGAAGCGGTAAATAACGCTTTAAGATTAGCTTCGCGTTCTGCTTGAGTTTTTACAGCATGATCTGCTCCTATAGGACCAAAGTATTTAGCCATTTCTTTTACAAATTTAGCTATATTACTATTCTCATTACCCCAATCTACCATTAATGGAGTCTGTTTTTTCTGTTCTTCTCCTGTAAGATTTTGATTATGGTTCCCACAAGTTTCCCAGTCTACATCATAACCATCAAAATCCATAGCGATGATATAGCGCGCTAACTCACGAGCATAGATCTCTGGCCATTGGTTATAGCATTCAGCATAAGGATATTTGTTATGAAAGTCTTGACTACCTGACACTCCTTCTTTGGTAGCGGGTAAGCCTAAACCTACACTTGGAGTTTGCCAACACATCAAGATAGAGCCTCCCTTTTTGTGAAAAACCTCAATATCTTTCTTGTGAAACTCAGTAAGGGTTTCGGGGCGCATATTAGTACCTCCCCAAATAGAAAGCGCTACTATCGAGTCGGGTACAGCTTGTAACCAGCCACGTGCAATGCCTTTTACAGGTTGCCAAGTAGGTCCATCAAACCAAAAATATACCATAGGCACCTGACCGCCAGCTTCACCTGTATTGAGCCACGCTTTTTGTTTGTACTCGCGGAGCTGAGCCCAATAAGCCTCTAATGCTTTTTTGTTCTCTTCGGTACGTTCAGCTTCAGCAAGCCATTTGGCAGCGTCTCTTTTGTTCTTTAAGTCCTCTAATGCCGCTCTTTCAAAATCTTCGGCATTCGACTCTGTTTCTGTCCACTTACTACAGCTTGTAAGTCCGATAGTAAGGGCTAATAGTGTGTATACAAATTTTTTCATCGTATTTTACTTTTAAATTTATTTAGTTTTTTTGTCCCACCATACGTTAGTAGCAGCGTTATCAGTACCACCTAAGAGGCTTTGAGCAACTGTAACGTTTTCTCTGTTTTGTTTAAATTCATTTTCAGGGAATGGGAAACGACGCATACCGAAATCTTTACCAGAAGCAGGGATATTTTGCACTCCTACATTAGTTCTGTTTAAAGCGGCTGTAAACATACGAGGGTAGCCCGTACGACGCCATTCACTCCAAGACTCGAAACCATTAGGATAGTTAGCGAGGTATTTTTGAGTGATAATTTGCTCTAAATGGTCTTCAGTACTACCGCTGGTGAGCCATTTTTTATCAATAGTGCTCGCTGCACTGATGTTGTAAACAGAGTTTTTAGGGTCGGCATAGTTAGCGGGTTGAGCGCTGCTATTGTAATAGCTTTGCGCTTGAGCAGCAGTTAAACCATTTTCGGCGAAAGATACTTCAATACCTTTTTTGTACAAATTTTCGGCAGTATCGTTAGTATACCATCCTATCAAAGCAGCTTCGGCGAGTAAGAATTGTACTTCGGAAGCGCGCAACCAATAGGTAGGAGTAGTTTGCACTACAGTAGGTACTGAGAAGTTTTTGTAGACAGCTACATCGGTGGTAGGGTCGATACCAGAGCGTACAGCGTAGAAATCGGAGGTTTGAGTATCGGCAGTTGCTTTGGTAAAGTATTTAGCCATACGAGGGTCGTTATATCCTTTTAGATAAGAATAGATAGTCGCCCCCATTTTAAGCTCTCCATAACCTAACATAGTTACCAAGGAATGGTCGAAAATATATTTACTAGAGGTTACTAACTTACCTGCTTGAGAATCGTCTTCAATAAGTCCACCAGGATTCGTAGTAGCTTTAGTTACATATTGTTGAGCGAGCGCTTGGTCGGCAAAGCGTACGCGCATTGCTAAGCGCAACATCAATGAATTGGCTAAGCGTATCCATTTAGCAGTATCACCTTGGTACACAGGGTCGAAGTTTTCTAACACTTTGTTGTTAGCTCCATATTGGTTGAGTATGGTTACTGCATCGTCTAATTCTTTTAAGAAAGATTTGTAAACTTTTTCTTGGCTATCGTATTTAGCTTTGATTTTACCAGGTTCCATATCGCTATAAGGGATAGGACCAAAGAGGTCAGTAGCGCGATGCATAGCCATTATTTTTACGATTTGTGCTAAAGAATAAGTAGCTTGGCTTGTCAAATCTTTAGGGGTATACACCAATTTACCATTTACAGTTTGGACATTGTGCAAGCGGTTTTTAATCTCAAAATAAGGGTTCATCACTTTTGTAATAAGTGTAGAGAAAGTACCATTGGCACGGAAGTCGGACACATAGTAACTGGTTTGGTTATTACCATTATCCCAGTGATTACGCCCTGGAGAGAAATAACCTACCCAGTTATCAGTACTCATATTTTGTACTACTTGATAGTCGTTAGCAGGGCCAACACCTACTCCTGTAGGGATCGGGCGTTGTACCAGCTCGGTAAAATATCCACCAGAGGCATAGCCACCACGATTGATATCTTCATCGGTAGGTTGTGTTTTATTAGTATTTACATCGGCAAAATCTTTAGTACAAGCGCCGAGTAATATACCTGATAATGCTACAACTGCTATATTTTTATTGAATATTTTCATTGTTTTGTCGTTTTTGAATTAGAATTTAATTTTCAAGCTCGCACCGTAAGTAGCTGCACTTGGAGTCATAAAGAACTCAGTAGTAGCATAGGTACCTACACCATAAGTAAGTTGAGGGTCGAAAGGAGCTTTGTTGTAAATCATCCAAAGGTTAGTACCAATGGCACCAATCGTTACGCTTTTTACTTTATCCCAGAAGTGTTTACCATCTATAGTATAGTTGAGTGATACTTCTTGGAGGCGTACATTAGTAGCGTCGTAAGAGTAATAACCAGGAAGGTCTTTAATGGTATTGTAGTATTTTTGAGCGTCGTATTTTTTACCATTCACTACTACTCCATCGTTATCACGAGCATCGGCAGAAGCTTTTGATACTCCATAAGCATCGAGCATAGGTTGTGTACCTGCTAAAACGATACCTCCAAAGCTACCGTTGAACAAGAAGCTCAAATCGATACCTTTATAAGAAAGGGTGTTGCGCCATCCCATTTGGAAATCGGGGGTAGAACGTCCTAATTTTACTTCTTGAGTTTTATCAAATTTGTATTGAGAAGCTTCTTCGATAAGATCACCGTTCACATCGCGGAGCAATACACCTCTTACTACAACATCGGACATACTACCGCCTTCGCGCAATACAGTGCTACCTTTGCGCACTTCGGTAATATCGAATAATTCACCTGTGAAAGGATTGCGGTAACCGCGAACTAATTCTTTTATTTCGTTTACGTTGCGTGAATAGGTAAGAGTAGAATTCCAGTTGAGTTCTTTGTTAAGGAATTCTTTATTGTAATTTACTGACAACTCAATACCGCGGTTTTCAACGTTACCTGCTTGCAAATAGAAAGAAGAGTAGATAGAAGAAGCGGACAATTGTTGTTCAAAGAATTGATTATAAGTGTTAGATTTGTACAAAGTCAAATCTACTGACAAGCTATTACCGAACAATTTGGTATTTAAACCAGCTTCCCAAGAAGTAGTGCGTTCAGCTTTAAATTCTGGATAAGGATATACCTTATTAGTTTTCAAGCCGTCGGCAGTAAGTTCGTGAGTAATAGTACCTGGAGTAATACCTGTTTTGCTGATAGGAGAACCTACCTCAGTATATGAACCGCGTACTTTCAAATAGTTGATAAACTCAGGCAATTTTGTCATTTGAGAAATCACTGCTGAAAGCCCTACAGAAGGATAGAAGAATGAAGGTTCAGCAGAGTTTACCAATTGTGAAGACCAGTCGTTACGACCTGTAGCTGAGAGGTATAACATACCTTTATAGCCAAGTTCGGCACTTGCGAATACCGCTACGTTTTTAGCGCGAGAATAGCTCTGACCTGAGCCTCCACGTTGAGGGTCGAAGTTAGTTGTTGAGAAGAGGTTAGGCAAACGGAACAACACGCCTCTTGCTGAAAGACCAGTGCTATAACGGTCGTTATAACTTGAACCGACGTTAGCTGTTAAAGAGAATTTTTCGCCAAAGTTTTTATTGACGTTAAACATTATATCGGCATAAGTTTGCTCATCTTTAGTTTGGGTATTAGCATAAGAACCGTTGTTGTTAGGCCCCCATTCAGTTTTCCAACCGATTAAGAAGTTGGTAGTGCTGGCATATAATTTTTCTTCAGCAGTACCGTAGTCGTTATCTAAACGCACACGCCCTGTAACGTTCAACCAATCGAGGATATCGTATTTCAAAGAAGCCGACATCATATAGCGTTTCTTGTTGTTCAAGAAGAGTTCGCGGTTCGCTACCCAATAAGGGTTTTCGGAGAAGTAACTGTCAACTCTATCAGAATAAGGTTGATATCTTTCATAAATACCTCTTGAAGGGTTGTAGCGTTCATAAGCTTGTACATCGCGATAATCCATACTGCGTGGCATTAAATACAAACCTACTAAGGGGTTGAAATAACCACCTCCCGCCATCATATTACGGCTACCTTGGCGGATAAAGTTACCACTTACATCTAAGTGCAATTTATCTTTAGCAAAATTAGCGGTATTGCGCACCCCTACGTTGTAACGATAGTAAGCATTGTTAGGAATGAGACCTTCGGCATTGGTTTGTGCAGCCGATACAAAAGTTTGGTTTTGAGCGTTCCCTGTAGAGAAGGTAACAGAGTTCATAAAGTTTGTACCTGTATTGAAGAATTTACGAGGTTCGAAAGTAGAAGGTGTTGCTAATTTAGCACCCCAGCTTTTATCCCCATTGCTACCATAAGTATTTTGGAATTCAGGTAATAATATAGGAGTCATCAACTCTACACTGCTGGATAGGTTTACTTCAGTTTTACCTTCTTTACCTTTTTTAGTGTTGATAAGGATTACCCCGTTAGCGGCTTCACTACCGTACAAAGCTGCTGCCGAAGGACCTGTAAGTACGTTGATACTTTCGATATCCTCAGGGTTGATATCTGAAATACCTTCTCCTCCACCTGGGCGACCGAAGTTATTACCTCCGCCATCACTTTGTTTATTGAAGAGTGGCACCCCATCAATTACATAGAGCACACCGTTATTACCGTCCAATGATTTGAGACCACGCATTACCACTTTGGTAGAACCACCTACCCCAGAAGAGCTACGTTGGATATTCACCCCCGCTACTTTACCGTTGAGGCTATTTACCACGTTCACGTCTTTCACCTTAGTAAGTTCTTCCGACTTCACTTGTTGTACGTTATAACTCAAGGCTTTTTCTTGGCGTTTGATACCCAAAGCGGTTACCACTACTTCACCAAGTTGTTGTGCTTCTTCTTGTAACACCACATCTAAAGTAAGAGTACCGCTCGCTTTCGTAACCTTTCTTTGTAGAGTACTATACCCCAAGAAGCTGTACTCAATAGTTTCATTGGCAGCTGCTTGTAGTTCATACTTCCCGTCAAAGTCAGTTGAAACACCACGTGTTGTACCTTTAATCACAACACTTACACCTGGCAGTGGCATACCATCACTGCCTGTAACCGTACCAGTTACTTTCGTTTGTGCCATTAGCGCACCGCTAAACAATGCAAAAACGAACATTAGCATTGATATTTTTACTTTCATTACTTTATTGAATAAATTAATTTGGGCGCAAAATTAGGAATATTTTAACATAGCGCAAATTTTTTACCTTACTTTTTTCCTTTTTTTTCTCTTTTTCTTTATTTCAAAAATATATATTATTGATAATCAAACAGAATCAAAAGTACTAATTTTATATTTTTCTCCTTCAAAAATCTTCAAAGATTAAAAAATAATCTTCTTTATATCTATTTTATTAAAGAGAAGCTTATCTTATACGGTTATTTTTTAAATCTATTTAATTATTATAACCAAAATAGTTTACTCATTAAATTAAAGTCTTTTTTCTAAATCAATACCCATTCTTAATATTTTCTTAAAACAAATGTTAAAGTCTTCTCCCCTTCATCTCAGCGTCATTTCATCACTCCCTTTCAAAATCGCAAACCACTATTCTTCTCCCCTTTTCCCAACCATACACCTTACCAAAGTTTCTAATTGCTTTTTGTACTACAACCTTTTACAAAGTCAAAAACTACCAATAACTCTCTTTTTATCTCCACCTTACCTTTAACTTAGCTTCACTTTTTCTTCGTTCATTCTTCGTTCATTCTTCGTTCATTCTTCGTTCATTCTTCGTCTTTGCATCGCTACAATCCCCCCTTTGGAGGTAGCCAGCGATAGCTGGGTATGTGTAAGGGGAAGGTTACCTTTGTCTTTTCTATATCTGTCCGTGTAACTCACACTGTCTTTTATTCATTGTAGACCCACTGTAGACTCACTGTAGACTCACTGTAGACCCACTGTAGACTCACTATAGACTCACTATAGACCCACTGTAGACCCACTGTAGACTCACTATAGACTCACTATAGACCCACTGTAGACC
>ERZ772766.90-NODE-90-length-50438-cov-9.321934_pt1 | contig 50438 bp, 48 predicted proteins | sample MGYA00511379_ERZ772766 | MGnify/ENA primary metagenome ERZ772766 (study PRJEB29015, sample SAMEA2737895) | human oral metagenome | biome: human oral; feature: human-associated habitat; material: dental | place: China | collected 2116 ... | reverse complement strand
AAAGCGAAGAAATCAGTAATTTATTGAAAGAGAATGGGCATGGAATACTATGGCTTCCGCCTTATAGCCCTGATCTTAACCCTATTGAGCATAAGTGGGCATGGGTTAAATCCATTCATAATAAGTTGCGAATAAATGATATCGACAAGCTATTTAGGATCTGTATGAAAAATGAAATCCATTAGCTATATACCAAGCGGCGGCAATCGGGGAAGGCGGTAATCAACCGCCGTGCCAATTTATCAGGCAGCCCGATAAACAGGGTGCAGGTACTGTCCCAACAAACGATTTCGAAGGATGCCTGCGGATGCTGCGGCACGTGGTCGCCCTGCCAGAATCCGGCGCTTTCCGCATCGGGCAGGGTCTGCAAGTCGATTTGCTGCGGGACAATGCCGGGCGCGAACGCGGAAAAAACCGCCCAGATGTATTGTTCGTGCGGGGGATGGGTCAGTATCCGCGCCAATTCCGCCCCCGTGCACACGCACGGGTCGGGCAGCGCCGCTTCCCGGCTTCATTTTTGAGACTGGTACAAGAAGTGCCATCCTCGCTTGCTTGATTTGGGAGAATCTTTATGAATAAACACCACACACCTACAGCACCATCGTGGAATGGACGGGTAATTTGGGCAAAGGTACCGCGTCCTACACCGCCTATTCACGCGATTACACCGTCAAAATCGCCGGCAAGCCCGACCTGTTTGGCTCGTCAGACCCCGCCTTTCGCGGTGACAAAAACCGCCACAATCCCGAAGATATGCTGCTTGCGGCCATCTCCGCCTGCCACAAACTCTGGTATCTGCACCTGTGCAGCGCCGCAGGCATTACCGTAACCGCCTACACCGACAACGCAGAAGCCGTGATGGACGAAGGCGACAGCGCCCGGCCGGGCAGATTTATCAAGGCCACCTTGCGGCCACGGGTAACCATCACCCAGGCACAGTACATTGAACAAGCCAAAGCCCTGCACCACGAAGCCCACCGTTTGTGTTTCATTGCCAATTCTTTGAATTTTGCAGTGGAATGCCAATGTGAGATTGCCGTTAAGCAAGATGCAGCAGAAGGAGTCCCATGGAAATTGCAATACAGGTTCAAGCGGAATAAAACCGGCTTTCTTGCGAATACAACAAGCCCCCTTCAATTACCCCGCCTACATGGGAAAATAACCGCGCCGCCTTCCGGCGGCTTCCTTACTACTTGGAGAAAACATGAAAAAAACCCTCACCTTCACCTGCGCCCTGCTTCTCGCCCACACCGTCGGCGCGGCCACGGATGCCGGCAAAATCGCCGTCGGCGGTATCAAACTGGGCATGACTCGTGCGCAAGTAACACAAGTGCTGAACAAAAGTTGCCCCGGTTACCAAGAAGCAAAAGACATACCGGCCGCATCATTCACCACCATCAACTGCGCGCCGACCGGCAAACAACCCCTTTCCGTGATGCTGGACAACGCCGTCATCAGCGCGGGCTATCCGCAGCAAGAACCACTGCCGAAAGGCGTCGATTCAGCGGCAGTGAATAAAGCCATACAGGCGCAAGTGGACAAGCTGAGCAAAGAATACGGCAAGCCGGACCTCGTCGCCGACAACAGTGCCGTAAAAATGGGCGAAGCCGAACTCGGCAGAGTCAACAAAGTGCTGTGCTGGGGCGAATGCGGCAAAGCCAAAGACGGTGCCATCCACCCCGACGGCAAAGTACTGGTGGTGGGCATCGTTGCCCTGCCGGAGGCACTGCATATCTCACGCGGCATCATGGACACCGCCGCCATCAGCAAAGCCGCCGCCCAATAACCGGCAGCGACGAATGCAAAAACAGGCTGACACACGTCAGCCTGTTTTTTTTGCGCCATGCGTTATACCAATCCCGGGAAATAAAATGACGTTCACAGGACGGTCTTTAGCCCGCCATCCGCATGATTTCGGCGGGATAAAGCCCGCTCTACGGCAAGTTATTTTTTGATTTTGGCATTATCCCGCCGGGCGGCCAATATGTTCTGCGGCAAGGATGGAAAACTGCGCCGTTATTCGTGAATGTTTGCTGTTTTCCGCGTTTCTCCGTGCAATCGTGTGTGGAAGGATGTGTTTTTATTTGCTAGTTGTTGCTTATCATCCTGACTTATAGCAGTATGCAGGTGAACGTCAACCAGGAGTGCTTATGCTGTTCAGCTCATACAAAAACCGCAGCGACTATTCCTTTCGCTTTGAAGTCGCGCCGCTGTCCATCACCGTCGCCATCCTCATGGTGCAGTTCTTTATCTTCAAGGACTACACCCCGCACATTCCGCTGATTATCGGCATTTGCATCACCGGCATCTTCATGGCGCTGAAGGGGCGCAAGTGGGCGGAGATGGAAAAGAACATGTACCGCGTGATGAAAGTGGCACTGCCGACCACCATCATCATTCTCTGCGTCGGCATGATGATTGCCGCCTCCATCGCCGCCGGCACGGTGCAGACGGTGCTGAAATTCGGCCTCGACATCATCAGCCCGAGCATCTTCCTGCCGGCCACCTGCATTCTGACCACCATCGTCTCGCTGGCCACCGGCACCTCCTGGGGCACCCTCGGCACGGTCGGCCTCGCCATGCTCGGCATCGGTGATGCCCTCGGCATTCCGAACTACTGGACCATCGGCGCCATCTGCTCCGGCTCGTTCTTTGGCGACAAAATGTCGCCGCTGTCGGATACCACCAACCTGACCCCGGCCGTGGCCGGCACCGACGTGTGGTCGCACATTAAATCCATGCTGCCGAACACCACCGTCGCCTATACCCTCACCATCATCATCTACGCGCTGGTCAGCCGCCACTACCAGGGGGACGCGGGCGAAATCGCCAACCAGACCCGCGCCATGTTCCAGACCGCCATCGCGGGCCATTACAAAACCGGCTTCATTACCCTGGTGCCGGCGCTGTTCGTCATCGCCATGGGCTTTCGCAAATATTCCGTAACCGGCACCCTCTGCACCGGCATTTTCCTCGCCGTGCTTATCGCCGTCTGCTACCAGGGTGAGAGTATCAGCCGCGTGTCCGACATTCTCATGAACGGCTACAAGGCGCAGACCGACCAGGAATATGTGGACAAACTGCTTTCCAAGGGCGGCATCATGTCCATGACCTGGGTTATCACCATGATGATGCTCTCGCTGGCCTTCATCGGCGCTCTGGAAACCTACGGCACCTTCCGCGCCATACTCGGCAAACTTAAAGTTCTCATCAAATCGCGCTTCAGCCTGGTGGCGACCACCGCCATGATTGTTCTCACCGTCGGCATGGTGGCGGGCGAAATCTACACCTCGCTCGTTCTGCCCGGCCGGCTGATGAAAAGCAAATACGCCGAAATGGGCTACGACCGCGCCATACTCTCGCGCACCATTGAAGACTGGGGCACCATCGTTTCGCCGCTCATTCCCTGGAATAACGGCGGCGTCTTCGTTACCACCACCCTTGGCCTGAGCACCTTTATCTATGCGCCCTTTGCCCTCTTCTGCTGGCTCTCGCCGGCGGTCGGCCTCATCTTCGCCGCCCTTGGCTGGTTCGTGCCGAAAGACCCGCACGGCCCGCAGACCATCGACGACGAAGAAATGGAAGAAATCGCCGACGACGTGGACGACTACATGGTTTAACCGGAGGAACCGCCATGACCGACACCTACCTCAGCTATGACCAGCTACACGCTCTGCTTACGGGCGTCCTGCAAGCGGGCGGCTACAACGCCGCCCACGCCGCCGCCATCGCCCACACCATGACTCAGGCCGAACGCGACCAGTGCCGCTCGCACGGCATCTACCGCCTGGCCGGCGTCCTCAAAAGTCGCCGCGCCGGCCTGGCCACGGGTGAAAAGGCGCCCGTCATCGCCGATGCGGCCGACAAACCCATCACCAAAATCGACGCCGGCGGTGAATTTGCCCCGCTGGCCAGCGCCCAGGGCCTGCCGCTGCTGGCCGCCAAAGCGCGGCGCTACGGTCTGGCCGCCCTGGCCATCAACCACTGCCTGCACCTGGCCGCCCTCTGGCCCGAAGTGGAAGCCCTCACCCACCAGGGGCTGGGCGCGCTGGCCATGTGTCCCAGCAACGCCTACGTCGCCCCGGCCGGCGGCATTCGCAAACTCTTCGGCACCAACCCGCTGGCCTTCGGCTGGCCCACCGGCGACGACCGCCCCTATGTCTTCGACTTTGCCACCTCCGTCATCGCGCGCGGCGAAGTGGAACTCTACCGCCTCGATAACAAACCCCTGCCCGACGGCTGGGGCATTGACCGCGACGGCCAACCCAGCAACGACGCCGCCGCTGTCCTCGACGGCGGGGCCCTGCTGCCCTTCGGCGGCTACAAGGGCTCGGCCATTGCCACCATGATTGAACTGCTGGCCGCCGTCTGGATAGGCGACCTGCTCAGCAGCGAAAGCAGCGAAGCCGACGGTGGCCGTGGCCTGGCCCCGCTACACGGTGAACTCATCATCGCCCTCGACCCGACCGCCTTTGGCGCCGCCGATTACGAAGCCCACAGCCGGGCTCTGCTGGATGCCATCCGTGACCAGGGCGCACGCCTGCCATCCCAACGCCGCTATGCCGCCCGTGCTGCCGCTGCTACCCAGGGCATCCCCATCAGCGCGGACAACCTCGCCAAGCTGCGGCGCATGGAAAAAGGTGAACTGGACGTGGAACTGTACTAGCCGGCCCAGTGGAATAATTACGCCCCAACCTACTTAAATAATGGACTCCCCATGACCCAACCCACCCTCATCCTCGGCGGCGGCATAATCGGCCTCACCATCGCCTACAACCTGCAACAGCGCGGCGTTGCCACCGTTCTCATCGACGCCCACACCATTCTCGGTGGCGCCTCCAGCGGCAACGCCGGCCACCTGGCCGCCGAATACAACTACCCCGTCGCCAACCTGGCCACCCTCGCGCGCCTGCCCGCCCTGCTGCTTAACTCGCTCGGGCCCCTACGCATTGACTGGCGCTACCTGCCCCGCCTCATTCCCTTCGGCTGCCGCATGGTCGCCAACATGACCCCCAAGCGCTACCGGCACATTCACCACGCCCTGTACCAGCTCAACCGCCAGAGCGTGGCCGCCTGGGAACGGCTCGCCGCGCGCGTCCCCCTCCGGCAATACGTCCACCGGGACGGTATCCTGCACGTTGCCAGTCGCGCCAAAACCGCTGCCGGCCTGGCCGACCAGGCCGCCAAAAACCGTGCCCTTGGCCTGGCCTGCGAACACATCCCGCGCGCCGCCCTGTCCGACTACGAACCTGCACTGGCAGAAGACCAGCAGGGCGGCCTCTACTACCCCGAATCCGCCCACATCAGCGACCTCGCCGCCATCGGCCGGGCACTGGCGGACGCCCTGCGCGCCGCCGGGGGCGACATCCGCGAACACTGCCGCATCCGCCACATCACCCGCACCGAAGACGGCTACACCCTGCACGACGACGCCGGCAACAGCCACCCCGGCGCCACCCTCATTCTCTGCACCGGCGCCTACAGCAAGCCCTTCATCCAACAGCTCGGCGTGGGCAAAGTCGCTCTCGACACCGAACGCGGCTATCACCTCATGCTGCCGCACGAACCCGGCCGCCTGCGCCGCCCGCTGTCGAGCATTGACCACAGCTTCGTCATGACCCCGATGGCCCACGGCCTGCGCCTGGCGGGCACCGTTGAATATGCCGGACTCACTGCCCCGGCCAACATGGCCCGCGCCCACAACCTGTTGCCGCTGGCCAACAGACTGCTGCGCCGCCCGCTGGACGAGCGCGACGCCGCCCCCTGGATGGGCTGCCGTCCGACCACCGCCGACAGCCTGCCGGTCATTGACCGCCGGGACCGCCTGCTCCTCGCCTTCGGCCACCAGCACCTGGGCCTGACCCAGGCGGCGCTCACCGCCGAACTCATCGGCGCGCTATACCACGGCGAAACTCCGGCCATTGACCTCAGCCCCTACCGGCTGGCCCGCTTCGGTTAGGGGCTGTTGACATCCGGGCGGCGCCGGAAAATCCGGCCATGTGTCGTGTTGGCTGAGAAGCCGGTATTTATCCCGCCGGGCGGCGGCGGTTGTGGGTGCCGCCCAGCGGCGGTTCGTCTTACGGCTTTTCCAGCCCCAGTGCTTCAGCGTGGAAGACGATATGCGCGCCGATGTAGCTGGCGATGGTGTAGTAACTGTGGTCGTAGCCGGGGTGCAGGTGGTAATCCACGCGGTAGCCCGCTTGCCGGGCGGCGTCCACGAAGGTTTCGCAGCGGATTTCGCGCGGGCGGAATTCGTCGGCATCGCCCGCGTCAATGCGGATGGGCAGGTGTTGCGCGCGGGCGGTGGCGAGCAGCGCGGTGCTGTCCCAATCGCGCCAGGCGCTCTTGTTATCGCCGAGGTAGGCGGCGAAGGCTTTTTGTCCCCACGGGGTGTCGCCCGGGTTGACGATGGGCGCGAAGGCGGATACGGCGGCGTAGCGCGCGGGGTTTTTCAGGGCGATTTGCAGCGCGCCGTGCCCGCCCATGCTGTGTCCGGCGATACCCGCACGGCCATCGAGCGGGTAGTGCGCGGCGAGGTGGGCGGGCAGTTCTGCCGTGATGTAGTCGTACATGTGGTAGTGCTGCGCCCACGGGGTTTGCGTGGCGTTGAGGTAGAAGCCCGCGCCCTGGCCGAGGTCGTAGGCAGGGTCGTCGGGGACGTCCCCGCCACGCGGCGAGGTGTCGGGCATGACGAGGGCGAGGCCGTATTGGGCGGCGTAGCGCTGCGCCCCGGCTTTCTGGGTGAAGTTTTCGTCGGTGCAGGTGAGGCCGGAGAGCCAGTAGAGCAGCGGCACGCGCCCGCCCGCCAGCGCTTGCGGCGGCAGGTAGAGCGAGTAGGTCATCTCGCAGTGGTTGGCGGCGGAGGGGTGGCGGACGCGCAGTTGCAGGCCGCCGAAGCATTTGTGTTCGCTCAGGGTGTGCATGGCGGCCTCAGTAGTGGATGACGCTGCGAATGGCTTTGCCTTCGTGCATCAGGTCGAAGGCGCGGTTGATGTCGTCGAGCGGCATGGTGGTGGTGATGAAGTCGCTGAGGGCGAATTTGCCGTCGAGGTATTGCTGGACGATGCCGGGCAGTTCGCTGCGCCCTTTGACGCCGCCGAAGGCCGAACCGCGCCAGACACGGCCGGTAACGAGCTGGAACGGCCGGGTGCGGATTTCCGCGCCCGCCGGGGCGACGCCGATGATGACGGATTCACCCCAGCCTTTGTGGCAGCATTCGAGCGCAGAACGCATCACGTCCACGTTGCCGATGCACTCGAAGGAGTAGTCCACGCCGCCGCCGGTCAGTTCGATGATGACGTCCTGGATGGGTTTGTCGTAGTCGCGCGGGTTGATGCAGTCGGTCGCGCCGAGTTTGCGCGCCATCGCGAATTTGTCCGGATTCGTGTCGATGCCGATGATGCGCCCCGCACCGACCATGCGCGCACCGATAACGGCGGCAAGGCCGATACCGCCGAGGCCGAAGATGGCGACGCTGTCGCCCGCCTGCACTTTCGCCGTCTTGATGACTGCGCCCATGCCGGTCGTCACCCCGCAGCCGAGCAGGCAGACTTCGTGCAAATCCGCTTCCGGCTGGATTTTGGCGAGGCTGACTTCGGCGACCACGGTGTATTCGGAGAAGGTCGAGCAGCCCATGTAGTGGTAAATCGGCTGATCGTCCTTGAAGAAGCGCACCGTGCCGTCGGGCATCAGGCCTTTGCCCTGGGTGGCGCGCACCGCCGAGCAGAGGTTGGTCTTGCCCGACTTGCACATCTCGCATTCGCCGCATTCGGCGGTGTAAAGCGGGATGACGTGGTCACCGGGCTTGACGCTGCTCACGCCTTCGCCGACCGCGACGACGATGCCCGCGCCCTCGTGACCGAGGACGCAGGGGAAGACGCCTTCCGCGTCCAGCCCGTCCAGGGTGTAGGCGTCGGTGTGGCAGACGCCGCTGGCGACAATGCGCACCAGCACTTCGCCCTTCTGCGGCGGCATCAAATCCAGTTCTTCGATAACCAACGGCTGTTTCGGCGCCCAGGCAACGGCGGCGCGGGTCTTGATAGAGTCCATAAAAATCCTCGCTGAAAGTGGTGGGAACCCCTGAAAAACAGGGAAGTCGCATTGTACACTTAGCGCCCCATCCCCACAGGTCAAAACCATGCCCCGCTGGACCCTCGCCCGCGCGCAAGCCCTCTACCAACTGCCCTTCATGGAACTGCTCTATCAGGCGCAAACCGTGCACCGCGCCCATCACGACCCGCAGCACATCCAGATCAGCACCCTGCTCTCCATCAAGACCGGTGCCTGCCCCGAAGACTGCAAATACTGCCCGCAAAGCGCGCGCTACCACACCGGCGTCGCCCGCGAAACCCTGCTGAAAATCGACGACATCGTCAGCGCCGCCGAACGCGCCCGGGCGCAGGGCGCGACCCGCTTCTGCATGGGCGCGGCGTGGCGCGACCCGAAAGACAAAGACATGCCGTACCTCGTCGAAGTTGTGCGCCGCGTCAAGGCGCTGGGGCTCGAAACCTGCATGACCCTCGGCATGCTCGATGAAACCAAAGCGCAGACGCTCGCCGACGCCGGGCTCGACTACTACAACCACAACCTCGACACCAGCCGCCGCTACTACGGCGAAATCATCACCACCCGCAACTACGACGACCGCCTGCACACCCTGCAACACGTGCGCAACGCCGGCATGAAAATCTGCTCCGGCGGCATCCTCGGCATGGGCGAAGCAGACGACGACCGCCTCAGTATGCTGGTTGAGCTCGCCAACCTCGACCCGCCGCCGGAAAGCGTGCCCATCAACCAGCTCGTGCGCGTCAAGGGCACACCGCTGGCGCAGGCGGACGACCTCGAACCCTTCGACTTCATCCGCGTCATCGCCGTCGCCCGCATCATGATGCCCGCAAGCGCCGTGCGCCTCTCCGCAGGAAGGGAAAGCATGAACGAACAAATGCAGGCGCTGTGCTTCATGGCGGGCGCGAACAGCATCTTCTACGGCTGCAAACTGCTGACCACGCCGAACCCGGCGGAAGACCGCGACGCCGCCCTCTTTGCCAAACTCGACCTCAACCCGGAAATGCGGCAGATGGCAGAACCCGACCCCGCGCCGACGACGGCGGCAGTACGCAGGTATTACCCGAAAAAACGGCAAACCGCCTGAACATTACGGCTTGCCGGATATTTGACTACAATAACCGCCATCGCAAACGACCCGCCCCGCCATGAACGAAGACCACCAGGAACCCAAGAACCAATCCCTGCTCAGCCGCCTGACCGCCCTCTGGAACAACAGCGAAGCCCCCGAAAACATCGCCGACGCCATCCGCGACCTCCTGCAACAGGCGCGCGCGCAGCAGCAAATCGGCGAAGACAGCGCGCAGATGATTGAACGCCTGCTCAGCATCGACGACACCCGCGTGCGCGACATCATGGTGCCGCGCGGACAAATCATCCTCATCGAAGAACACTGGACGCTGGAACACATCTTCGCCGTCATCACCGAATCCGGCCACTCGCGCTACCCGGTGGTGGACGAAACCCACGAACAAATACGCGGCATCCTCCTCTCCAAAGACCTCCTGCCCTGCGCCTTCGGCCGCCCGCTGCCGGCGACCATCCCGGAAATGCTGCGCCCGGCAACCATCGTCCCCGAAAGCAAACCGCTGGACGCGATGCTGCGCGACTTCAAAACCAACCGCAACCACATGGCGCTCGTCATCGACGAATACGGCAACCTCTCCGGCCTCGTCACCATCGAAGACGTCATCGAAGAAATCGTTGGCGAAATCGACGACGAACACGACGAAATCGCCGCCGCGCCCATCATCGCCAACAGCGACGGCAGCTATCAGGTGCAGGCGCTGACGCCCATCGACACCTTTAACGAGACCTTCGGCACCGACCTCTCCGACGAAGACGCCGACACCATCGGCGGCTACATCCAACACATCCTCGGCAAAATGCCGGACATCGGCGAAAGCGCCGACCTCGGCGGCTGGCAGGCGATCGTGAGCAAGGCCAACCGCCGCCAGCTTATCAGCCTGCACCTGCGCCCGCTGCCGCCGGAGACGACGACGGCAGACGCCTGAACGGACACGCCCGCCACGAACCAATGGCACCACCTCGCACCCCGGCCAGCCACCAGGTGGGTTCCGGCCGGGCGGTGAACTTTGACGATGGTGCCATCAACCCCGACATTTCCATATCCGGCTTACCGCTGATGACCTCAAAGCTTCCGGCGAAACCCCGGCGCAGGAAGCGGCGCGCGTCGTTTCCCGTCTAGCGGCCGAAGCCCGCCGGGATTTTCGGGGCATTTGCCTTATCGGCGGTTCCGTTTTCCGTCTTTTCTGCGGGTTTGTCCCCTGCCGCCGTCGTGTCCGCCTTTTGTTCGCCGCCCGGCGCGCCGTTCGCCGGCAGTTGCGTTTCCGGGGCGATGGTTGCTTGCAGGATGGCCATGGTTTTCAGCACGTTCAGCGCTTCGTAGAGGGCGAAGTCCTGTGTGGCGAGGTCGGGGTTTTGCGCGGTCTGTGCGGCGGCCTGTCCGGCGGGGTTGACGAGGTGATAGGGCAGCGAGCTTTCCCGCTCGCTGATGCTTTCGCCTTCCGCCTGCTGCACGCGCAGCGGGGTAAGGATGACTTGCGGGGTGATGCCTTTGGCCTGGATGGAGTTGCCGGACGGGGTGTAGTAGTGCGCGGTGGTGAGTTTGACCGCGCCGCCGTGGTAGAGCGGGATGACGGTCTGCACGCTGCCTTTGCCGAAGGTCGGCTGGCCGACGATGACGGCGCGGCGCTGGTCTTGCAGGGCGCCGGCGACGATTTCCGAGCCTGATGCCGAGCCTTCGTCCACCAGCACGACGATGGGGAGGCCGGCGAGGATGTCGCCGTCGCTGGCGAGGTATTGTTCTTCCTGGTCGGGGTCGCGGCCGCGCACGTAGAGGATGGGGCCGCTGTTAAGGAAGAGGTCGGCGGTTGCCACGGCGCTGTCGAGGTAGCCGCCGGGGTTGTTGCGCAGGTCGATAATCGCGCCGCGCAGGGTGTGTTTGACGCGCAGCGCAGCGACTTCTTTTTCCAGCGCTTCGGTAGTGTCGTCCTGGAACTGGCTGATACGCAAGTAGGCGTATTCGTCGTTCAGCATCCGCGAACTGACGCTGCTGGTGGCGATGATTTCGCGCAGCAGGCTGTATTCGACGATGCTGTCGCCGCGCTGCACGATGATTTTGACTTCGGTGCCCGCTTCGCCGTTCAACAGTTTGGCGGTTTCGTTCAGGGTGAGGTCGGCGACGTTCTGCCCGTTCACCTGGGCGATGATGTCACCGCTCTGGATGCCCGCGCGCGCTGCCGGCGAGCCTTCGATGGCGGAGACGACGCGCATCGAGCCTGCCTTGATGTCGAGGACGACGCCGATGCCGGCGTACTGGCCGTCGCTCTGCTGCTCGAAGTCCTGGTATTCCTTGTCGTTCATATAAACGGAGTGCGGGTCGAGGCGGACGAGCATGCCGCGAATGGCTTTTTCCATCAGCGCTTCGTTGCTGATGGTTTCGATGTAGTTGCTTTTCACGGTATCGAAAACGTCAACAAAGGTTTTCAGCGCCTCAAAGGGAATGTCGTCATCCGGTTTGCCGCTGTCGAGGGAGGTGAGGGTAAGATCAATCGCGTTGCCGTTTTTCGGGGGAGCGGCCGCTGCGGGCGTGTTCTGCGCGAAGGTGGTGATGGTCAGGAAAAGGGCGGCAAGCGGGAGGTAGCGGAACATGATGCGGCAGACCGGGAAACGAATGGAGCGGCAAGGATAGCAGCGTCGCCCGCAAATGTCATGGCAGTATAATGCGCGCGTTTTTGCGCTAAACAGAGGCTTCATCATGCAGACCAACGCCATCCTCGCCCTCGCCGACGGCAGTGTGTTTCGCGGCCGCGCCATCGGTGCCACGGGCAGCCGCTGCGGCGAACTCGTCTTCAACACCGCCATGACCGGCTACCAGGAAATCCTCACCGACCCGTCCTACGCCGGACAAATCGTCACCCTCACCTACCCGCACATCGGCAACACCGGCGTCAACGCGCTGGATGTCGAATCCCCCGCGCTGCAAGCCGCCGGCCTCGTCGTGCGCGACGCCCCCGATACTTACAGCTCCTGGCGCGCCGACGGCTCGCTCGGCGACTATCTGCGCACGCACAACATCATCGGCATCAGCGACATCGACACCCGCGAAATCACCCGCCGCCTGCGTACCCACGGTACACAAAACGCCTGCCTGATGGCGGGCGAGATTGATGAAACCGCCGCTATCGCCGCCGCCCGCGCCCATCCGTCCATGAGCGGGCAAGACCTCGCCAGCGGCATCGGCATCAAAGAGGCGCAGCCGTGGCGACAAAGCATCTGGGACGCGGCCGGCGACCGCTACCCGGAACACGCCGACGGGCAATACCACGTCGTCGCCTACGACTACGGCATCAAGGCCAACATCCTGCGCCTCCTCGTCGCGAGCGGCTGCCGCGTTACCCTCGTCCCCGCCGACACCACGGCAGATGCGGCCATGGCGCTGCTGCCGGACGGCATCTTCCTCTCCAACGGCCCCGGCGACCCCGAACCGATGACCGCCGCCATCGCCACCATCCGCGACTTTATCGCGCGCGACATCCCCATCTTCGGCATCTGCCTCGGCCACCAACTGCTCGGCCTCGCCTGCGGCGGCCAAACCGTGAAAATGAAATTCGGCCACCACGGCGCCAACCACCCCGTGCAAGACCTCGACAGCGGGCAAGTGATGATCACCTCGCAGAATCACGGCTTCGCGGTGGACGAAACCACACTGCCCGCCAACGTCCGCCCCACGCACCGCTCATTGTTCGACGGCTCACTGCAAGGGCTGGCCTTCACCGACCGCCCCGTCTTCGCCTTCCAGGGCCACCCCGAAGCGAGCCCCGGCCCGCATGATGCGGAAAACCTCTTTGCCCGCTTCGTGGCGGCGATGAAAGAGAGACGGGTGTGATCGTCATCGCCCTCTACTACGCGGCTCTCTTCTATCACCTCTTTGGCTATCATGCGTTTTGCCTTGTAAGCGGGCGCCTGCCGGAACCCTTGGAATACTGGGGCATTCCGACCCTGACCTGCTTTCTGGCAGCGGGAATATTGCTGTATATCCCGCTCGCCAAAAGCCTGGTCAGACTTTCATCGGCGGCCAGAATCATCTTAGCAATAATCATAGCGATGCCAATTATCCGGATATATACAGAGCCTTTATTTGACTATTATCTGGAATCCCAAAAACCTGATGACTTTGCATCGGTAGAATCCATTATGCGATCCGTTTCGCATCCGCTTGGGAAATTGAATATATGGCTGGAAGGGATCAGTAACTTATGCGGAATGTTCATTGTGCCGACTTGTCTGATTTACCCAATATACAGCGCATTTATCCTTATCAGGAAGAAGATCCGGATTTATTAAAAAAGCAGTGCGATACGCGTTGCTTTTTACTTCTGACACCTGCCAAACGGCGTAAATACCGGATTTCGTAGAAACGTTGCCTGCAAGGTCTCAAAAACAAAAAACGCGTGATTCCCCGCTTCGCGGCTGCGTTTATCCAGGATCTGTTGATATTCGACTGGCGCAGCGGATTTTTGCGGCAAAAACGGCAGATGCAAGGCAAAAAGCGCAGCAAGATTGGGCACTTTGCGAATATTTTTAATGCAGCCGCCGAATCTTGGCTGAAAAGCTGCCGCGATGTTGAGTGTCAACAGCCCTTCCATCAGGCAGCTCAACCGCGCAGGTTTTTTGTCGGCCCGGCTCCGCCGTAAAAGCCGTCGATGATTTCCGTCAGCCAGTCAAAGACGACGAGGACGCGCGGGCTGGTGATGCTGCGTTGCGGACGGTAGAGAAAGACCGGCCAGCGGTAACGTTCCAGCTCGGGCAGGAGTTCCACCAGCCGCCCGGCGGCGAGGTGTGGCCGGCAATAACTATCGCCAATAAGGGCACAGATAGCCCCCGCCAGCACCGCCGCCAGTTCGCTGTAAGCGTCATCGCACACGAAGCGTGGATTTTTCGGCATGACCTGCACCGTGTTACTGATCGGCCAACCCCAAGAGCGGCCGGTGTTGATATTGATCTGGCTGCCGGTGGGATAGCGGGCGAGGAGATCGTCGAGATCGGCGGGCGTGCCCAATTTTTCCACCAGCGACGGCGCGGCCACCAGCAGTTCGCAGGTGTAGCCGAGGTGGCGCACAACCATCCACGGCTCCGGTTCGCTGCCGATGCGCAAGCCAATGTCGATCTGGTTTTCCACGTTGTTCAAGCGGGCGGCGTTCACCCGCCAATCCGGCTGCAAATCAGGGTATTCGGCGCAGCGCGCGAAGAGCGCGGCGATGATAGCGTCGTTTTCCGGCAGCAGCGGTAGGGTGATGCGCACCGTGCCGCGCATTTCATCCGCTGGGGTGCGAGTACGCGCGGCGGTGAAAAGCCGCTCGCTGTCGGCGAGGAGCCGCTGCGCTTTGGGCAGGAAACGCGCGCCGAAATCGGTGAGCTGCACGTTGCGGGTGTTGCGCACGAACAGCGTCTCGCCAAGATAATCTTCCAGCTCGGCGATGACGCGCGTCACCACCTGCGGCGACACGGACAAACGCTGCGCCGTCTCGCGGAATTGCAGAGTATCGGCAGCGGTGCAGAAATATTTGAGGGCGTTGAGTTTGTCCATAGGTTGGATTGAAAATTACGTACCGCTTCTAGATAAAAATTTATATAGAAAATTGTTTTCTAATATAAAACCTAAATTTAGTCCTTTTTTGTTGGCGTAAAATTTTTTATAAACTCCCATAAATCTTTATTTTTAGCAATCTCTTCTATTGGTGAAGGTTCTTTACTATTTCCATCAAGAATTTTAGCTGGATTAAATGCTATAGCGTTTAATGTATTCTCCATTAACACTAGCAAGAGTCTATCACTCTCTTCTCCTGATAATTTTTCTATTTGCTGTTTATAACTATCATATGATTTTGCTAAAGCTTCTTTATGAGCGTATTCCTGTGCTAATCGTTGAGATTCATTGCGCCGTCTTGAAATATAAAATGCTAACCAAAGCGCTGGCAACACAAAAGGAAGTTTATAAATTATTCTATCTAACGTTGTAACTATTCTAGCCATTATAGAACTATCTAGCACCACATGTTGAGCCGCAATATTAGGAATAAAATTTACGCCAAAAACAGCACAAAGAAGTAATACAAGAGATAAGTAGAATAACCATCCATACATTTTTACTTCACCATTAAACTTGTTATACATTATATTATATGCACTAGATAGCCCTGCTGATGTCGCTCCTGGCAAAAGGCTTTCAATCTGCTTATTTAATTCTTGGTAACGTTGTTGTTGTTTTATTTTAAAATTATCTAATTCTTCTTTCCTTGTAGATATTTCATCTTTTAAACCGCCTTCTAGATTCCCATCTTGATTTTCTTTTCCGAAAATCTCTGCATGGAAATCTTCTAATTCATCTAATAATTCTTGAGAGTCATCTTTTAAAGAATGTAATTCTTTATTTTGAGTCTTTCCATCTAAGAGATATTTATCAATCTTCATCTTTATTCCATTTTCAGGATCAAAAACCTTCTTATAAAGGTTGTTAATCTGCTCACTTTTTTTCTCAAAATCATCAATAAGATCTGAAATCTTACTTTCCATTCCATCATCGTCAAATAATTTTTCATTATACTCAGAGAACTTCTCTTGTTGCTTAGATAAAGCACTAAGTATCCCCCTTATTTTATTAAGTACATTTTGTGCATCTTGAGATAGTTCTTTAATTTTATCTAAGTAAGATTTAGCATGTTCTGAAACTGCTTCTGCATATTGATTTAACGCGCTACTTAATGCAGAAGCAGCTCTTCCTTTATAAAAAATAAAAGGCATTAGACTTGTAAGTAATTTATCTAAATACTCCTTATTAATATTTTGTATGCATTCATAACTACTTGAACTTTTATAATTATCTAATAATTTAGATATTTCATTTAATAATAATTCTGCTTCACTCAGAGAATTCATTGGAACAAAATCTGGATCGACTGATTTCACCATATCAGACAAATACGCAAAGACCTTCTTTAAATGTGCAACTTCATCTCTATATTCAAGAGATAGATTTTTAATATTTATTTCTTTTATATTTACTTCTATACTCTCCAATAATGGCAAAATATCTTGTTGCATTTTATTAAGTCTAGTAGACATGTTTTCTCCTAATTTTAAGTTAATGTTATTAAATATTTGCTCCATACAACGGCACATTCTCCATCCAGTCCTGTTCGCGATAGTCCGCCATGGAATAGCGTATAGCTTGTTGGGGCTGGTATTGTTCAACGTAGGTTTTCAGGCTTTTGGCTTTCAGGTTTTCTTCCGCTTTGACTTCTATCGGGATAACGCTTTGTCCGCGTTGTAGCACGAAATCGACTTCTGCCGTGCCTTTTTCGGTTGCCCAGTAGTAAACAGGCTGGTCTTGCGTGGCGATGAGTTGTTGCAGGACGTATTGTTCGGCGAGGGCGCCCTTGTATTCGGTAAAGATGCGGTTGCCTTCGAGCAGGGTAGCAGCGTCCAGTTGATTTTGGGCGGCAAGCAAGCCGATGTCGAGGCTGTAGAGTTTGAAGGCGTTATCCTGATAGGCGGCAAGCGGCAGGTGCGGTTTTTTGATGCGCGGCACGATGTGCACCAGTCCGCTGTCTTTCAACCATTGCAGGGCGGTTTCGTAGTCTTTGCTACGCGCGCCTTTTTGCATTTGGGCGTAGATGAATTTTTTGTTTTCTTTGGCGAGCTGGTGCGGGATGGCCTGCCATATGGCGCGCACACGCTGCACGGTCTGGCTGTCGGGAATGTGTTTGGAGAAATCCTGTTCGTAGGCAAGCAGCAGGTCGCGCTGTATTTGCCGGACTTCGTCGAGGTTTTGTGTGTCGAGGTAGGTTTGCACGACTTCGGGCATGCCGCCGATGTAGTGGTATTGGCGCAGCAGTTCGATGTAGCGGCTTTTCATCGCGGTGATGAGCGGCCAGTCCCGGCTGTCGAGGAGTTGTGCGAGGTCTTTTTGTCCCAGGGCGATGAGGAATTCGCGGTAGTCCATGGGGTAGAGCGGCAGGAATTCGACTTTGCCGACGGGGAAAGAGGATTGTTGGTGTAGCGAGACGCCTAGCAGTGAGCCAGCGGCGATGATGGGGTATTGCGGGGCATTTTCGTGAAAGTATTTGAGGCAGGATAGCGCCGACGGTACTTCCTGGATTTCATCGAAGATAAGCAGGGTGTTTTCTGCCTGGATGTCCACGCCGCTTTCGATTTTCAGACCGAGCAGCAGGCGGCCAATGTCGTAGTCGCCCGCAAACAGGGCTTGCATACGCGGGTTGTGATCGAAGTTGATGTAGGCGGTTTGGGCAAAGGCTTCAGCGCCGAAGTGCCGCATTGCCCAGGTTTTGCCGACTTGTCGCGCACCCCGGATGATGAGGGGTTTGCGCTTGGCTTTATTTTTCCATTGATGCAGGGCTTGGATGATGTTGCGGTGCATGAGGGAGTCCGTATGTGGGTTTTGCTCTCTATTGTAGGCTCTGCGCATTTTTTCCAAGGAAAAAATGTTGTCTCCGCGCACTTTTTCCTTGGAAAAAGTGTAAACGGGCGATTTGTTCTTGTTTCAGGAATTTTGTATTCGCAAAACATTCATTGTTTGCGCACTATTGCCCCGCCATACTGCGCTTCGTCAATTCAACAACGCAGGAATCATGCCTTGACCAAAATTTTGATGAAATCCACCCTCGCCGCCGCCCTTGCGCTCAGCCTTGCTGCGCAGGCGGAGGTTTCCCTCACCCCAATGAAAGGTACGCAAACCATGCAACTCAGCCAGGAATGGGACAAGATTTTCCCGCAATCCGACAAAGTCGAGCACCACAAGGTGTTGTTCAAAAACCGCTACGGCATCACCCTAGCCGGTGATCTCTATGTACCGAAGGACATCAAGGACGGCGCGAAGCTGCCCGCCATTGCCGTCGCTGGTGCTTTTGGCGCAGTAAAAGAACAGTCCAGTGGACTGTACGCGCAAGCGATGGCGGAACGCGGCTTCGTTACCCTGGCGTTTGATCCGTCCTACCTCGGCGAATCCGGCGGTGAGCCGCGCAACATGGCCTCACCCGACATCAATACGGAAGATTTCAGCGCTGCTGTGGACTATCTAGGTCTGCAAAATTTCGTGAATCGCGATGAAATCGGCATTCTCGGCATCTGCGGCTGGGGCGGCATGGCACTGAATGCGGCGGTATCCGACACGCGCATTAAGGCCGTCGCCACCAGCACGATGTACGACATGACCCGCGTGATGGCCAACGGCTACGAAATCAACATGAAGCAGAACGCCCAGGGCGGCTATGACCGCGCTCAACCACAAATGGACGCTGCCGCGCGCGACAAGTTGAAAGAGCAGCTCAATAACAACCGCTGGGAAGGCGCGCAAAACGGCTACGCTACTCTGGCGCCTGCCAACAACCTCGACCCGGAAAAAGACATCACCGCCGATACGCCAAAATTCATCGCCGAATACGCTGAGTTCTATCGCAGCAAACGCGGCTTCCACCCGCGCGCGGTCAACTCCAACCCGCAAGGTTCGTGGGCAAATACCGTGCCGCTAGCTTTCATCAACATGCCCATCCTGCAACGCGCCGCCGAGCTGAAAACGCCCGCGCTGCTGGTGCACGGCGAAAATGCGCATTCGCGCTATTTCAGCGAGGACGCGTTTAAGTCGCTGGGCAGTGAGGATAAAGAGCTGTTTATCGTCGAAGGCGCGAGCCACACCGATTTGTATGACAACACGGCAGGTAAAATCCCCTTTGACAAGTTTGAGGAGTTCTTCAAGAAGCTCCTGAAATAAGCAGAAAAGCCGCCCGCTTGGGCGGTCTTCAGCAACCATGATTATCAAGCATGACCATCCCGACCACAGCATCGCCCGCATCACCGGAGAAACCCATGAAAACCCTGCTGTTCGCCGCCGCTTTCAGCATTGGCACTACCTTTGGCAATACCATGAATATCACCCTCAACGGCCACACCTACACCGCCACCCTCGCCGACACGTCGGCGGCGGCCGCCTTGCAGCAACAACTGCCGCTCACCCTCGCCTTGCACGACTACAACCGCAACGAAAAAGTCGGCCCGCTGCCGCAGGCGCTGCCTGCCGCCGACGAAGCCATCGGCCACATCGAAGCGGGCGACATCCTGCTCTGGCAGGGCGACAGCATCGTCATCTTCTACGAAAGTTTCAAAACGCCCTATCACTACACCCGCCTCGGCAAAATCACCGACCCGCAAGGGCTGAAGAACGCGCTGGGCAGCGGTAACGTGCAAATCCGGCTCTCGCGGTGAGGGAGAAGACTTTCCCTTGCCAATGGTCGGCAAAGCATGGGGGACGTGCTTTATTGTCTCAACCGGAACCGGCCACTCGCCGGGAAATACCGCAAGCACGCTTACCGGCGACCTGCGCAACTATCGGGAATGTCACATAAAACCCGACCTGCTACTGAGCTATGCCAAGCGGGAGCACACCCTGCATTTGACCCGCATCGGCAGCCATACGGAACGCTATCTAAACCGGACATCACCATGCATCCCTACCCCTTGAACACCATCATCCCCGCCGACAGTCCGCTCTTTGCCGAAATCCACACCATCGTCGCCGAAAACACGCCGAAAATCGCCGAACTCTCCGGTGCGTTCCGCACACAGGAACACATCCGCGCGCTGCTCGCCGACATCACTTGCCGCGACATCCCCGCCGATTTACACGTCAACCTGCCGCTCTACTGCGACTTCGGCAGGCATATCCGCATCGGGCGCGGCGTTTTCATCAATGCGGCAGTGATGCTGACTGACCTCGGCGGCATCACTCTCGAAGATAACGTCCTCATTGGTCCGCGCGCGAACATTATCAGCGTCAACCACCCAGGCGACCCGCAAGCACGGCGCGGCCTCATCCTGAAACCTGTGGTCATCCAAAAGAACGTGTGGATAGGCGCAGGTGCCACCATCCTGCCCGGCGTGACCGTAGGCGAAAACAGCATCGTCGCCGCCGGCGCGGTGGTCAGCAAAGACGTGCCGCCCAACACCGTGGTCGGCGGTGTGCCGGGCAGGGTGTTAAAAAGCTTGTGAGATGGCGCCAAGCGGCGTGGTTGCTGGTTTTGTGGAATATTTTTGTCGCTACGCGGTTTGTCTAAACCCTCTCCCAAACCCCGCTCCCATAGGGCGAGGGGCTTTTGGTGCGAGCAGGAAAGCCCGTAGTTGTGCCGCTTGGCGGAGTTTTGTCGCTGCGCGTTCCCCCCTCCGTCGCTACGCGACACCTTCCCCCACAAGCGGGTGGAAGGATGCCCAGTGCAAGCGGAAAAGTTCGTGGTTTGTGCCGCTTGACGGTTTTTTTGTTTATCGCAATCCGCCCACTCTGCGTCGGCAGCCGTCAAGCGGCGTAAATACCGGCTTCTCCGCCCTGCCCTACTCTTCTTCTGTTTTTTTGCCCAGGTATTGGGCGATGCTCTGCTTGGCTTCCTGCATCAGGCGGTCTTTGTCGAGGTCGCGCATGATTTCTTCGATGATGGGTTTGGCGCCCGCTTCGCCCCAGCTCGCCCCTTGTGCGAAGTAGCGTTCGGCTGCTTTGCCGATGACGTAGCTGCCGTAGTAGGCCACTGCGCCTTGCGCGCCGGCGGTGAGGATGGTGGATAAACCGGCGGTGAGGCCTTTGAGCAGGGAGGAGAGTGCCTGCACACCGTACACCGCGCCCATCAGCACGCCGGTTTGTACGGCGATGGCGCGCACGAGTTCGCCCGCCTGGTGGCGGGTGATGTCGATGCCGTAGGTGCGCGAGAGGTGCACGACCATGCTGGCGTCCGCGGCGAGGGCGAGCAGGTCCACGGCAGGAATGGGGTTTACTGCAACGCCGACGGCTTTGATGAGGGCGTATTGGCGGATGATGTGGTCGGCGAGGTGTTTGCGCGCGGCGACGATTTCGCGGCCAACGCGTTCGGAGAGTTTTCCGGCGAAGACGCTGGCGTTCAGCGCGGCGTAGCTTTTGCCGTCGGCTTCGAGGAGTTGCCAGAGGACGCTTTTTAATGCGGCGATGTCGGGTTCGGAGCGGATGGTGGTCTCGGTTTCGCGCCCGGCGGCGTCCACGCTGATTTGCCGGTAGGCTTCGGGGCGGGCGCTGGCGGAGACGATGCGCTCGGCCGGGATGATGCCGGCGGTGCGGCGGATGAGGTGTTTGTGCAGGGTGGCGCGGTCGGCGTCGCTCAGGCGGTCAGCTTTGTTGTGGACGAGGATGAGCGGCTGGGTTTTTTCGTGCAGTTGCAGCAGAGCTTCGTATTCGGCGCGGGTCATGTCGCTATCAACGACGAAGAGGACGGCATCGGCCTGGCGGGCGACGTGGGCGGCGAGTCTGGCGCGCTCCCGGCCGTCGATTTCGTCGATGCCGGGGGTGTCGATGAGGTACACGCCGCCGCTGTCGTATTCTTGCCAGAGGGTTTGTTCGCTGTGCCGGGTTTTGCCGTGCAGGACGCTGGTGGCGAAGATGTCGCGCCCGGCCAGCGCGTTCAGCAGGGCGGATTTGCCGACACTGACGCGGCCGTAGGCGGCGACGTGGACATGGCCTTTTTCGAGCTTGTCGAGCAGGCGTTGCAGCTGGCGGTAGTCTTCGCCGAGGCGGGCGCGCGCTTCTTCGGGCAGGCGGTCGTCTGCGAGCAGGGCGGTGAGGCTGTCGCGGGCTTTTTCGAGGTGGCGATCAGCTTTGTTTGTCGCGGCCGGTGGCGAGTCGGACGAGGTTTTGCGCCCGCGTTTCCAAATCATTGTGCAGTTGTTCCTCGAATTTCTGGATGATGTGCCGGGTGTCGATGTTGCCGCTGCCGCTTTCGAGTGCTTGCAGGGTGGCGCGGCCGAGGCTTTCAAAGATGAGGCCGTAGGCGACGGCGTGCGAGGCACCGCCGATGACGGTGCCGATGCCGGGGAAGGCTTTGCAGACGTTGCCGGCGAGCGCGAGGATGAGGGTGAGCTGGGTTTTGACTTTGCTGCTCGCCGCTTCGACGAGGGTTTGCAGGTCGATATCGCGCGCGGGGATGTCGTAGAGGCGGGTGAGGTGTTTCAACATATCCATGCCGAGGTAGCCCTGGATGAGGATGTCGGTGCCGGGGCCGACGGCGGCGACGCCGCCGAGCATGGCTTTGCGCGCGTAGTTTTTGACGAGGGCTTCGCCGCGTTCGCGGCGGTAGTAGGCGAGGCGGTGGTTGAGGTTTTCGTTAGCGAGGCTGAGGAGCGCTTCGCGGTTGCGCGCGGTGAGGGTGCCGCGCGCGGCGGTCATTTGCGCGAGGGCTTGCAGCAGCGGCGCGATGTCGCCGCCTTTGTATTCTTCTTCCCAGGTGGCGCTGCCGTCGGCGGCGATGCGGCGGATTTTTTCGCGGTAGGCGCTGGCGCAGGCGATGTAGTGGACGCCATCGGGCAGGCGGCTTTTGATGCGGGTTTTGAGGGCGGCGAGTTCGTCGGCGGTGTAGAGGTTGGTTTTGTTGAGGACGACGAGCATGGGTTTGTCGAAGGCATGCAGGCGCAGGATGGAGATGATGTCGCTTTCGGTGAGATCCTGGTCGATGACGTAGGCGACGATGTGCACGCGGCGCGCGGCGGTCATGACTTCGCGGTCGAGGGTGCCGTCCGCGCCCGCCTGGTGGGTGCCGGGCATATCGAGCAGGGTCAGGCTGAGGCCCCGGTTGTTTTCGTAGTGGTAGCGTTCGATGGCGGTGGTGGAGCCGCCGATGATGGAGGTGTCGATGGCGGCGTTCGGCAAGAGGGTCTGGATGAGCGAGCTTTTGCCGGTGCTGATTTTGCCGAAGAAGGCGAGTTCGAGTTCTTGCGGCTCGGCTTCGATGGCGGCAAGTTCGGCTTCGATGGCGGAGACGTCGATGCCCTGGGCGCGGGCGGCGGCGGCGCGTGCTTGCAGGTCTTCCAGGGTGTGGCGTTTTTTTTCGGCGGCGGCGGTGCCCTGCCCGCGCCGCTTGCGGCCGACGGTCCAGATTTTCCAGATGAGGCCGAGGCCGATGGCGGCGATGAGGGCGACGATGGTGAGGTAGATGGCGATGAAGGCGGGCGGGGTGTGCTGGATGCGGTCCCAGACGCGGAAGGCGATGTCGGTGAACTGGAAGATGATGAGGAAGACGACCAGGACGATGAGGACAGTCAGCAGGATGATGGCTTTGCGGATGAGGGAGACGCTGTTGTTATTGGTCATGGTGGTGCTCCCGGCGGCGGTGCAGCGCGTCGGTAAAGGCGGGCGGCAGGGCGATGATTTTGTGGCGGGCGTAGTCGTAGGCGACCATTTCGCTCTCGGCCCCGGCGATGACGCGCGCACCGCAGCTCACGCGGTATTGCAGGGTGAAGGCAGTGGGGCGCAACGCGTCCACACGCATGGCAATGTCGAGCACATCGTCCAGGAAGGCTTCACCGCGATAGTCGCAGGCGAGTTTGCGCATGATGAGTCCCGCGCCGAAACAGTCGGTTTCCGTCGCGCCGAGGGCGTGCAGCAGGTCAAGCCGCGCCTGGTGCAGCAGGGTGATGAGGCGGTCGTGGCCGAGATGGCCGCCGTAGTTGATGTCGCCGATGCGGACGGTGAGGCGGCCGGTGTAATCCGCGATGAAGGGGGCGGCGGTCATGGCTGCGGCTGGACGACGTCGTTGCGCAGGTAGTGCAGTTCGACGCCTTGTTGCGGCGGCTGCCAGTCGGCGCTGTCAAGGAGGGTGAAGGCGTCAACGGCTTCGGGGAGGTAGTTGTCTTCGGCGATGTTGGCACCGGCGGGAAAGTGCGCGGCGTAAATGGTGCCTGCACCGGCGACCAGCGCGCCGTCGAACCAGTCGGCGGGGATGTCCTGCGGCGGGCAGACGCGGTCGGCACCGGTGCAGACGCCGTTTTCGTACAGCCCCGCATAGACTTCACCCATGCGCGCGTCCATCACCGCGAGGATTTTTTCCGCGCCGCTGTGGCGGCGGATGGTGGCGGCGAGCAGCGCCAGCGAGGAGACGGGCAGGAGCGGCACATCCCAGGCGGTGGCGAGGCCGGTGGCGACGGCCGCGCCGATGCGCAGGCCGGTGAAAGCGCCGGGCCCGGCGCTCAAAATGATGCCCTGGATGGCGGTTTTTTCGAGGCCGTTTTTTTGCAGCAGTTTGTCGATGAGCGGCAGCAGTTCGCGGGTGTGCTGTTGTGCTTCGATTTCGTAGGACTGGCTGGTTTCGCCGCCGTGTTGCAGGGCGACGGAGCAGGCGGTGCCGGAGGTGTCGATGGCGAGCAGGGTGCTGTGTCTGGTCGGCAGGTTCATGCGGGGTTTCCGTTGTTGTTTTCGTGATAGGCGAAGAAGCGGTCAATGGCTTCTATTTTACGCGTTTTGCTCATGGGCGGCAGGCTGTTGAGGAAGGCCGCGCCGTAGTTTTTCCGGGTCAGGCGCGGGTCGGCGAGGACGAGCACGCCGTAGTCGCCCCGGTCGCGGATGAGGCGGCCGACGCCCTGTTTCAGGGTAATGATGGCCTGCGGCAGGGTGTCGTGGATGAAGGGCGACAACCCTTTGTCGGCGAGCAGGCGGTGGCGGGCGCGGGTGACGGGGTCGTTCGGCGCGGCAAAGGGCAGTTTGTCGATGACGACGCAGACGAGGCGGTCGCCGCGCACGTCCACGCCTTCCCAGAAACTCGATGTGGCGAGCAGTACGGCGTTGTCGTGGCGGCGGAAATCGGCGAGCAGCGCGTTTTTCCCCGCCCGCCCCTGTACCAGCAGGTGATAACCGCTGTCTTTGAGGGCGCGTTCGGCGTCGTGCATGGCGCGGTAGCTGGTGAAGAGCAGGAAGGCGCGGCCTTTGCTGCGCGCCAGCACGGGCAGGACGGCCTGAATCAGCGCTTCGTTGTACTGCGGCTGGTTCGGGTCGGGCAGGCCCTCGGGGTGATAGAGGAGCGCCTGATGGCGGAAATCGAAGGGGCTGGCGAGCAGCAGCGAGCGGTAGTCGCGCAGGCCGAGTTCGCGCGCGAAATGGTCGAAGCTGCCGTTCACCGCCAGCGTCGCCGAGAGAAACGTCCAACCGGCGTTGCTGTTCGCAATCCAGTGGGCGAAGCGCCCGGCGGCGTTGACCGGCACCGAGCAGAGGGTGTAATGACGCGGGCCGGCGTCGAGCCAGACGGCACGGGGGGTGGGTTCGCTTTGCGGCGCGGCGCTGTCCCGCCCGGCGGGGTCTTCGTCTCCTTGCGCAGCGCTCTCCGCCCCGCCCTCCCCCGCCAGCGGCGCGGCGTTTTCATCCCGCCCGGCGGCATCTTCCCCCTCCGCAGCGGGTGCCTGCGCGAGGAAGGCGGCGACCAGTTTTTGCAAGTCCTGACAGCGGCCGCAGAGGTGGGCGAGCAGTTTGCCGCGCATTTTTTGCGCGTTGAGTTGCGTCTGAAACAGGGCGAGCAGAGCGGCGAGGTGGCGCAGTTCCGCCCAGAAATCTGGGATGGCGGCGAGTTGCGCCTCGTCCAGCCGCGTTTCCGCCGGTTGGCGCACGGTGAGCTGGATTTTGCTGTTTTGCAGCTTCAAATCACGCAGGGTTTCGCGCAGTGCCGGTGTATCCGGCGCTTCCAGCAGGGCGGCGTGTTCGCCGTCGCTGATAAAACCGAGCAGTTGCCGCGCCGAGAAGCGGTCGCCCAGGAAATGGATGGCGGTCTGCGGCAGGTGGTGCGCCTCGTCAATCACAAATGCCTGAATGTCCGGCAGGATTTCCGCAAAACCCTCGCTTTTCAGGGCGAAATCGGCGAGCAGCAGGTGGTGGTTGATGACGACCACATCCGCTTCTTTTGCCTTTTGCCGCGCCTTCTGCAAAAAGCATTCTTCGTAAAAGGCGCAGTCGCGGCCGAGGCAGTTTTCAATCGTCGAGGTGATGCGCGCCAGCACCGGCGCGTCTTCCGCCACTTCTTTCAATCCGGCGAGATCGCCGTCGGCAGTGGTGTCGAAAAAATGCTCGATGGCGCGGCGCTGCCGCCTGTCCGCCGCCGTCGTGCAGTCATCATCAAGATACTGGTGGTAGTGGTGGTGGCAGAGGTAATTGCGCCGCCCTTTCAGCAGCGCAACGCGGGCTGCGCTGCCCAGCACCTTGCGCACCAGCGGCAAATCCTTGCCGTAAATCTGCTCCTGCAAGTTGCGCGTGGCGGTGGAGACCAGCCCCTTGCGGCCAGAGGCCAAAAGCGGCAGCAAATAGGCAAATGTCTTGCCCGTACCGGTACCCGCTTCGGCCAATAAAATGCCGTCGCGCGACAAATTGTCGGCGACGGCTTCGGCCAGTTCCTGTTGCCCCTGACGCGGCTGATAACCGCTGACGGCGCCGCTCAGGGCGCCGCCTGCCGCGAACAGGGCGGAAATCTCGCGCAAATCAATAAGAAGCGGCTTTGGTGGCGGCCTGTACCGCGCCCTGACTGTCGCCCAGCTTGTTGCGCGAATTGGAAATCAGCGACCACGATTTCTTCAGCATCTGGCTGTTGCCGCCGGACTGCACGGCGCGGCTGGCCATGCTTTCCGCTTCCTTGTAGCGGCCCTGGTGATAACGGATGTTGGCGATGTCGTAGAGAATCTTGCTGTTCTTCGGGTCGAGCCGCTGCGCGTTTTCCAGATAGGCGGCGGCACCGTCCAGATCCCCCTTGCCGAGCGCGCCGGAAGCCTTCTTCAACAGCGCGGACACCGCCGTCTCGCCCTCCGCCCGCGCGGCAGGCTGGGCGCTGGCGACGGCCTTGTTATCGGCAACCGCCGGGGTGCTGGGCGCGCCGACGTTCACATCACTGCTGCCCGGACGCAACGCCTGCCGCTTGTTGTCGGCAGGCGGCTGCGCGGCAGGCGGATTGGCCCCCGTGCGCGGCGCTTCCTTCACCGCCTCGCGCACCGCCACCACGCCCGGTTCCTGCGGCGTCTTCGGCGTGGCCGGATTATTAGTATTCGCCGCCTTGATGGTCGGCGCGGCGGGCTGGTACGGGCTGGCTGCCTGCACCTGCGTCTGCCCGGCGGGCTGCGGCGGCACGGCGGGCTGCTGTGCGAGCTGCGGATTTACCGGCGGCCGCGTCTGCTGCTGATTGACGGGCGGCATCTGCGGCCGCTGCCCGCCGATAGCCATATTGTTGAAACCGCCGCCCTGATTGTTGAAACCAAAACCGCTGTCGGCAGGCGGCGTCTGCCCGCCGAAGGCAGGCTGCTGTCCGTATTGGGTGTTGCGGTTCACAACCGGCGCCTGCCCGTCGCCGTACACGCTGCATCCGCCCAGAAAAAGTGCGGTGGTGATGCCAAGCCATAGGTATTTCATGTTCCGGATCCTCTTAATCGTTTGCCAGGATTGAAAAAATGGGGAATAAAAATGGAGAAAACAAGGGGGTAGAAAGCGGGCGCATTTTACCTTGAATTGTGCGGACGTGCTGGCGGGCGGAACTTTCCCCGCCCGACGGCAGACGGGAAAGAGCGGCGGTTTTTTCACCCTTCCCCTGCGGAGACGACAAAACACGGGACGCGTCAAGCGGTGTCAATGCCGGCTTTTTGCTATTCGAGACGTTGCCCCAACGTCTCAACAGCAAAAAACGCACCGTTTCCCCGCTTGGCAGCGCGCCTGCCCGGAACACACAAAGCAGGCCGCATCTGCCGGCGTGCTAAAAACCCGCCCTGCGCCCGTCAGGCAGCGGTTCAGCGGTAGCCCTGCGGGTTTTTCGCCTGCCAGCGCCAGGTGTCGGCCATCATGTCATCCAGGCTGCGTTCGGTGCGCCAACCGAGTTCGCGTGCGGCTTTTTCCGGATTGGCCCAGAAGGCGGGCAAGTCGCCGGCGCGGCGCGGCACGATGGTGTAGGGAATGGCTTTGCCGCAGGCTTTTTCGTAGGCACGGACGACGTCCAGCACCGAGCTGCCTGTGCCGCTGCCGAGGTTCCAGGTGTACACGCCGGTTTTGTCCGCAATGTGTTCCAGCGCCTTGACGTGGCCGGCGGCAAGATCCATGACGTGGATGTAGTCGCGCAGGCAGGTGCCGTCCGGGGTGTCGTAGTCGTCGCCATAGACGGCGAGGCGTTCGAGGCGGCCGACGGCGACTTGCGAGATGTAGGGCACGAGGTTGTTCGGGATGCCTTGCGGGTCTTCGCCGATGTCGCCGCTTGCGTGCGCGCCGACGGGGTTGAAGTAGCGCAGGAGGGCGATGGTCCATTCCGGGTCGGCGTGGGCGGTGTCGCCGAGGATGGTTTCAATCATGACTTTGGTTTTGCCGTAGGGGCTGCTCGGCACGCCAAGCGGCATGGTTTCGGTGTATTCGCGCGCGCCGCCCTGCTCGCCATAAACGGTCGCCGAGGAGCTGAAGACGAGGTTTTTTACGCCCGCCGCCTGCATGGCTTCGATGAGGGTAATGCTGCCGCCGACGTTGTTGTCGTAGTAGGCGAGCGGTTTTTGCACGCTTTCGCCAACAGCTTTCAGGCCGGCGAAGTGGATGACGGCGCGGACGGGGTGTTCGCCGAGGAGCTGGTCGAGCAGGGCGCGGTCGCGGATGTCGCCTTCGATGAGGCGCGCGTTTTTGCCGGTGAGGCGGTTGACGCGGCGGATGGCTTCCGCCGAGCTGTTGCAGAGGTTGTCGAGGACGAGGACGTCGTGGCCGTGTTGCAGGAGGGTGAGGACGGTGTGCGAGCCGATGTAGCCGGCGCCGCCGGTGACGAGGATCATGTTTTTTCTCCGTTTTGCCGGGGGTGAGGGTGGAAGATGCGCTGCCAGTAGGCTTCGTCAAAGGGGTGTTCCTGCATGTAGGCGGCGATCTGCGGGTAGGCGGCGCGCACGCGGCGCACGATTTTCCAGGTCTGCCACAGCAGTTCCAGGGTCTTTGCCCCGGAGTAGGTGCAGTAGTAGCCGGTGCTGCCGTCCGGGTTGTAGAGGAAGTATTGCCGGTAGGGGTAGATGATGGGGAAGTTGCCGTTGTCCATGGAGAGCAGCGGGATTTTGCCGTTGCTCAGCGCCCGTTTTTTCCACGGGATGATGAGGCGGATGGAGGCGAGCATCATGCATCATGCGCAGCGCGCGTTTGGCGAAGGTGCCGCGCGGGTAGCGCGCTTTTTCTTGTTCGTAGTAGGTGTCGATGTTGTTGTCGATGCCGGTCAGGGGCGGCATGTATTCCCGCGCCAGTTTGACCGGGTAGTCACCGTGGCCGTCGGCAACGAATTGCGGCGCGAGGATGCGGCGGTAGTCGAGCGCGTCGTGCAGTGCTTTGAGGCGGATTTCCGCGCGGCGGTAGTCGTACATCAGGATGTCGCGCACAATCATGGCGAAGGTGCGGCGGAAGGCGATGTTCATCTGTCCGGCCGGGATGTTGAGGAAGGCGAAGGCGAGGACTTCGTTGCGCATGCTGAGGTAGTCGGTCATCATCAGGTGGCGCTTGATGCTGAAGTCTTCGTGCCAGAAGAAGATGGTCGGGAAGACGCTGATGGCGGTGCCGCGTTGGCGCAGGTAGAGCGAGGAGCAGATGTCGTCCCATTTGAAGAAGTAGTTGGGCAGGATGGGAGTCTCGCGGGTTTCCGCCATGTAGAACCACCAGCCGCTGAAATCGGGATACCCTTCGCTGTACAGCGGGGCGTAGAGGTCGTTTGTCCGGGCGGCGGATGCTTCTTCCCGTCCGTCTGCCGCTGCCGCCTGCGCCGTTTTTTCTGCTGTCTGCTGCCGTTGCAGTGCTTTTTTGAGGATGGCGTCGTCGTTGATGGCCTGGAAGAAGTTGCGGATTTTCCACGGCAGGCGGCGCCCTGTTCGTGAATTTTGTCCTTGCGCGTGTAGTGCAGCATCATCCCGCCGAAGGCGCGTTTGGGTTTGGCGATTTGCGCGATGGCGACGGCGCGGTAGATCATTTCCGGCGCGAGGAGGATGTCGTCGTCCATGAAGAGGATGTAGTCGCTCTGTTTTTCCCGCGCGTCCATCAGGCCGCGCATGAAGCCGCCGGTGCCGCCGAGATTGGCCTGGCGGATGAGGGTGAAGTTGTCCGCGCGGGGGAAGTCGCCGGCATCAAGGGTGCTGCCGTTATCGACCACGGTGATGCGGTAGTTCATGGCGGCAAGCGGCGGGTAGGCAAGCAGGGCGGCGACGTTGGCGGTGACGTAGTGTTCTTTTTTGAAGGTGGTGATGCAGATGTCCACGCTTTTGTCCTGCGGTTCGGCATCTACCCGCCAGCAGCCGGCGTGCAGGATGATGTCGGCGCGGGTTTCGATGGAGAAGGCGTAGCGCTTGGTGTTTTTTTCCAGCGGGAAGGGGCCGAGCAGGATTTCGCCGACGGCGGGGTCGAGCTGCCGGTGGACGGTTTCTTCGTTCCACTGGGTTTTGCGGTGCACGCTGATGCTGTCCGCCCGCCCGCTGAAGCGCAGTTGCAGATAGGCTTGCCGCGCGCGGGTGTTGGTGAGGAAGTGTTCGGCGGGGAAGCTGTTGAACAGGGAGGTGAGGTTGAGCGAGACCTGTCTGCCGTAGGCGGTGAGGTGCAGGCCGTCTTCTTTGACCTGGCAGGCGTGGTCGCCGCCGCTTGTGGTGTAGAAGAGTTTTTCGGGGATGGTCGGGAAGGTGAATTGCAGGTGCTGGACGGTGTGCATGGGGTTTCTGTTTCCGGGGTTATTGGGCATGGCGGTCGTGGAAGACGCGCAGGGCGGTCAAGGCAATGATTTTCAGGTCGAGCGCCAGCGACCAGTTATTGATGTACCAGAGGTCGTAGTTGATGCGTTCTTCGAGGTCGGTGTCGCCGCGCCAGCCGTTGACTTGCGCCCAGCCGGTAATCCCCGCCTTGACCATGTGTTTTTGCATGTAGCCGGGGATTTGGCTTTTGAATTGTTCGACGTATTGCGGGCGTTCCGGGCGCGGGCCGACCACCGACATTTCGCCTTTGAGGACGTTCCAGAATTGCGGCAGTTCGTCGATGCTCAGGCGTCTGAGCCAGCGGCCGAGCGGGATGGTCGGTTTTTCCGCCGCCCCGCCCCAGGTGCTGCCGCTTTTTTCGTTATCCACCGGCATGGTGCGGTATTTGATGATGTTGAAGGTGTCGCCGTTCCAGCCGACGCGTTCCTGGCGGTAGAAGACGGGGCTGCCGCTCGTCAGGCGTATCCACAGGGCGACGAGGAGGAGCAGCGGCGCGAGCAGGATGAGGGCAAGCGCGGCGATGGTTTTGTCTTCCAGCCATTTGGCAAGACGCTTGCCGCCGTGCATCGGCGAGATGCTGAGGTCAAGCGCGTAGTGGCCGACGAGGTGGGAGGCGCGGTAGTTGATGAGGCGGATGTCGCGCAGGTCGGGGATGTAGCGGATGTTGGCGGTGCTGTATTTGAGGGCGTCGAGGATGTCGGCGACGGCGTGGGCGTCCGCGAGCGGCAGGCACAGCCAGATTTCGTCGCAGGGCGGTTCACTGTCAAGCGCCGCGTCGTAGCGGCGGATGTCGCCGATGTCGTTGTAGTGGGCTTCTCCGGCATCGGTCAGGCGGATTTGCTTGATGCGGTAGCCCGCAAGCGGTTCGCGCCGCACGGAGCGGTAGATGTCGCGGCAGGCGCTCTGCGTGCCGATAAGCACGATGGAGCGGGTGTTGTAGCCCGCGCCGCGCAGGCGGTTGAGGATGGCGTAGGCGACAAGGCGGGTGATGATGCAGGCGGCGCAGGCGGTACTCAGCCAGATGCCGAACCAGTAGCGCGAGAAGTGATGCCCCGCTTTGGTGAAATAGAGGTAGGCGACGATGAGGGCGGTGAGGTAGGCGTAACTGCGCACGAGGCGGAGGAAGAGCCGGCCGCGCAGGGCGCCGCGCCAGGAGCGATAGACGCCGCAGGCGCCGAACAGGTACACGGCGGCAAGCGAAGAGAGGGTGGTCATCCACTGGTAGCGTTCCCATTGCCAGATGGGATAGCCGAAGTAGGCCCAGAAGGTGAAGGCACCGGCGAGGTAGATGAGGACGGCATCGGCACATTTCGCCAGCCAGTGCATGTGGTGCATGGCGCCGTTGCGCGCGGGGCTAGCGGGTGCCTGGTGCGTCATCGGGGTAATCGCGGATGAGGGTGGCGGGGTCGCGGCGCAGGTCGCGGCGCAGGCCGTCGCCGACCGCCTGCCGCCACAGGCGCAGGTAGCGGTGTTTGTGGCGGTAATGGCGCACAGCGGCGAGCCAGGAGAGCGCTTTCAGCACGGCGACGGGGTAATACCAGATGCCCGCCGCCAGGCGGTAGATGAGCAGGCCGTTGCGGTAGGTGTAATAGGCTTTCCACATCGGATGGTAGCCCCGCCGCGCCGTCTTGAAGGTGGAGCAGTCGTGGATGAAGCGGACGGTCGGCAGGAAGGCGTGGCGCGCGCCCTGCCGGCGCAAGCCGAGGGTGTAGAGGATGTCGTCGCCGTAGATGAAGAGGGCGGCATCAGGTACACCGCAGCGGCGCACCCACCCGGCGCGCACGAAGTAGCCAACGAAGGAGGAGCTGTCGATGGCGACGGGGGCGGTCTGCGTGTAGGCGGCGTGGTCGAGGTGAAAGGCGGCGCGGGCGCGGCCGGTGATGAGGCCGAGCGCGGTCTGCCACAGTTTGCGCGGGTGCCAGAAGGGGTTGTAGCTGGGGCGGTTCATTTCGCAGATGCGGCCATCCGGGTAATAGACGGCGGCGGCGGCGCTGTCGGTGTCGCCGAGGTCGAGGGCGGCGAATTGTTGCAGGGCGTCGGGCGCGGGATAGGCGTCGTCGTCGTAGCAGACGAGCCAGTCGGGATTGTGGGTCAGGGCGGCGGTCATGCCCTGGGCGAAGCCGCCCGCGCCGCCGCTGTTTTTCTCGCTCAGGATGAGGTGCAGACGCGGGTCATGCTGCTGCGCCAGCCAGGCGCGGCTGCCGTCGGACGAGGCGTTATCGACGACGATGACGGCGGCAAAAGGCTGCGCCAGGGTCGCTGCCAGGGTGTGTTGCAGCTTGTGGCAGCGGTTGTGGGTAACGATGACGGCGGCGATGTTGTCCATAGTCAGTCGTGCAGGAAAACGGGCAGGGTGCCGCCACCCGCCTGCGCAGCGAGGTAGGCGCGCGCGGCGTCCAGCGCTTCGCGGATGGTTACGTCCATGTCGAGGTAGCGGTAGGTGGCCAGCCGCCCGATGAAGGTGATGCGTTCCAGGCTGCGCGCCGCCTGTTGGTAGGTGTCGAGCAGCGGTTGCGCGGCGGTGAGGCGGACGGGGTAGTAAGGCAGGTCGTTTTCGCCGCAGGCGCGGCTGTATTCGCGGTAGCAGACGGTGTTGTCGTGCTTTTCCCACGGCGCGAAGTGCTTGTGCTCGGTGATGCGGGTATAGGGAACGTCCAAATCGCCGTAGTTCATCACCGCCGTGCCCTGGTAGTCGCCGGCGGCGGTGAAGCGCTCGAAGTCGAGGGTGCGGTAGTCGAGGCGGCCGTGGCGGTAGTCGAAGTAGCCGTCCAGCGCGCCGCTGTAAAAGGTGTGGGCGTAGGCGGCGCTGTCTGCGCGCCGGTAGCGGGTGTTGAGGCGCAGGCGGATGTTGGGGTGATCCAGCATGGCGGCAACGATGGCGGTGTAGCCGTCTTGCGGCATGCCCTGGTAGCGGTGCGCGAAGTAGTTGTCGTCGTAATTGAAGCGCACCGGCAGGCGTTTGAGGATGGCGGCGGGCAGGGTGCGCGGGTCAAGCCCCCACTGTTTTTGCGTGTAGCCTTTGAAGAAGGCTTCGTAGAGGGCGCGGCCCACGTATTTCAGCGCCTGTTCTTCAAAATTTTGCGGCTCGGCGATGCTGCTGTCCGCCTGCCCGGCGAGAAAGGCGCGCGCTTCGTCGGGGCGCAGGGCTTTGCCGTAGAACTGGTTGATGGTGTGCAGGTTGACCGGCAGGGAATAGACGCGGCCGCCAACGATGCTTTTCACGCGGTTGGTGTAGGGCATCATGGTGCCGTAGCGGCGGATGAAGTCCCAGACTTCGCCGTCATCGGTATGGAAGATGTGCGGGCCATAGACGTGCACCATCACGCCGGTTTCGGCGTCGCGCGCGCTGTGGCAATTGCCGGCGAGGTGGTCGCGGCTGTCGATGACATCCACGGATAATCCCGCCTCGGCGAGGATGCGGGCGATGGTGGCGCCGGAAAAGCCGGCACCGACGATAAGGACGGTTTTTTGTGTCATGGGGTTTTCTCCGTGTGTTCTTCACGCACGATGCAGCCGTGTTCAAGGAAAACCATGCGGCTGCACAGGCGTTTGGCAAGGTCGTGGTCGTGGGTGGCGAAGACGAGGATGCCGGCATGTTCGATGAAGCGCAGCAGCCGCGCTTCGGCCTTCTGGCGGAAGGCTTCGTCACCGACGCTCATCCATTCGTCCATCAGGAGGATTTCCGGTTGCAGGCTAGTCGAGATGGAAAAGGCCAGGCGCAGCACCATGCCGCTGGAATAGGTGCGCACCGGCATGTTGATAAAGTCGCCCAGTTCGCTGAATTCGACGACTTCGTCGGTGATGCCGTCAATCTGTTTCGGCGTGAGGCCGAGGAAGAGGCCGCGCATGCGGATGTTTTCAAAGCCGGTCGCTTCGCCATCCATGCCGAGCATGGCGTCCAGCAGGCTGGTGATTCTGCCTGCGACGGTGATGTTGCCGCCGGATGGGGCATAAACGCCGGCGAAGACGCGCAGCAGGGTGGTTTTGCCGGAGCCGTTGTGTCCGATGAGGGCGACGCGTTCGCCTTCGCGGATGTCGAGGCTGATGTGTTTCAGCGCTTCGATTTCGGCAAAGCCCTTGCGGAAGCTGTTCAGTCCGCCGCCTGCCGCCGCCTTGAAGACGGTTTTTTTGAAGGAACGCTGGTGGGCGTCGAACACGGGAAAGGTGACGCTGATGTCGTCTGCGGTAATGTGCATGGTTATAGCCAGTAGGTGATTTTGCGGCGGGTGAGGTTGAACACCCACAACGCGAACAGCGAACCGGCGACGGCAAAGAACGCCGCCACCTGCCAGTAGAGGGCGTCCGGGCGGTGGCCCAGCACGGGATCACGCAGCAGCGTAATCAGCGAGGTGAAGGGGTTAATCTGGGCGATATGCAGGCGCGCCGGCGGCAGTTGTTGCAGTTGCCAGATAATCGGGGTGACGAAAAACAGCAGGGTGACGATGCTCTGGATGACCGGCAGCATGTCGCGGAAGCGGGTGCAGAAAATGGCAATAAGCAGCCCCAGCCAGAGGATGTTGACCGCGACCAGCAGGAAGGCGGGCAACAGCCAGAAGAAGTTGGCGTTGACGGGGATACCGAGCAGCAGCATCACTACCGGGTAAATCAGCAGGTTGTGCAGCAGGATCAGCAGTTGCCGGTAAAACACCCGCAGCACCAGGGCCGAGAGCGGCATATAGGACTGTTTGAGGATGTGCTCGTTGGCCGTGAAGGTTTCGGCATATTCGTTGAGCGAACCGGCGATAAAGGCCCAGAAAATCAGCCCCAGCGCCAGATGCGGGACGAACTTCGACAAATCAATGGAAAACAGCGCGCCGTAAAGCGGCCCCATCGCCGATACCGTCACCGCCATGCTCAGCGTGATCCAGAACGGCCCCAGCGTGGAACGGCGGTATTTCAGGCGAATATCCTGCTTCGCCAGCGCCTGCCACAGGCGGAAAGCGGCGATACCGCGACGGATATCGGTCATTGCATCATTTCGCATCAAGGATAGCGCCTCGTTATAAGAAGACAAAACGGCGCAATTATCCATAATCGCCCCGGCAAAGCAAAGTAACACACGTTAAGAACCGCCCGCCTTCCCTTGCTTTCCCCCCGCGCCCTATGCTTAAATGCGCTGCTTCTTTCGGCGAGAGTGGCGAAATTGGTAGACGCGCTGGATTTAGGTTCCAGTGGGGCAACCCTTGAGAGTTCGAGTCTCTCCTTTCGCACCAGTTTTCTAGTCTATATTTTTGGCGACAGCCATATTTTTTGAATCGAGGACAGCATGCAATCATCCGTTGAACATCTGGAAGGTCTGACGCATAAATTAACGGTTGAAGTTCCGGCGGAACGGCTGGATCAGGAAGTGGAAAAGCGCTTGAAGGACATCCGTCCGCGCGTCCGCATTGACGGCTTCCGCCCCGGCAAAGTGCCGCCTGCCGTGGTCAGGCAGAAATACGGCGACAGCGTCCGCCAGGACGTCCTCGGTGAAATCATTGACGAGACTTACCGCGAAGCCATCAAGGAAAATGGCTATACCCCCGCTGCCGCGCCGACCATCGAACTGGTTTCCGGCCTCGCCGTCAACGAACCCGTCAAATACACCGCTACCTTCGAAATCATGCCCGAAGTCCATGTACAGGGACTGGACAGCATCAGTATCACCCTGCCGCACACCACTATCGGCGATAAAGATGTGGACGACATGATTACCACCCTGCGCCGCCAGCAGGGTACTTTTGCCGAAGCCGACAAGACGGCGGAAGACGGCGACCGCATTACCGTGGATTTCACCGGGCGGATTGACGGCGTCGCCTTCGACGGCGGTAGCGGCGAAAACATGAATTTCATCATCGGCAACGGCCAGATGCTGCCCGATTTTGAGCAAGGCTTGCGTGGCGGCAAGGCGGGCGAGGAACGCACCTTCGACGTGCATTTCCCGGAAGACTACCACGGCAAAGACGTGGCCGGAAAAACCGCGCAATTCACGGCGACGGTCAAGAAAGTCGAACAACTCAACCTGCCGGAAGTGGATGAAACCTTCATCAAGGCTTTCGGTATCAAGGACGGCGATGTCGCCGCCTTCCGCAAAGCCATTTACGACAATATGGCACGCGAGCTGAACAACGCCATGCTGCGTATCCGTCGCGCCTACATGTTCGACGCCCTGCTGGAAAAAAATGCAGAACAGCCCGTTGCGGAAGGCATGGTGCGTAACGAAATCGCCCGCATGGCGCGCGAAATGCAATTGGAACAACGCATTCCCGATGCCAAAGAGCGCGAAGAACTGGCAGCCCGCATTTTTGACGAAGCCGCGCGCGGCCGCGTCCGCCTCAGCCTGCTGCTGAACAAGCTCTTCGACGAGCGCAAGCCCGAACTGGACAAAGCCCGCGTCGAAGCGCGTATCCAGACCATTGCGGCGACCTACGAAGACCCGCAGGAAGTCGTCAAGTTCTACAACAACGACCGCGAAACCCGCGCCAACCTCGAAGCGGCCATCTTGGAAGAGCAACTGATAGACCAGCTTTACGAACAGGCGCAGGTCAACGAAGAAGAGAAGACCTTCCAGGAAGTCATGGCACTTGGCCAGCAGCGCGGTTAAACATTACGCACTCGCAGGGCAGCCTTGGGCTGCCCTTCATTTATGCCTACCACCGGCCACATACACTCGCGGGGAGAGGATTGGCCAATCCGCGCAGCGACAAGCCCGCATTGATACCGCTTGACGATATTTTGTCGCGTACGAACCCCGCTTGTCATCGAACCGGCACATCCGCCGCTTTACGCCTACCTTGAAATTTCACCAACCACCCGCACATCGGGGACTAGCCTTTTCTCAGGAGAAAACACATGGACATCCAAAACAATCTGCTCATCCCGATGGTCATCGAACAGACCGGGCGCGGCGAACGATCCTACGACATCTATTCCCGCCTGCTGAAAGAGCGGGTCATCTTCCTCGTCGGCCCGGTCAATGACGCCTCGGCCAACCTGATTGTCGCGCAACTCCTCTTCCTTGAAGCAGAAAATCCGGATCAGGACATCCATCTCTACATCAATTCGCCGGGTGGTTCCGTCACCGCCGGTATGTCCATCTACGACACCATGAATTTCATCAAGCCCGACGTCTCCACCCTCTGCCTCGGTCAGGCAGCGAGCATGGGCGCCTTCCTGCTGTCCGCCGGTGCCAAAGGCAAACGCTATGCCCTGCCGCACAGCCGCGTCATGATTCACCAGCCGCTGATTAGCGGCGGTCTGGGTGGACAGGCATCCGACATTGAAATCCATGCCCGCGAGCTGCTCAAAACCAAAGCCACCCTGAACGAACTGCTGGCCAAACACAGCGGCCAACCGCTGGAAAAAATCGAACGCGACACCGACCGCGACAACTTCCTCTCTGCCGAAGAAGCCGCCGCTTACGGCCTGGTGGACCACGTTACCACCTCGCGCGCCGACCTCGCCGCATCCTGAGGCACTACCGCATTCCCGGAGTCATCCATGACTGACAAACACCACCGCTGTTCCTTCTGCCACAAGCCGGATACCGAAGTCCGCCGCCTCATATCCGGGCCGGACGGCATCAATATCTGCGATGAATGCATCACCCTCTGCGGCGACATGCTGAAAGACGGCACGCCTGCCGCAGAAACGCCCACCCTCTTTGAAGGCAAACCGTTGCCGACCCCGTCCGAAATCAAGGCATTCCTCGACGACTACATCATCGGTCAGCACCGCGCCAAAAAAGCGCTGGCAGTCGCCGTGTACAACCACTACAAACGCCTGCTGCTCAACCAGCAGAAAGCCGATGACGGCGTGGAAATCGTCAAAAGCAACATCCTGATGATCGGCTCGACCGGATCGGGCAAAACCCTGCTCGCGCAAACACTTGCCAAATGTCTGGACGTCCCTTTTGCCATCGCCGATGCCACCGCGCTGACCGAAGCGGGCTACGTCGGCGAAGACGTCGAAACCATCGTGCAAAAACTGCTGATGAACTGCGACAACGACGTGACCCGCGCCGAAAAAGGCATTATCTATATTGATGAAATCGACAAAATCGCGCGCAAAAGCGAAAACCTGTCCATCACCCGCGACGTATCCGGTGAAGGCGTGCAACAGGCGCTGCTCAAACTCGTCGAAGGCACCATCGCCGCCGTGCCGCCGCAGGGCGGACGCAAACACCCGCAGCAGGAACTCATCCACGTCAACACCACCAACATCCTCTTCATCTGCGGCGGAGCCTTTGCCGGCCTGGAAAAACTGATTGCCAAACGTACCGAACAGGGCGGCATCGGCTTCGGTGCCCATGTCCACACCAAAGCGGAAGCGGACGAAAACAACAACCGCCTGCTGCAACAAATCGAACCGGAAGACCTCGTCAAATTCGGCCTCATTCCCGAATTTGTCGGCCGCCTGCCCATTATCGCCCTGCTCGATACCCTCGATGAAGACGCGCTGGTACACATCCTGACCGAGCCGAAAAACGCCATCGTGCGCCAGTTTGAAAAAATCTTCGGCTACGAAGACGTGGCGCTTGAATTCACCCCGGAAGCGCTGCAAGCCATCGCTCAAAAAGCCATCAGCCGCAAGACCGGTGCGCGCGGCCTGCGCTCCATCGTCGAGCAAACCCTGCTGGATACCATGTTCACCCTGCCCGACCAAAAAAACATCGACAAAGTTACCGTGACAGCCGACACCATCCTGCAAGGCAACGACCCGCAAATACACCAGAAAGCCACCGCCTGAACCGAAAAACCGAAGAAACCCGATGCAAGAAAAAAACCTCCCCGTACTGCCGCTGCGCGACGTCGTCGTTTACCCGCACGTCATCGTGCCGCTCTTCGTCGGCCGAGAAAAATCCATCGCCGCCCTCGAAGCCGCCAACAAAGACAACCCGGAACAACTGCTGCTCGTGCCGCAGAAAGACGCCACCGTACGCGAACCGGAAACCGCCGACCTGCATCCCACCGGCACCGTCGGCCGCATCGTGCAAATGGCCAAACTGTCCGACGGCACCGTCAAAGTACTCGTTGAAGGACTGCGCCGCATCGAAATCACACAGTGGCAAGAAGGCGGTGCCTACCTGCAAGCGGGCTACCGCGACTACGGCAAACCCGACGCGGACAACGTCGCCACCGACGAACAGCGGGCCATGGCCAAAACCGCCGTCGAACAATTTGCCCGCTTCCTCAAAGAAAACGACAAAAACGCCGACGACCTGTTGCAAAACCTGCGCCAGCTCAACAACCCCGGACGCGTCGCCGACACCATCGCGGCGCACATGGATCTCAGCCTTGAACGCCGCATCGCCATCCTCGACAGCATCGTTCTCGGCGAGCGCCTGCAACACATCCTCATCATCCTCGAAGAAGAACTCGAAAAAACCGACCTGGATCGCAAAATCCGCAAACGCGTCAAACAGCAAATGGAGCGCAACCAGCGCGAGTACTACCTCAACGAACAGATTAAAGCCATCCAGAAAGAGCTCGGCGAAATGGAAGACGCCCTGAACGACGCCGAACAGCTGGAAAAATCCATCAAAGACGCCGGCATGTCCGCCGACGCCGAAAAAAAAGCCCTGTCCGAACTGAACAAACTCAAACAAATGTCGCCGATGTCGGCCGAGGCCAACGTCATCCGCAACTACCTCGAATGGATGATTGACTACCCGTGGTCAAAACGCCGCCGCAGCCAGTACGACATCGCCCGTGCCGAAAAAATTCTTGACCGCGACCACTACGGCCTCGAAGACGTCAAAGAACGCATCCTCGACTACCTCGCCGTGCAAAAACGCAACAAAAACGGCAAAGGCCCCATCATCTGCCTCGTCGGCCCGCCCGGCGTCGGCAAAACCTCGCTGGGCAAATCCATCGCCGAAGCAACCGGGCGCGACTTCGACCGCATCTCGCTCGGCGGTGTCCACGACGAAGCCGAAATCCGCGGTCACCGCCGCACCTACATCGGCTCCCTGCCCGGCAAAATCGTGCAGAAACTGTGCAAACTCGGCAGCAACAACCCGCTCATCCTGCTGGACGAAATCGACAAAATGGGCATGGATCACCGGGGCGACCCCGCCTCCGCCCTGCTCGAAGTCCTCGATCCCGCCCAGAACAGCGCATTCAGCGACCACTACCTCGAAACCGACGTGGATCTCTCCGGCGTCCTCTTCATCGCCACCGCCAACACCCTGAACATCCCGGCGCCGCTCCTGGACCGCATGGAAGTCATCCGCCTGCCCGGCTACACCAGCCGCGAAAAAAGCGAAATCGCCACGCGCTACATCCTGCCGCGCCAAATCCGCGAACACGGTCTGCACAAAAACGAATTCCGGCTGGAAGACGGCGTCATCAACGACATCATCGAGGATTACACCCGCGAAGCAGGCGTGCGGAACCTCGAACGGGAAATCGGCAAGCTGGCGCGCAAAAGCGTCCGCAAACTGCTGACCCCGGAAATCAAAAACATCATCATCGACCGCGCCAACCTCGAAGACTACCTCGGCGTCGCCAAATACCGCCGCAGCGAAGACGACCTGCGTAACAAAATCGGCTGCGTCACCGGTCTCGCCTGGACATCCGTCGGCGGCGAGACCCTGCAAATCGAAGCAACCGTTTTCCGGGGCAAAGGCAAGCTCAACCTGACCGGGCAACTCGGCGACGTGATGAAAGAGTCCATCCAGGCCGCCTCGTCCGTCATCCGCAGCTACCTCGAAACCCACCTGCCCGACCTGCGCTACGACGAATACGACATCCATATGCACCTGCCCGAAGGCGCAACCCCGAAAGATGGTCCCAGCGCCGGTATCGGCATGGCAACCGCCCTGCTCTCGGCACTGAGCAAAATCCCCGTGCGCGGCGACCTTGCCATGACCGGCGAAATCACCCTGCACGGACGGGTACTCGCCATCGGCGGTCTGAAAGAAAAGCTGCTTGCCGCCGTACGCAGCCACATCACCACCGTACTCATCCCCGAAGAAAACCGCAAAGACCTGCGCGACATCCCCGACGAAGTCAAAGACGTGCTGACCATCATACCGGTCAACCATATCGAACAAGTCTTTGCCCATGCCTTCGAAGCATCAGAAATTCCCTTCGACCAGCGCTTGGCCGCACACAAACCGCCGCCGCCCATCAGCACCGAGACCGTAAAAAACGTCCATTGCTAGGCAGAAAAACCAGCCAGGACACCCGAGCCACCCGTACAGGGTGGCTTTACAAAAGTCATCAAAAACAAATAGTTGTCAGAAACACAACATTACCGTAGTAAAAACGCAACAAAAAAATGAAAAAAAGATTGCGCCACGCGGTTATGACTGTATAGAATTCCGCCGTCGGCGTAGTAAGAGCGCCGTCTAATCCTGTAAAACTCACAAAAGGTAGATTTATGAACAAGACGGAATTAGTTGATGCTATTGCTGCCGCTGCGGACATAACCAAAGCACAAGCCGGCAAAGCACTGGATGCCGTACTCGAAAGCGTAACCGAAACCCTGAAAAAAGGCGAAAAAGTTACCCTGATCGGCTTCGGCACTTTCGAAACCCGCGAACGCGCCGCCCGCATCGGCCGCAACCCGCAAACCGGCAAAGAAATCCAGATTGCCGCCAGCACAACGCCTGCATTCAAAGCGGGCAAAAAACTGAAAGATGCCCTTAATACCGCAGCCAAAGGGAAAGGCAAAAAAGGCAAATAACGGCTTGACAAAAAGGGGGTGCAAAACAGTTGCAAGCAGAACAAAAGAAACTATAATGCACGCCCTGCCTAGCCTGAGTGGCGGAACCGGTAGACGCAGCGGATTCAAAATCCGCCGGTGGCAACACCTTGAGAGTTCGAGTCTCTCCTTAGGCACCAATTTTAAAAGCCCCGTTTACGGGGCTTTTATTTTTTGTTGCGGCAAGACGACAGAAACATCATGATGATTGCAAAAGCAGGGGAAAGTTCTTACTCTTTTACCACCGCTTAATACCGATCCCAAGAATAATCTGAGTATGTTGGCGTGCCTGACCGGACACCCATAAAATCTTTATCCGATTTTTATGGGGAACCTACACCGCGCATCGGTATCGTCTTCATCGCCGCGCCGCCTTCTCGGCTCAATTCCCGGGATTGAATAACCACGCCGTTCTGGAATCACAAAACGGCTTCGCCCGTCTGAACGAACATAAACGCTTATCCGGAGAACCGCCATGAAAATCCTCGTAACCTGCGCACACGGCACCGGCACCGGTCCCATCATGAAAAACAAGGTTGAGCTGGTGCTGCAAGAGTTCGGCATCCCCTTCGAGAAAATCGACCACTGCGCCATTGTCAAGGCGAAAGACATTGCCGAGCAGTACGACATCATCTTTTGCGCCACCAGTTTTGCCAGCCTTTTCAAAAATGCCGCCGCCACGGGTACCACCGTCATCGGCATGCGCAACATTCTTTCACTGGAAGAAATCCGCCTGCGCCTGCGTAACGCGGGATTGGCGCCCGACGCAACCGGTATGGATTGAACATATCCCCAACCGGGCAAACAAGACGGCGCAAACTTTCGTGCCGGGGTGCATCCCACCGGCAACACATCATCCGGCAAGTCATTCATGCGGCATAAATCATGCAATACCCTCCCATCAAAAAGCTCAAAACCATCTCCGAACATGAAAGCAGCCTTACTGCCTGCGTTTATATTGTCGCTATCTGTGCTTCTTTCATCGCCTTTGCCGATGATCTGACCAATGGCCGCCAGCTTGTCGGCTTCAGCAAAATGCTGTTGGTGTTATCTGCCGTCATGTTGCCGTTATCGGCCTTGATGAAGTGGAATGAATCCCGCCGCCAGCATTTGATCATACAGACCATCACCGAATTGGGCTTAACCATTCATTTGGCGCATTGGGAGCAAACATCGCTGGGTTTATTGGCGCTGGATACCGCGCAATGCAAGATTATCCTGATTCGTGCCGACAATGATTATGCACCTGTCGTTATCGCCAAGGCGGATATTCTGCAATGCCGGATAGTGACGGAAAGCAAAGACCGCACCCGCAGCAGCGGCTTTGTCTGGGGCAATTATTTCAGCGAAAGCGTTTCCGTTGAGAGCAAAGAAACCTACACCCTGGAAATCCACTACAAAGAAAGGGACAGGACCGTGCATATCCTGCAACTGCCCTTTGGCAAAGACCGCCTCGCCACAGAATCATTGGCGCAAACCATTCATCTTTTCAGCGTATGAATAAACCGCTGACGGAAATGACGCTGGCCGAATTGTGGCAATTATTTCCCATCATGCTGACCCCGCATCATCCCGCCTGGGCGGATTGGTATCGGGAAGAAGCGGCCCTCTTGCGGCAATATCTGCATGCGGAGTCTGTCCGCATCCATCATATCGGCAGTACGGCAATTCCCGGAATTTGGGCGAAACCGATTATCGACATTCTGCTGGAAGTCGCCGATAAGGAAGCCCTGCAACGCGTTGCCGCCATATTGACAGCGCACGGCTATCTGCAAATGTCGGCGAATGATCAGCGCATTTCCCTCAATAAGGGCTATACGCAGCAAGGATTCGCCGAAAAGGTTTTTCATATCCATCTGCGCCTGCCGCAAGATGATGACGAGCTTTATTTCCGCGATTATCTGCGCGCGCATCCCGCCGTCGCGCAGGCATACGAAGCCTTGAAATTGTCGCTGTGGCATCGCTATGAACACGACCGCGACGGCTACACCGCCGCCAAAGGCGATTTCATCCGCCGATATACGCAGGCGGCCAAGTCGCTTTATCACGCACCCATCAACCCGGAGGATTCTGTATGAACGACATTGTGCAACGCTGGCGGCTGGTGCTGGGCACCGAGGCGCAGGAAACCACCGGCTGCGTGCTGGGCGAGCGCGAGCTGCGCATAGACAAGGCGCTGGCGGCGCTTTATGACGAATCCGACCGGCATGAACGGCGCGGCGGGCTGGGTGCGTCCGCGCCGAAGGTCAGCACTTGGCTGGGCGACATCCGCGAGTTTTTCCCGCAGACGGTGGTGCAGGTGATGCAGCAGGACGCGGTCGAACGCCTCAATCTCTCCAGCCTGCTCACGGAAAAAGAAATGCTGGCGAACGTTGTGCCCGATGTGCATCTGGTTGCCACCCTGATGAGCCTCAGCCGCGTCATCCCGGAAAAGAACAAGGCGCTTGCGCGCGAAGTGGTGCGCAAAGTGGTGGATGCCCTGCTCGCCAAGCTCGCCGCGCCGATGCAGCAGGCGGTCACGGGTGCACTGAACCGCAGCGTGCGCAGCCGCAACCCGCGTTTCCGCGAAATCGACTGGCATCGCACCATCCTGAAAAACCTGAAGAACTATCAGCCGGAGTACCGCACCGTCATCCCGGAAATCCGCATCGGCTTCGGGCGCAAGCGCCGCGCCCTGCGCGACATCGTCCTCTGCCTTGATCAAAGCGGTTCGATGGGCACTTCCGTCATCTATTCCGGCATCTTCGCCTCGGTGCTGGCGTCCCTGCCCAGCCTGAGCACGCGACTCGTCGTCTTCGACACCTCTGTGGTGGATTTGACTGACGAGATGCAAGACCCGGTTGACCTGCTCTTCGGCGTGCAACTCGGCGGCGGCACGGACATCAACCGCGCCCTCGCTTTCTGCCAGGAACGCATCACTCGCCCGGAAGAAACAACGCTTGTCCTCATTACCGACCTGGAAGAAGGCGGCAACAGCCAGGCGATGCGCCGCCGCATGCTCGAACTGGTGCAAAGCGGGGTGCAATTCATCGTGCTGCTCGCCCTCAGCGACGACGGCGCGCCGTTTTACGACAAAAGCCATGCCGCCTTCCTCGCCGGACTCGGCGTCCCCGTCTTCGCCTGCACGCCCGACCGCTTCCCCGACCTGATGGCGGCGGCGCTGAACCGGCAGGATTTGTCGCTGTGGGTGTCGCAAAATATCCAGAGCTGACCCCGCCTGTTAAAATACGCCGCCACTGTTATTCCAGAGGCACCCATGCGTATTATTGAAGAAGCACTCACCTTCGACGACGTCCTGCTCGTTCCCGATTTCTCCGACGTACTGCCGCGCGACGTGGATTTATCCGTCCGCCTTGCCCGCGACGTGCAGCTCAACATCCCCCTCTTCTCCGCCGCGATGGACACCGTTTCCGAGGCCCGCCTCGCCATCGCCCTCGCCCAGCTCGGCGGCATTGCCATCATCCACAAAAACATGCCCCCCGCGCAGCAGGCGGCGGAAGTGCGCAAAGTGAAGCGCTTCGAGTCCGGCGTCATCCGCGACCCGCTCACCACCACGCCGCTCGCGACCGTCGGCGAAGTGCGCGAATGCACCCACGAACACAAATTCTCCGGCCTGCCGGTGCTGGAAGACGGCAAAGTGGTCGGCATCGTTACCCGCCGCGACCTGCGCTATGCCGAAGACCACGAACTCGTGCGCGACGTCATGACCCCGCAGGACAAACTCGTGACCGCCAAAGAATCGGCAAGCACCAACGAAATCAAACTGCTGCTGCAAGAGCGGCGCATCGAAAAAGTACTGCTGATTGACGACGAACACCGCCTGAAAGGGCTCGTTACCGTCAAAGACTTGCGCAGCGCCCGCGACTACCCCTTCGCCTGCAAAGACGGCAACGAAAGCCTGCGCGTCGGCGCGGCCATCGGCCCCGGCGGCGACAGCGACGAACGCATCGAACTGCTCACCAAAGCGGGCGTGGACGTGCTGGTGGTCGATACCGCGCACGGCCACTCCAAAGGCGTGCTTGACCGCGTACGCGAACTGCGCCGCAGCCACCCCGGCCTCGTCATCGTCGGCGGCAACATCGCCACCGCCGAAGCCGCCATTGCTTTGGCGGATGCTGGTGCGGATGTGGTTAAAGTTGGCATTGGTCCCGGCTCCATCTGCACCACCCGCATCGTCGCAGGTGTTGGTGTGCCGCAAATCTCGGCCATCAGCAACGTCGCCAAAGCCCTTGCCGGACGCGGAGTCAGCATCATCGCCGACGGCGGCATCCGCTACTCCGGCGACATCGCCAAAGCGATCGCTGCCGGCGCACACGCGGTGATGGTCGGCGGTCTCCTCGCCGGCACCGAAGAATCGCCCGGCGAAGTCGAACTCTACGAAGGCCGCTCCTACAAAGCCTATCGCGGCATGGGTTCCATCGGCGCGATGGCCGCCGGCTCCTCCGACCGCTACTTCCAGGCGGGACAAAAAACCGACAAACTCGTGCCGGAAGGCATCGAAGGCCGCGTACCCTACAAAGGCCTGGTTTCCGGCGTCGTCGAACAGCTCATGGGCGGCCTGCGCGCCTCGATGGGCTACACCGGCTGCCACGACCTGGCGGAAATGCGCAGCAAACCGCGCTTCGTGCGCATCAGCAACGCGGGCATGCAAGAATCGCACGTCCACGACGTGACCATCACCAAAGAACCGCCGAACTACCGGCGCTAAACGGAAAAGGGCAGGCTTCGGCCTGCCCTTTCACGACAAGGATGACCATGCCCCACCGCTACACAATCATCAGCCCCAGGCGCGCCGGCTGCCGTATGGCCGGCCACATCACCACCGACCACCGCCTCAACATCACCATTTGCCAAAACGGCGCGGCGAGTGCGTGCGCAAAGCCGACATCGTCATCGTCAAAAGCTACCTGACCGCCGATGAAATCAACCCCTGAACCGCCTGACCGTCATCTTTCTGGAAAGTGCGGAACTGTGCGCGCCAAAAACTGGCAAGGGTTGACACTTTCATTTTGGCAAAGCCACATAGACGGCATCATCGCCTACAACGACTTTGCCGTATTGGAGGGCAAAGGCACACGCAGCCGAAAGCAAATGGAAGCGCTCGCCAAAGAACAATACGCACTGTTCAGGCAAAACCGTTTGGCGCAGCGCGGCAGGCGGGAGCGGGAGATATTGCCGAGCTGGAAGCGTTGAAGCGGTAGTTTCAGGCAGCTTTCAAGTCCAATTTACAGACATTTTTAACAAATAACATCTTGAAGTACCATAATTAATATGAGTAATGAAATTCTTGCCTTCTTGGGTGGTAGTGCGGTAGGCGCAATAGTCAGCACGTCCATCAATGCATTTGTTACCTACAAAACCACTCAATCCAATCAAAATTTCCAATTAGAACTGGAGCATCAAAAACATCAAAGAGAACAAGTTGAAAAGGAATTGACAGAACAAAAAAGAATGTTGCTGGAAATTTATCAATTATTAAGCAAAATTTCTCGCGAGTTCTCTTTAACCGGCATCAACATAAAGCAGGAAGCACAAATAACAGCAGAACAATATGATGCAGCATATTCGGAAACATGTGCATCTTGCGATTTAATCAGTGCTTATTGTGATTTATTTTTTCCAGACTTATCTCGTGATATAGACAGGATATGTGGAGAAATGAATATATTTTGGGGAACTTTTAAAAACTATCTCTACCTTTGGAAAACACAAGCTGACCACAAATTGAAGCAAAGCAAAATGGATGAGCTTGTAACCATAGCCAACAAAATTGACAAACATATTGGAACGGTAAAATATCAACTATCTTCTATAATGGCAAAAACAGATTAGCCAAAGAGTAACTAAATTTTTGAATCATTTTTCCATATTTTCAAGAAAATAAAACCTTTATCACCCAATATAGAACATTTGCCTTTCAGGTAGCCTGCATCCTATCCACACAAGGAATTTTATGAACATTATCCAAACCATAACCGCCGAGCTCTCCGCCACTGCCGCGCAGATTACCGCCGCCGTCGAACTGTTGGACGACGGCGCGACCGTGCCGTTTATCGCCCGCTACCGCAAGGAAGCCACGGGCGGACTGGACGACACCCAACCTCTCATCAAATCTTCTTATGACCAAACAGCACAAAACCCTGCCACCTGTTCATCAAAAGCGGCAACAACCGCGACACCGTCGCCTAGGCGTATCATCCTGAACCACCCGCGATGCCATGAGCTCTCTCCACCACATCACCACCCTCTACCGGCTTGATCACACCCGCTGCGGCCTGCCTGAACACCAAATAGCCGCCGCCGAACAGCGGCTGGGCATACGCTTTCCCGCCGTGTTGCGCGAATATTTGCTCACATTGGGCGGCAATGAAGCGGTCAATCAATCGTTTAACCGCCTGCTGCCCTTAGGCGAAATGGATTTTGACGGCGGCTATTTGGTGCTGACGGAAGAAAATCAAGGCGTGTCCCGCTGCGGCATAGCCAAAGCCGATTTGGCGCAAGACAATCCGCCCGCCCACATCGGCTTTTATATTGGCGAAACCGACAACTACGAATGGCAGCCGCATCTGCCCGACACCCGCGCCCTGCTGCTGGAACTGGCCTGCACCAACGCCACTATGGGCGGCTTGCCCTACTGCGCCAACATCATGGACGAAGAATCGGTAAGCCCCCAAGCCGTGCAGTTTATCCGGCAAAACTGCAGCGAAATCGTCGAGCTTCGCCAAGAAAACCAACGCTTCTATACCGATGGCTTCCACGAAATCACCCTGCTCTGCTTTGCCGAAAACGGCAACGTCGGCGGCGTATTTATCGGTACAGCCGAGCAAGACCGCTTCGACACGCTGCTCGAACTGTTCGGCTGGGACAACTGGCCCTACACTTCTTATGACGACGAGGATGACGAAGAATAAACCGCTGATATAGTGGATCAAGCTGGAAATAGTACAGAATCATCATTTCTGCCGTAGGTAGAAAATTCAAGTAAATAGAACAAGAACATATTGATTTATATAAAGAATCTGGATTCCCGCTTCGCAGGAATGACGATATTTAGCTGTCATATTCTTAGATGAAATCACTATATTTTCAACTCCGCAGAAACCGCGTTTTAGCTAACGCAGAAACCCAGCCTTGGCTTCACCAAGACATCGTTTTCAGGTAGCCTTTTACCGAAACAGCCTGATATTTTTAGAAAGCACACCCATGAACATCACCCAAATCCTCTCTCAGGAACTCTCCGCCACCGCCGCCCAAATCACCGCCGCCGTCGGGCTTTTGGACGACGGCGCGACCGTGCCCTTTATCGCCCGCTACCGCAAGGAAGCCACGGGCGGGCTGGACGACACTCAGTTGCGCCAGCTTGCCGAGCGGCTGCAATACCTGCGCGAGTTGGAAGAGCGCAAAGCCGTTGTTTTAAAAAGCATTGAAGAGCAAGGCAAGCTTTCAGACGACCTTAGGGCGCAAATCGAAGCTGCCGACAACAAAACCGCGCTGGAAGACCTGTATCTGCCCTACAAGCCCAAACGCCGCACCAAGGCGCAAATCGCGCGCGAACACGGTTTGCAGCCGCTGGCGGACGTGTTGCTTGCCGAGCAGCCGCAGGACGTGGAAGCCGCCGCGCAGGATTATCTCAACGAAAACGTTCCCGACACCAAAGCCGCACTGGACGGCGCACGCGCGATTCTGATGGAGCAGTTTGCCGAAGATGCGGAGCTTATCGGCACACTGCGCGACAAGCTGTGGAACGAAGCGGAAATCCACGCACAAGTGGTTGAAGGCAAAGAAACCGAAGGCGAAAAATTCAGCGATTATTTCGACCACCGCGAACCCGTCCGCGCCATGCCCAGCCACCGCGCGCTGGCGGTTTTGCGCGGCCGCAACGAAGGCGTGTTGAACATCGCGCTCAAATACCAGCCCGACGACACGCCGATTACGCAGCAAAGCGAATACGAGCAACTCATCGCCCGCCGTTTCAAGGTTTCAGACGGCCACAAATGGCTGCGCGACACCGTGCGCCTGACTTGGCGCGCGAAAATCTTTTTGTCGCTGGAACTCGAAGCCTTAGGCCGTCTGAAAGAAGCCGCCGACACCGACGCGATTACCGTGTT
>ERZ772766.88-NODE-88-length-51296-cov-9.166800_pt1 | contig 51296 bp, 41 predicted proteins | sample MGYA00511379_ERZ772766 | MGnify/ENA primary metagenome ERZ772766 (study PRJEB29015, sample SAMEA2737895) | human oral metagenome | biome: human oral; feature: human-associated habitat; material: dental | place: China | collected 2116 ... | reverse complement strand
CTTGCCGTCGTCTTCCACCGTATCCGTGGTGTTTGCGTTCAGCTCGCTGCCCGCATGACCGTTGTCGTCGCCCCAGAGGATGTCGTTCCCTTCGCCACCATGCAGGATGTCGCCGCCGTCCTGACCGATGATGAGGTCGTCCCCATCGCCGCCGTAGAGGAAATCCTGCGCGCCACCGCTTGCGGCGCGGTGCTCTTCCTTGTCTTTATGCCCGAACGGGGCGTTGATCACGTAATCCCCTTCGTCACGCAAAATGCTGATCGTCCAGTTGGCGCGGTCTGCGGGCAGGCTGGCGGTATTCTGGTTGCCGGACAACTCCCAGCCGTTGCCGGTAAAGGTGTGATCCCAGGTAGGGTAGCGGGCCATCCCTTTCTCTATCTCGGGGGTGATGATGGTCGTGCCGCCGGGCCCGTAAGAAGGTCTGTACCTCACCGCGACATCCTCTCCCGAACCGTGAAATACCCGCTTCATCTGCATCCCCGGCCATGCCGTTGATGAAGTCCCCGCCACCGCCGCCGGTGATGACATCGCCGTCCTTCTTCTTGTCCTCTTCGCTGCGCCAGTCCTTGCCCGGCAAGACAAACGGGCTGCCGTTCAGAAGATCGGCATCAGCGCCGCCGTCGATCCAGTCGCGCGCAAAACTGCCGAAGACCGAATCATTGCCTGCACCGGTCTGCGCGATCAGGGCATAACCCGACTTGCCCGCTTGCAGCGGCCCGGCCTGAATACTGTCGCGCGTATCGGTGCCCACGACGCGGAAACTGCCGGAAGCATTGAAAGCAAACACATTCTCCTTGCCGGCAACGCCGCTGACAACGGGCGTATCCCCCGCCTCGGGCGGTACCGGCGCGGCGGGTTGCGGCTGCCCCCCGTCTTCCTCGACAAAAAGCCCCAAATCCCCGTTCTTCCAGTGCTGAATATCGGCAAACGCCTTGTAGCTGCCGTCCTTCAACACGGAAATCTCCCAGCGGTCATTCATCAAATTGCGGAAACTGAAGCGCTTGTCGTCCGTGTAATAACCGCCGCGCGGCTTGAACACCAGTTTGTGATAAGCCGTGCCGTCCACTTGCAGCAAACCCTTGCCGTCGGCATCAAAAACCGTGCTCTTATCGCTGTAGCTGCTGGCGAACACATACGTATCCTGCCCCAAGCCGCCTTCCAGATAATCCCTGCCGCCCTTGCCGTCGAGCACATCATCCTGATTGCCGCCGTACAAATGATCCTTGTCCGTACCGCCGCCCAGTGCATTACGCTCGTTCGGTTTGCCGAATACGACACGGTTGAGATCCTGCCTCGGCTTGCCCTGTCCGGCGGAAATCTTCCAGCTTTCCGCATCGCTGACAAAAGGATGGGAGCCGAGATCGACGTACGACCACTCCCCGCGTGCGACATCGCTCACCTGCGCCGCCGTCAGCGCCTGCTGCCCGTTCTTCAAATAGCGCGCCTGCAACAGCAGCATCGTCGCGCGGTCGCGCAGATAAGGCGTAGTCATCCCCTGCGGATGCTGCGCATCCCAGAGCGCCAGCGAGCCGTCCGCATTATCGGCGGCCACATCCGCACCGGCGGCAATCACGGGAGTCAGATGCCGCAGGGCATGGCGGTAAGCCATATTCCCCTTTGCCTGCCGCACCAGCTCGTCCACCGCCATCTCGCTGTCGCGCAGCACGACCTTCTGCTCCGCCAGCGCGGTGGGAATCTGCGCGGCACCGCCATCCTTGCCGAAGACCTGCCCACCCAGATGATCAAACAGCGCCTGCTGCCGCGCGGCATCCAGCGAATGCGTGAGCTGCCGCAAACCCTGCGGGAACGCCTCGCCGTACAGACCGGTGAAAACCGCGTTCGCTAGTCCCGCCGCCCGGCTCACTTCCGGCGCAAAACCATAGCGATCCGCGCCGAGAATGGCGGCAAACAGCGGCGTGAACGTCGAGCGGCTTTGCACCGTTGCGCCGTCCATATCCATCGCCCAGTCCATCCACGCCGCCTTGGCCTTGCCGGCATCGGCGGCATCCTTTACCGCCCGCGTCGCTGTGGCGGCAAAATCGATCAGCCCGCCCATCACCCCGGCCTTGCGCAGAAGCCTGAGCGTGCTGTCGGCAAAATCATAGTGATTCGTGCCGAATTCCCCTTTGCCCTTATCGAATTGATGACGGTTATAAAGAATTTCCTCGGGAATATCGCGTCCATATCCCTGTACTAATTTGCCGTAGTTCTCCGCCGTAATCTCCATATGCACGAAATTATCGAAATCCTTTTCCGTCGGTGCCGTCAGGTGGGAAGGCTTGACACCGGACAGCAAAGCGAGATGCGGCAATTCCTCTTCCCGCCGTTCACTGTCCGCATGATTATTATAAATAACGCGCAGTGCATCGGCAGAAATCCCGTTGAGTATCGTTGCCCCTCTGCGCTCCTTGATGCCCTTGAGCAGGGTGGGAATCTCCGTTTGCAGCAAAATAGCGCCGGGACGCGGTGCCTGCGTCATGACCCGCACCTCACCCGTCGTCTCGCGGGCAAAATGACGGGAAATAATCGCCCACAAACCGTTTTGACTATCAAAACGGAAAGTGGAAGGTAGGCTTGTGTAATAAGTGCCTTCGGCCATTAGTTCTTTTATCCCATCTTCTAACTTTTCGTACTCTTCGTAACCTAAAGATTGTGCCAGAATATTTTTGAACCAATCGTCAATACTCTTTTCATCAAGCAAGTCGAAAGCATCTGTTTTATTGAGAATACGCGTGTTAGGATCAGGCACAATTTGTGCGGCAATATCACCGGTAGATTTGTCGTTAACATAACCGGCATAACGAACGTTGTTTTGCCTGTTTTGCCGCCGACTTCTACAGAGGTTTTTGCAAGAACCTCGCGAATAATATTCCGCATTTTCTGCTGATCGGCGGGATTTTGCCAGTCTAATCCCTTAAATCTTTCTTCCAGAATAGATAAGGCCTGTTCTTTCGTATAAAAAGGATTGGTAGCCATTACATCAATTCTCCATTAAAAACAAAAAAAATAGCAATTAGGATATGGGTTATCACTTAGGCCATAGCGATACAGCTTAAATATATCCATTGCTTCTTTTAATAAAGAAGCAAAATAATCCTTCTTGACTTCAATTTCTTTTAGCAGACTTGGTAAAGAAATGGCTATCTTGGATAGCCCTTGATATATATATGATCTATTTAATATGTAAGACAAGGTCTGTGTTCTTTAGAACCATTAAAACACATATCAAGTATTATAGGAGCCCCCTGATAATAGAATAACCAATGTTCATAAGGATTTTCGGTTCCTCCTACATCCAGCCTACTAGAATTACGGTCTAAATATCTGAGAAAACAGTCGCGTTCTCTATCAATAACCCAATTATTCCCTCTCGCTTTGGGCATATAAGAATCCAGCCTGTATCTTTCTTTGTCCGCTTCGCTGATAAACTCTGCGATGAAAGTCATCTTCTCTCCTCCATCATGGACGACAACACAATCTTCTGCCTGAAACGGCACTCCTGATACTACACCTATGCTAAAGCAGCTGCAACCCTCAATCCATATCCGCACCACTTGGCTTTACGTTTTGGTGGTAAGGCCGGGCGGGTATGCTTGCTGCCCGAAAGCAGCATGATATTACTCAATATCCGTTTCTTGTCGGTAACCTTGGCATCACGGTAAATATCGCGCAAAGTATCGGCAGAAATGCCATTGACCGATGTCGGGCCATTATTTTGTATGATACCGTCAATTAAGGTGGGGATTTCCGTTTGCAGCAGGACCGAATCAGGGCGCGGCCTTACGGTCATAATCCGCACAGCATAATGAAGCGTTATGGAATTGGCGGTAAATTCTTGTTGTATTCAAAGATGGTTGGCATAAACCGCGCATCTTGTCGTCTTTCCCTATCAGCAATTCCTGACGGTGTCGGATAATTATTTTCCAGCCCGCTATAATGCCGCCCTTTCTTTTTTGCCGACTTATTCATGACCGCCCCCGATTTCACCACCGTCCTCTGTCAAGACCGCCACCCCCTGCAACAGCTTTACCGCCAGATTCGCGAGCGCGAGCGGCGCGGCCAGCCCGCCGACCGGATGCGGGCACGCTTTGCCGCCGACTACGCTGCTTCACAAGAAGCGGTCGCCGCACGCCGTGCCGCGTTGCCCGCGCCGAAACTGAGCGCAAACCTGCCCGTGCTGGCGGTTGCCGACAAAATCCGCCGCCTGATTGCCGACAACCAGGTCGTCATCATCAGCGGTGAGACAGGTTCGGGGAAAACCACACAACTGCCGCAACTCTGCCTCGCCCTCGGCCTCGGCGCGCGCGGCATGATTGCCCACACCCAGCCGCGCCGTATCGCCGCGCGCAGCGTCGCCGCCCGCATCGCCGAAGAACTGGACGAACCGCTTGGTGCCGCCGTCGGCTACCAAGTCCGTTTCGACGAAAAAACAAGCGACAACACCGTCATCAAACTGATGACCGACGGTATGCTGCTCGCCGAAACCCTGTCCGACCCCTACCTCGCCCGCTACGAAGTCATCATCGTGGACGAAGCGCACGAACGCAGCCTCAACATCGACTTCCTCCTCGGCTACCTGCGCCGCCTCGCCGACAAACGCCCCGACCTCAAAATCATCATCACCTCGGCCACCATCGACGCCGACAAATTCGCCGCCCACTTCAAAAACGCGCCCATCCTCAACGTCAGCGGCCGCACCTACCCCGTGGAAATCCGCTACCGCCCGCCAAGCGAAGACGAAGACAGCCCGGACGCCATCCTCCGCGCCGTCGCCGAACTCGACCAGCACGGACGCGGCGACATCCTCGTCTTCCTCCCCAGCGAACGCGACATCCGCGAAGCCGCTGACCGCCTGCGCCGCGAACAACTGCGCGACACGGACATATTGCCCCTCTTTGGCCGCCTCTCGCTCGCCGACCAGCAGCGCGTCTTCCGCCCACAAGCGGCGCGGCGCATCGTGCTCGCCACCAACGTCGCCGAAACCTCGCTTACCGTGCCGCGCATCAAAGCCGTCATCGACACCGGCACCGCGCGCATCAGCCGCTACAGCCTGCGCACCAAAACCCAGCGCCTGCCGATCGAGCCCATCTCGCAAGCCGCCGCCAACCAGCGCGCCGGCAGATGTGGCCGCACCGCCAGCGGCATCTGCATCCGCCTCTACAGCGAAGACGACTACCGCCAGCGCCCCGCCTACACCGAGCCGGAAATCCTGCGTACCAACCTCGCCGCCATCATCCTGCAAATGCTCGTCCTCAAACTGGGCGACATCGCCGCCTTCCCCTTCGTTGACCCGCCTGACGCGCGGCAAATCAACGACGGCTACCGCCTGCTCTTCGAACTGGGCGCCACCAACGAAGCGCGCCGCCTCACCCCGCTTGGGCGACAAATGGCGCACCTGCCGGTTGACCCCCGCTTCGCGCGCATCATCTACGCCGCCGAAAAAACCGGCTGCCTGCAAGACGCCGTCATCCTCATCGCCGCCCTCTCCATCCAGGACCCGCGCGAACGCCCCTACGGCCAAGAAGCGCGCGCCGACCAAAAACAGGGCGAATTCGCCGACAAAACCAGCGACTACCAAACCCTGCTCAACCTCTTCGCCGCCTACCAGCGCGAACGCCGCACCGCCAGCAACAACCGCCTGCGCGCCTGGTGCAAAAACTACTACCTGAACGCACAACGCATGCGCGAATGGCGCGAACTCGCCAACCAGCTCATCCGCGACCTGCGCGAACAAAAACTGCACCTCGACGCCGTAGCCCCCTCCGCACCACAAAACGACCTGCCGGACGGCGCCAAAGGCCGCCTCGCCTACGACAACCCGCAGCTTGACACCCTGCACCGCGCCCTGCTTACCGGCTTCCTCGACCAAGTCGGCCTCTGGGACGAACAAACCCGCGACTACCTGCGCCCGCGCCACGCCCGCTACAGCATCTACCCTGCCTCCGTACTCGCCAAAAAACCGCCGCAAGCCATCATGGCCGCCAGCGTCGTCGAAACCCAGCGCACCTACGCGCGCACCTGCGCCCCCATCCAGCTTGCCGACCTCGAACAGATCGCCGCCCACCTCGTCAAACACACCTACACCAACCCCCATTGGAGCAAAAAAGCCGGCAACATCCTCGCCACCCAAACCACCCTGCTCTACGGCCTGCCCATCGTCGCCGGACGCAACGTCCCCTACGCCCGCCACGACCCGGCGCTTGCCCACGACATCTTCATCCAGGACGCCCTCGTCCCCGGCGACATTCACACCAAAAGTGGCGTCATCGCCAAAAATCGCGCCCTCATCGAGACCCTCGAAGAGCGCGAACACAAAACCCGCAGCCGGGGCATCCTGGTGGACGAAGCCCAACAAGCCGCGTGGTACCACGCCCGTCTGCCCGAAAACGTGCACAGCACCGTCACCCTCGAACAATGGCTCAAACAACACGGCGAAGCAGCGCTCACCATGACTGAAGCCGACCTGCTGCTGGTGGACGACACTCCCAGTGACGCTGACTACCCGGAAAGCCTCACCCACCACGGACAAAAACTGCGCCTCGAATACCACTTCGAACCGGGCGGCAGCGCCGACGGCGTCACCCTCTGCGTGCCACTCCCTGCTCTGAACGCGCTTGACGCCGCCGACTACGAACGCCTCGTCCCCGCCATGCTGCCCGCCAAAATCGAAGCCATCCTGCGTGCCCTGCCCAAACAATGGCGGCGCCAGCTCGTGCCCATCCCCGCCATCGCCGCCGCCGTCACCGCGCGCATCCAGGACACCCCCGACGCCCCGCTCATGCCCGCCATCCGCGACACCATCCACACCATCAAAGGCACCAACATCCCGCTGGACGCCTTCGACAACCTCAACATCGACGACCACCACCGCATGAACTACCGCCTGCTTGACGGCAAAAACCAGACTATTGCCGAAAGCCGCGACCTCGCCGCCCTGCAAGCGCAGTACAGCGACAGCGCTGCCGCCCAATTCCGCCGCCGCAGCCAAAGCCGCTACGGCGACGACCAGCCCGTCAACGACTGGCATTGGGACGAACTGCCCACACAAGAAACCCTGCCGAACGGCATCACCGGCTACCCCGCCCTCACCCTCGAAAACGGCGAACGCCGCCTGCGCCTGCACGACGACCCACAGCGAGCCGACGCCGCGCACCGCGCTGGCGTACACAGCCTGCTCGCCGACAAACTCCAAAACAAACTCAAATACCTGCGCAAAAACCTGCCCGGCTACACCCAAATGGCGCTGCACTACCGCAAAATCGGCAGCGACAGCACACTCGCCGACGACATCACCGCCCGCCTGCTCGAACACATCTGCTTCGCCAACGGCGTACCGCGCAGCCGCGCCGCCTTTGAGGCCGCCCTCGCGCGCGCAGAAGCCGAACTCGTCCCCGCCGCCAACCGGCTCGCCGCCCAACTCACCCGCATCCTCGCCGCCTACAGCGACGCCAAACAACAACTGGGCAAACACAAACAACCCGCCATCCGTGACGACATCGAACAACACCTCGCCCGCCTCATCTACCCTGAATTCATCCGCGATACCCCGACCGCCGAACTGGACAGCATCGAACGCGCCCTGCTCGCGACGCAAAAACGCCTGGAAAAAAGCCGCCTCGACCCGCGCAAAGACCTGCAACGCCAACAAGAGCTCGCGCCGTGGGAAAGCCGCCTGCAACAGGCGATGCAAAAAGCGGGCATCGCCCACCCCTACCAGGAAACCCCGCGCGGACTCTCCGCCGCACACCACGCCGCCATACAGGACTACCACCGCCTGCTCGAAGCCTACCGTATCCAGACCTACGCCCAGGAAATCGGCAGCACTCTCAAAGTCTCACCGAAACGCCTCGCCGAGGCGGCGGAAAAACTGCCGTAACGCCCGTATTGACACCGCCTGGCGCGAAAAAGCTGCCCCTCCGCCGCCGGGTGAGGGTTGGGAAAGCGCCAAGCGGGATTTTCCCCGCCTGATCGGGTCGGCGCACATCGCTTTTGGAGCCGGTTTGCGGCGCTTGCCACGCACTCGGCAACGATGCCGCTTGGCGTCATCGGGCTTGGTGTATGGTATGCGCTTCTTTGGTTTTTGTTGGAGCGCGCGATGCGGTGGCTGGTATTGGTATTGGGTTTGTTGATGGCTCCGGTGTGGGCAGCGAATGGCGGCAAGGATAGTGCCGCCAAAACGGATGACGGCACCGCCTGGGCGGCGCTCGCCGATGTGCTGGAGAATCCGGCGCAGCGCAAGGCGCTTGTTGCGGAGTTGCGGCGGCTGGAAGCGGCGGACAAGGCGCAGGCGGCGAAGGGCGGGGCGGCGGGTGATGCTGCCGCAACGGCAGCAACGGCACCGGCTGATGCGGCAGGCGCTGCGGCGGCGGATGCGCAGGCGGACGGGCAGGAGGCTGCGGGTGATGCGGGTGAGAAGAAGGATGAGGGGCAGGCGGAGGCGGCGGCGTTGCAGTCGGTCGCCGAGAATGCGCGCGCGGCGGTGGTGTCTGCCGCCGCCTGGCCGAAGAAGGTCGCGGAGGCCGGGGTGCAGGTGTTGCGCGAGGTGGGTTCGCGTTTTGCCGAGAGTTGGGACGCGCTGGTGGGCGCGTTCAGCGGCCGCGATTTGATGTTGCAGGCGGTGAATTGGGCGGTACTGCGGCAGACGGCGTTGAATCTGGCCTTGATTGTGGCGGTGTCGTTGTCGTTTTTGTGGGTGCTGCACCGCGCCACGCGCGGGGGGAAGGCGCGGTTGCAGGACTGGGTGTTGCAGGGGACGCGGTTGTCGCCGCTGTCGCGCCGTTTGCTGGGGGTGGCGGCGGTGGCACTCGGCGACGGGTTGTTGTTGTTTTGCGCGTATGTGTGCGCCAATGTGCTGGCGGTGTTTGTGGTCGGCGAGAGCGGGGTGCTGTCAACGCAGGCGGCATTTTTTGTGCGCGCGCTGGTGGCGGTGGAGGGGCTGCGGATCGGGATCCGCATGGTGTTTTATCCGCGTTTTCCGGGGCTGCGCCTGCTGCCGTGCACGGACAAGGCGGCGCGTTTCTGGAACCGCTGGTTTGCGACGCTGGTGCAGTTGCTCGGTTATGGGTATTTAGTGGTGTTGCCGCTGATCAAGATTTTTTTGTCGCCGTCGCTGGGGCAGGTGTTTTCGGCGCTGCTGGCGTTGTGTGCGTTTTTTTATGGTGTGGTGGTGGTCATCCGCCAGCGCACGGCGGTGCGCCTCGCGCTGCGTCAGGCGGCGGATGGTGCGGAGAGTGCGATTTTTTCCGGCGCGCTGCGGGTGCTCGCCCCGCTGTGGCACTGGCTGGCGATTGTGTATTTTTCGATGTTGCTGGTGTTGACGCTGCTCAGCGGCGAGAAGTCGCTGCCGTTCGTGCTGCGCGGCACGCTGTATTCGCTGTTATTGGTCGGCGGCGGGCTGTTGGCGTCGATGTTGTTGTCGCAGTGGATTCGCCGCCCCATCCGTTTTGCGTCGGATATGGCGCGGCGTCTGCCCGGGCTGGAAAAGCGGCTGAATTTTTTTGTGCCGCTGGCGCTGCGCCTCGTGCGGCTGGTGCTGGTGTGGCTGGTGTTTGTCGAGTTGCTTGCGACATGGCATGTGGTGGATGTGGCGGCGTGGGAGCAGTCGGCGCTTGGCCACGCCCTGCTCGCCCGCTTCTGGAATGTCTGCCTGATTCTGGCGGTGGCGGTAGTGGTGTGGCTGGTGTCGGTAGTGTGGATCGAGCGGTTTTTGAGTCCGGAAATCGGCGGCGGCGCGCCGGGGGTGCGGACGCAGACGCTGTTGTCGCTGCTGCGCAGCGGCTGGGCGGTAGTGGTGTTCGCCTGCGCCGCGCTGATGGTGCTGACGGAGGTCGGCATCAATATCGGCCCGCTGATTGCCGGCGCCGGGGTGTTCGGCCTCGCGGTCGGTTTCGGCGCGCAGACGCTGGTAAAGGACGTGATTACCGGGATTTTTTTCCAGATCGAGAATGCCATCAATACCGGCGATATTGTCACGGTGGACGGCATCACCGGCCGCGCCGAGCAGGTGGGCATCCGCTCGGTCGGCATCCGCGACAGTTCGGGGACGTATCACCTGATTCCGTTTTCCAATGTGACGCGGGTGTCGAACTATATGCGCGGCCACGCCAATCATATTGCCGAATACGGCATCGCTTACCGCGAGAATGTGGATGAGGCGATGGAGCAGCTGCGCGCGGCGTTCAACGAGCTGGTCAAGGGCGAGATGAAACGCTACATTCTGGAACCGATTAATATTCAGGGGGTTTCCCAGCTCGCTGACAGCGCGGTGATGCTGCGCGTGTCGATCAAGACGACGCCGGGCGATCAGTGGGCGGTCGGCCGCGCCTATAACCGTCTGGTGAAGATGTATTTCGACGCGGCGGGCATCGAGATGCCTTTCCCGCATATGGAAGTGTATTTCGGCCAGGACAAGGACGGCAACGCGCCGCCGCTGCACATCCGCCATGCGCCGGAAGAGAAACCCGCCCCCGCCGCGCCGGTTGTGGAAAAATCCGCCGCCCCGCCACCCGCCGCCAAACCCGACGATCTCAGCAACCTGCCCGACAGCGGTAGCGACGGCGCGCCCGCCTCGTAGCCGCCGAGAAAGCGCTTGACGATGCGGGGGGCGCTCACTAGAATGCGCGCCTCATCCCGCGTCGGAGTATAGCGCAGTCTGGTAGCGCATCTGGTTTGGGACCAGGGGGTCGGGGGTTCAAATCCCTCTACTCCGACCAGCAAGGTTAAGTGCCCGTAGCTCAACCGGATAGAGCAACGGCCTTCTAAGCCGTAGGTTACAGGTTCGAGTCCTGTCGGGTGCGCCATAACAAACAATGGTGGGTGTAGCTCAGATGGTTAGAGCGCCGGATTGTGATTCCGGAGGTCGTGGGTTCGATTCCCATCACCCACCCCATCAACAGAGAAGTGCCGCAAGGCGCTTTTTTTATGCCCAATGCCTGTCAAGGCCATTGACAGGAATCATTCCTATTTGCTGCCGCCATTCCTATAATGTCCCGGACATTCACACCGGAGCATCCCTATGTTGAAACGCCGCCAATTCATCAGCGCCACCGCTGCCGCCCTTGCTGCCACTGCCTTGCCGCTGCGCGCCGCCGACAGCACCTTTACCCTGTGGGGGCCGCCGGTTACGCCGACCGTGCTGCTCGCCGTCGCCGCCGAGATGGGCGAGGCGCGCAAAATCCGCCCCTTCACCGTGAAAAGCTGGAGCAGCCCCGACCAACTGCGCGCGGGTCTGCTGAACAAAAGCATCGAAATCAGCATCGTGCCCAGCTACGTCGCCGCCAACCTGCGCGCGCAGGGCCAGCCCGTCATCCTGCACAACATCATGACGCGCGGCCTGCTCGCCGTGATGAGCAAAGGCAAAACCATCGCCGGCATCAAGGACCTCGCCGGGCAGAAAATCGTCATGCCGTTCAAGGGCGACATGCCCGACCTCGTGCTGCAAATCCTCGCCAAGCGGGCGGGCATCGATCTTGCGAACCTCGTTACCTACACCGCCACGCCGCCGGAAGCCGTGACCCTCTTCCTGCAAAAAGACTTCCCCAACGCCCTGCTGCCCGAACCGCTCGCCAGCGCTTCCATCCTCAAAGGCAAACAGGAAGGTGTGGAGGTGCAGCGTAGTTTCTCGCTGGACCACAGCTGGAACGAATACTTTGGCGGCAAGAACGGCATTGCCCAGGCGGGGCTGCTGGTATCGGAAACCGCTGCCAAAGAGCAGGCCGCGTTTCTTGCCGCGCTGGACAAAGACCTGCTTGCCGCCGTGGACTGGGTCGCCGCCAACAACAAAAGCGCGGCGGAAATCGCCGCCAACTACATGCCTGCGCCCGTGCCCGCGCTGGAACGCGCCTTCGGGCATTCCGCGCTGACCGCCGTGCGTGCGAAAGACATCAGTGCGGAAATCCTGCAATTCCTGCACGAAATGTACCAACTCAACCCGAAAATCGTCGGCGGCAAGGAGCCGGACGCGAGCCTGTTCGGATAAGGCAAAGCCCCGCGATGCGGGGCTTTTTCATGCGGCGGGCGCGCTATATAATCCGTGCCGCTTGTCGGGGTGTTCCCCTGCCTTCCGGGGTGGCGGGAACTGAGAAATACCCGTAGAACCTGAAACGGTTAGTACCGTCGGAGGGAACAAGGCACCGCCTGCCGGTTCCCGTTTTTATTCATCCAGTCACAGGGAACCTGCATGACCCGCACAGCCATCGCCCTCACCATCGCCGGCTCCGATTCCGGCGGCGGTGCCGGTATCCAGGCCGACCTCAAAACCTTTTCCGCTCTCGGCGTCTATGGCGCCTCCGTCATCACCGCCGTTACCGCGCAGAATACCCGCGCCGTTACCGCCGCCGAAGCCGTCAGCCCCGCCCTCATCCGCGCCCAGCTGGACGCCGTTTTTACCGACCTGCCGCCGCAGGCGGTGAAAACGGGCATGCTGGGCGACAGCGCCACTATCGACGCCGTCGCCGACCGCCTCGCCGCCTACGCCCCGCCGTATCTCGTCATCGACCCGGTGATGGTCGCGAAAAGCGGCGACCGGCTGCTGGCGGATGCCGCCATTGCCACCCTGCGCGAACGCCTCATCCCGCGCGCCACCCTCATCACCCCCAACCTGCCCGAAGCGGGCGAGCTGCTCGGCCGTGCCGTTACCACGCGCGCCGACATGGCGCAGGCCGCCGCCGACCTGCTCGCGCTCGGCTGCGGCGCGGTGCTGCTCAAAGGCGGGCATCTCGCCGGTGACGGCAGCGACGACCTGCTCCTCACCGCCGCCGGTGCCACTTGGCTCACTGCCGCCCGTTATCCGGGTAAAAACACGCACGGCACCGGCTGCACCCTCTCCGCCGCCATCACCGCCGGACTGGCCAAAGGCCTGCCGCTGCACGAAGCGGTGCAGGCGGCGAAGGACTACATCAGCGCCGCCATCGCCGCCGCCGACCGCCTGCACGTCGGGCACGGCCACGGCCCGCTGCACCATTTCCACCGCTGGTGGTGAATGTGGATATCACCCTCGCCCGGCTCGGCGTGCAATACGGCGGCACGGTCATCATCCGCGACCTCAGCCACACCTTCGCCGCCGGGCGCCGCCACCTCATCCTCGGCAAAAGCGGCGTGGGCAAGACCACCCTGCTGCGCGCCATTGCCGGTCTCACCGCTTATGACGGCCACATCACCCGCCCGCCGTACAGCCTGATGGCGCAGCAGGATGACCTCCTGCCGTGGCGCACGGCGCTCGCCAACACCACCCTCGGCGCAACCCTGCGCGGCGAACCGCCTGATTTGCCGCGCGCGGATGCCCTGCTTGCCGCAGTCGGCCTAGCCGCCCACGCCGGCAAATGGCCCGCGCAACTCTCCGGCGGGCAGCGGCAGCGCGTCGCCCTCGCCCGCACCCTCTACGAAAATCGCCCCCTGCTCCTGATGGACGAACCCTTCTCCGCCGTCGATGCCGTTACCCGCAAACAACTGCAAGACCTCGCCCTGCGCCTGCTCACGGATAAAACCGTCATCATGATTACCCACGACCCCGGCGAAGCGCTGCGCCTCGCCGACCACCTCTACATCCTCGACACAACCGGCCTGCACGCTCAGCCGCCGGGCCGCGACCCCGCGCAACTCATGGAGGAACTCGGCACATGACCTTCGTCCGCCGCCTCGGCAAAACCTGCGCCGTAACCGCCGTCCTGCTCGCCCTGTGGCAACTCGCCACCCTCGCCGCGCCGCCCTACATCCTGCCGCCGCCCGCCGCCGTCTTCGCCAGAATATACAGCGCCCGCGCGCAACTGCTCACCCACGCCGCCATCACCCTCGGCGAAATCGGCCTCGGCCTGCTCATCGGCACCGCCCTCGGCAGCCTCACCGCGCTTGCCCTGCAATACAGCCGCCTCCTGCGCGAACTGCTCGCGCCGCTGCTCGTCTCCTCGCAAGCCATCCCCGTCTATGCCCTCGCCCCGCTCCTGACCCTGTGGTTCGGCTTCGGCATCCTGCCGAAAATCCTCATGACCGTGCTCATCATCTACTTTCCCATCACTACCGCCGCCTACGACGGCCTGCGCCGTACCCCGCCCGGCTACCTCGACCTCGCGCACAGCATGGGGGCAAACGCGTGGCGCACCCTCATCCACATCCGCCTGCCCGCCGCCCTGCCTTCCTTTGCCTCCGGACTGCGCGTCGCCGTCGCCATCGCCCCCATCGGCGCCGTCATCGGCGAATGGGTCGGCGGCAGCAAAGGCCTCGGCTATCTCATGACCTACGCCAACGCGCGCAGCCAGAGTGCCCTGCTCTTCGCCGCCCTGACCGTCCTCGTCATCATCACCCTCGGCCTTTACACCGCCACCGACCGCTTCCTCAACCGCCTCATCCGCTGGCAACCCGTCTCCTGACTAACCGGAAAACCCTCATGAAACACCTCATCCTGATCCTCGTCCTCGCCACCGCCGCCCTCCACGCGAGCGCCGCCGACAAAGCCACCATCATCCTCGACTGGTTCCTGAACCCCAACCACACCGCACTCATCATCGCGCAGGAACGCGGCTACTTTGCCGCAAACGGTCTCGACATCACCCTCGAAGAACCCTCCGACCCGTCGCTGCCGCCGAAACTCGTCGCCGCCGGCAAAGCCGACTACGCCGTCAGCTACCAGCCGCAACTCTACCTGCACCACCAGGAAGGCCTGCCGCTCATCCGCACCGCCACCCTCATCGCCACCCCGCTCAACAGCCTCATCGTCCGCGCCGACAGCGACATCCGCCGCATCGCCGACCTCAAAGGCAAAAAAATCGGTTACAGCGTCGCCGGTGTGGACGAAGCCATCCTGCACGGCCTGCTCGCGAACGACGGCCTCGCGCCTGCCGACGTCGAACTCGTCAACGTCAACTGGAACCTCAACCCCGCGCTCATCAGCGGGCAAGTGGACGCCACCATCGGCGGCATGCGCAACTTCGAGCTGACGCAAATGACCCTCGACGGCCACCCCGGCCGCGCTTACTACCTCGAAGAACACGGCATTCCCGCCTACGACGAACTCATCCTCGTTGCGAACCGCGAACAATACGACGCCGACCGCAGCGCCCGCCTCAACCGGGCGCTGGAAAGCGCGACCCAATACACCCTGAACCATCCCGACGAAGCCTGGCAGAGCATCATCAAGGCCAGGCCCGATCTTGACGACGAACTGAACCGCCGCGCCTACCGCGACACCCTGCGCCGCCTCGCCCTGCGCCCCGGCGCGCTGGACAATGCCCGCTACCGCCGCTTCGCCGCCTTCCTCAAAGAACACGGCATCATCAGGGAAGCGCCGGAACCCGCCGCCATCGCCGTCGAACCCATGACGCCGTAATCCGGCTTGCGGAAAAGTAAGACAGCGTTCAGCTTTGCGCGCGCGGTGCTGTGCGATACTTAGCGCGCACATTCGTGCAGACCGCACTTACATGGAGACGCTCATGAAATCCGTACTGAACAAAGGCATCCTTGCCCTTACCCTGCTCGCTTCCCTCACCGCGTGCAGCAGCCTGACCCCGGCACAACGCAATACCGCCATCGGTGCCGCCGTCGGCGGTGCCGCCGGCAGCATGATCGGCGGCGATACCGGCGCGATTCTCGGCGGGGCCGCGCTGGGCGGCGTCATCGGCAGCCAGATTCACTGACCGCCGGGTGGCAGCAACACCACAGGGCGTGCGCGGCACGCCCTTTTTCATGTCCGGCATTCACAAACCCCGGCAACGAAAAAGCCGCGCTGCGGAAACAGCGCGGCTATCCCGCCTGCGGATGGGTGGCCGGCGGGAAAGAGTTTATGCGGTTCAGCCGATCTGGCGCAGCAGGCTGACCATTTCGATGGCGACCAGTGCCGCTTCGGCGCCTTTGTTGCCTGCTTTGGTGCCGGCGCGTTCGACGGCCTGTTCGATGTTGTTGGTGGTCAGCACGCCGTTGATGACGGGGAGGTCGTGTTTGAGGGCGACGCTGCTGAGCGCTTTGGCGCTTTCGCCGATAACGATGTCGAAGTGTGCGGTCGCGCCTTTGATGACGGCGCCGAGGGCGATGATGGCGTCGTAGCGGCCGGTTGCGGCGAGGCGCTGCGCGGCGATGCCGAGTTCGAGTGCGCCGGGGACGTAGGCGACGTCGATGTTGGTCAGCTCGGTGCCGTGGCGTTTCAGGGCGTCAATGGCACCGGCTTCGAGTTTGTTGACGATGAAGTCGTTGAAGCGCGAGCAGATGATGGCGTAGCGCGCGCTGTCGAGGATGTAGTCGCCTTCAAGGCGGTTGACGTCGTTAGAGGTCATGGTGTTTTCCTTGTGGGTTTGTTAAGGGGGGGAAATCCGCGTGGTTGTCTCGCTTGGCGGCTTCTCAGGTTTATTCGCTGAGGTATTCGCTCACTTCGAGCTGGTAGCCGGAGATGCCGGTGAGTTTGTACGGCGCGGAGAGCAGGCGCATTTTGCCGACGCCCTGGTCGATGAGGATTTGTGCGCCGATGCCGTAGGTACGCAGGTCTTGTTCTTGCGGGCGCTTCGGCGGTGGGTTGTTGTGGGTGAAGGCGACCATGCGGCTCAATATGTCGTTGTTGTTTTCGGCTTCATCAAGGACGACGATGATGCCGTCCGGTTCTTGCGCGAGGCGTTGCAGGGCACTTTGCAGGCTGTGGGTGCGTTCGCTGAGGCGAGCGTGGAAGAGGTCGCCGAGGGTGTTTTGCACGTGAACGCGGACGAAGGTCGGCCGCGCCGCCTGGATTTTGCCTTTGCTCAGGGCGTAGTGCAGGCGGTCGTTGTCGTAGATGTTCTGGTAGGCGGTGAGGGTGAAGGTGCCGTATTCGGTCGGCAGTTCGCATTGGGCGATGCGGGCGATGGTCTGCTCGCGTTCGAGGCGGTAGGCGATGAGGTCGGCGATGGTGCCGATCTTGATGTTGTGTGCGGCGGCGAAGATTTCGAGTTCGGGGCGGCGCGCCATCGAGCCGTCTTCTTTGAGGATTTCGACGATGACGGCGGCGGGTTCGAGACCGGCCAGGCGGGCGAGGTCGGTGCTGGCTTCGGTGTGCCCGGCGCGGACGAGAACGCCGCCTTCGCGCGCGACGATGGGGAAGATGTGTCCGGGCTGGACGAGGTCTTCGGGGCGGGCATTTTTGGCGGTCGCGGCGTGAATGGTGCGGGCGCGGTCGGCGGCGCTGATGCCGGTGGTCACGCCTTCGGCGGCTTCGATGGAGACGGTGAAGGCGGTGTGGTACGGCGAGGTGTTGTGCCGCGATTGCGGCCAGAGGTTGAGCTGGTCGTTGCGCGCCTGGGTGATGGTGAGGCAGACGAGGCCGCGCCCGTATTTGGTCATGAAGTTGATGGCTTCGGGGGTGATGTGTTCGGCGGCCATGATGAGGTCGCCTTCGTTTTCGCGGTCTTCGTCGTCCATGAGGATGACCATTTTGCCGGCGAGCAGGTCGTCGATGATTTCTTGGGTGCTGTTGAGGGGCATTTTAGTATCCGTGTTGGCGTAGGGTGTCGAGGGTGAGGCCGTTTGTGGCGGGCGCGTGCAGCAGGCGTTCGAGGTAGCGGGCGATGAGGTCCACTTCGAGGTTGACGTGTGCACCGGGGCGCACGTCGGCAAGGGTGGTACGCGCCTGGGTGTGCGGCACGATGTTGACGTGGAAGGTGTCGCCATCCACGCCGTTGACGGTGAGGCTGATGCCGTCCACGGTGATGGAACCTTTCGCCGCGATGTAGCGCATCAGCGCGCGCGGCGCGGCGATGGTGAGGCGCTCACTGCGCGCTTCGGGGACGCGGTCAATGAGTTCGCCGACGCCGTCCACGTGGCCGCTGACGAGGTGGCCGCCGAGCGGGGTGGCAAGGGTCAGGGCGCGTTCGAGGTTGACGGCATCGCCGGGGTTGAGGTCGCCGAGGGTGGTAAGACGCAGGGTCTCGGCGGAGACGTCGGCGCTGAAGCTGTCCGCGCCGAGGGCGGTGGCGGTGAGGCAGACGCCGTTTACGGCGATGCTGTCGCCCGGGGCGCAGCGGGCAAAATCAAATGCCTGGGAGGCGATGGTGAGGGTGCTGTCGTCGCCGTGGCTGTCGGCGGCGCGCAGGGTGCCGGTGGTTTCTATGATGCCTGTGAACATGGGTTTTCTGGGGTGAGGGTGAGGCGCAGGTCAGGGCCTAGCGGGGTGGTATCGGTGATGGTGTACTGCATTTTAGCAGAGAGGTCAGTGAGCGGCGGCAGGGCGGCCAGCGGGCGGGCATCCGGGCCGAGCAGGCAGGGCGCGAGGTAGTAGAGGATTTCATCGGCCAGTTGCGCGCGCAGGAAGGCACCCGCCAGTCCCGCGCCTGCCTCGACGAGCGCGTTGTTGATGCCGCGCCGCCCCAGCGCGTCGAGCAGCGCGAGCAGCGGCACATGGCCGTCGGCGAGCGGCAGGCGCAGCAGTTCGGCATGGGCGGGGTAGGCGGGCGCGCCCGCCGCTTCGCCGCAGGCGATGAGGATGGGGCTGTTCTCGCTGAAAACGGCGGCGGTGGGCGGGGTGCGCAGTTGGCTGTCGATGATGACGCGCAGCGGCTGGCGGGCGGGCAGGTCGGTGGGGTAGCGCGCGGTGAGGCGGGCGTTGTCGGCGATGATGCTGCCGGTGCCGGCGATGACGGCGTCGGCGGCAAGGCGCTGCTGGTGGGCGTCGAGCCGCGCCGCTGCGCCCGTGATCCATTGGCTGTCGCCGTTTGCCAGCGCGGTGCGGCCGTCGAGCGAGGCGGCGAGTTTGAGGGTGACGAAGGGGCGGCCACTGCTGATGCGGCGGAAGAAGCCGCAATTGAGGGCGGCGGCTTCGGCGGCACAGATGTTTTCCGTGACGGCAACCCCGGCGGCGCGCAGGCGGGCGATGCCTTGCCCGGCGACGAGCGGGTTGGGGTCGCGGCAGGCGACGACGGCGCGGGCGATGCCGGCGGCGATGAGGGCGTCGGCGCAGGGCGGGGTGCGGCCGTGATGGGCGCAGGGTTCGAGGGTGATGTAGGCGGTGGCACCACGGGCGGCGTCGCCCGCTGCGCGCAGGGCGCGGACTTCGGCATGCGCCTCGCCCGCGTACTGGTGCCAGCCTTCGCCGACGACGGCGTCATTCTTGACGAGGACGCAGCCGACGCGCGGGTTGGGGGAGGTGGTGTAGAGGCCGCGCCGCGCGAGTTCCAGCGCGCGCCGCATCCGGCGGGTATCGTCGTGCATGGCGGCTAGTCTTGCCGCAGTTCGGCGATGGTGTTGATGAAGGCTTCCACGTCCTGAAAGCTGAGGTACACGGAGGCGAAGCGGATGTAGGCGACGTGGTCGATGGTTTTCAGCCCCTGCATGACCCAGTCGCCGAGTTTGCGCGAGGCGATTTCCCGCTCGCCGCCGACGCGCAGGCGGTTTTCGATGTCTTCGATGAGGCGGTTGATTTTGTCGGCGCTGACCGGGCGTTTTTCGATGGCGCGCAGGAGGCCGTTGCGCAGTTTTTCCGCCGAGAAGGCCTGGCGCTCGCCGTTCTGCTTGACCACCATCGGCAGCGACAGTTCTGCGGTTTCGTAGGTGGTGAAGCGGGTGGCGCAGTCGGGGTTGATGCATTCGCGGCGGCGGCGGATTTTGCTGCCGTCGGCGATGAGGCGCGAATCGACGACGCGGGTGTCGGGGCGGTGGCAGATGGGGCAGTGCAAGGCGCGTCCCCGTCAGGCGTACACCGGAAATTCGGCGCAGAGGCGGCCGACTTTTTCGCGCACGGCGAGAATGGTTTCTTCGTTGTCGATGTCATCCAGAATGTCGCAGATCCAGGTGGCGACCTGTTTTGCTTCGTTCTGCTTGAAGCCGCGCGTGGTAATCGCCGGGGTGCCGATACGGATGCCGCTGGTGACGAAGGGCGGCTGCGGGTCGTCCGGCACGGCGTTTTTGTTGACGGTGATATGCGCGCGCGACAGGGCGGCGTCGGCGGCGCGGCCAGTGATATTTTTGCTGACGAGGTTGAGCAGCATCAGGTGGTTCTTGGTGCCGCCCGAGACAATATCGTAGCCACGCGCGAGGAAGACTTTCACCATCGCCTTGGCGTTATCTAGCACCTGTTCCTGGTATTTGGTGAAAGCTGGATCCAGCGCTTCGAGGAAGGCAACCGCTTTCGCTGCGATCACCTGCATCAGCGGGCCGCCCTGCACACCGGGGAAGATGGCGGAATTGAGCTTCTTCTCCAGCTCTTCGTTGGCGCGGGCGAGGATGAGGCCGCCGCGCGGACCGCGCAGGGTTTTGTGCGTAGTGGAGGTAACGACATCGGCAATCGGCACCGGGTTGGGGTACAGCCCGGCGGCGACCAGCCCGGCGACATGCGCCATGTCCACCACGAGATACGCGCCGACGCTGTCGGCAATCTCGCGGAAGCGCTGGAAATCCAGCACCTGCGAATAAGCGGAAAAGCCCGCAATAATCATCTTCGGCCGGGTTTCGCTGGCGATGCGCTGCATGGCGTCGTAATCGATCAGGCCGGTTTTCAGGTCGAGGCCGTAGTGAACGGCGTGGTAGAGCTTGCCGGAAAAGCTGACCGGCGAGCCGTGCGTCAAATGGCCGCCGTGACCGAGATCCATGCCGAGCACCGTGTCGCCCGCATTGAGCAGGGCGAGGAAGACGGCGGCATTCGCCTGCGAGCCGGAATGCGGCTGCACATTGGCATAATCCGCGCCGAAAAGCGTCTTGGCGCGCTCGATGGCAAGCGTCTCGATGACATCGACGTGCTCGCAGCCGCCGTAATAACGCTTGCCGGGGTAGCCCTCGGCGTACTTGTTGGTCAGACAAGAGCCTTGCGCTTCCATCACGCGCGGACTGGCATAATTCTCCGAAGCAATCAGCTCGATATGCGTTTCCTGCCGCAGGGCTTCGGCGGCAATCGCGGTCGCCAGTTCGTCATCAAAGCCCGTGATGGTCATTTCTTTATTAAACATGATAAAAACATTACAAATGAAGAAGGTCGGCTATGGTACTGCCTTCACCCTGCAAGGGCAACACGCGACGGGCGCGCAGAAAAATGCGCCAAACCCCGCTGGCAGGCGGCTTTCCCGCTCACTACAATCGCCGCCTTCATCAACCGGACGGAGAACCCGCCATGCTCAAAAAAACCCTTCTCGCCGCCCTCTTTGCCGCACCTGTCCTCGGTGCCTGGGCGGAAACCTACCTCATCGACGTGCGTAGCCCGGAAGAATACGCCGAAGCCCACGCCGACGGCGCCGTCAACATCCCGGTGGAAGACGTGGCAGCAAAAATCAGCGAAGTGACCGCTGACAAAGACGCTGATATTTACGTGTACTGCCGCAGCGGTCGTCGCGCCGGTGTCGCGCAGGAAACGCTGACCGGCCTCGGCTACACAAAAGTCACCAACCTCGGCACCCTCGCCGACGCGCAGGCCTTTGTTGCCAAACAGCAGGCGGAGGAAACGGCAGCGGATGGACAGGCGGCGCAATAACGGCGCTTGCGGACAGCAAAAAACGGCGGGCAACCGCCGTTTTTTATTGCCACCTTTATAATAAGGACACCAACCACCACCGCAAGGAATCCCGATGCCACAACCCCTCCTCATCCTCGACGGCGGCATGGGCCGCGAACTGCTGCGCCGGGGCGCGCCCTTTGCCCAGCCGCAGTGGTCGGCGCTGGCGCTGATGCGGCAGCCGTCCGCCGTCGCCGCCGTGCACCGCGCCTACATCGACGCCGGTGCCGACATCATCACCACCAACAGCTACGCCCTCGTCCCCTTCCACATCGGGGCCGACGACTTCCGCACGCAAGGCGGCACACTCGCCGCCCTTGCCGGACAACTGGCGCGGCAGGCCGTCAGCGACAGCGGCAAAAAAGTGCGCGTTGCTGCCTCACTGCCGCCGCTCTTCGGCTCCTACCGCCCCGACCTCTTCGACGCCGCCCGGGCCCCGGCCATCGCCCGCCCGCTCATTGACGGACAAACACCTTACGCCGACCTGTGGCTGGCGGAAACCCAAAGCAGCACCGCCGAAGTGCGCGCCCTGCACGCGCTCGCGCCGCACGACCGCCCCTTCTGGGCCTCCTTCACCCTCGACGACGAACACCCCGCCCACCCGCCGTGCCTGCGCAGCGGCGAAACCATCGCCGCCGCCGTCGCCACCGTCACCGGCCTCGGCACCGACGCCCTGCTCTTTAATTGCAGCCACCCCGAAATCATGGCGGACGCCGTCGCCGCCGCCCGCGCCGCCCTCGATGCGGCGGGCAGCCCGATGCGCCTCGGCGTCTATGCCAACGCCTTCTGCGCGCACGACGCCGACGAAGCCGCCCTGCCCGCCAACGACGGCCTGGACGACATCCGCGCCGACCTCAGCCCCGCTGCCTATCTCGCCCTCGCCAAGAGCTGGCGCGCCGCCGGGGCGGACATCATCGGCGGCTGCTGCGGCATCGGCCCCGAACACATAGCCGCGCTCGCCGCCTGGCGCAACAGCGAAGTCCTCCCCAAGTAACCGCAACATAAGGAAAAAATCATGAGCCTCCTCAGCAAACTCTTCGGGCGCAGCGACGACCCGGCCGTCCTCCGCCGCCAGATTGAACAGGCGCGCGCGCAGCATGACAGTGCCACCGTGCGCCGCCTGCTGGAAACCCTCGCCAAAAGCGGTGATGCCGCCGCGCAGCGCCAGCTCGGCGAGGTCTGCCTCGCCGCCGCCGCCTACGACAACGCGCGCGAATGGCTGGAAAAAGCCGCCGCCCAGCAGGATGCCGAAGCCGAGCACCAACTCGGCAATCTCTATTTGCGCGGGCAGGGCGTGGCGAAAAACAGCGCAACCGCGTACGCCTGGCAGGAAAAAGCCGCCGCGCAGGGCTGCGCCGCCGCGCAAACCGCCCTCGGCAGCCACTATGCCGCCGGTGACGGCGTCGCGCAGGACTACGGCAAGGCACGCGCATGGTGGGAAAAAGCCGCCGCGCAACAGGACGCGGAAGCGCAATACCAGCTCGGCCTGCTTTATGCGGGCGGCCTCGGCGTCGCGCAGGACTACGCCGCCGCGCGGACATGGTGCGAACAGGCCGCCGCCCGGGGCATTGCCGCCGCGCAAACCCTGCTCGGCCGTCTCTACGGCGGCGGTCTCGGCGTCAGCCAGGACCACGCCAAAGCGCGCGACTGGTACACCCAGGCGGCCGAACGCGGCGATGCCGAAGCGCAAAGCGTCCTCGCCCTGTACTACTACAACGGCGAAGGTGGCGAACAGAACCTCGACAAGGCGCGGCAATGGTTTGAAAAAGCCGCCGCCCAGGGCGACAACGACGCCCTGCGCAACCTCGGCGTCCTCTATGCGAGCGGCGAAGGCGTGGTGCAGGACTACAAAAAAGCCCACGACTACTGGAAACAGGCCGCCGCCCGGGGCGATGCCACCGCGCAAAACAACCTCGCCCGGCTCTACCACGACGGCCTCGGCGTCGCGCCGGACCCCGCCCAGGCCTGGCAGTGGTGGAAAACCGCTGCCGAACAGGGCAACGCCGACGCGCAGAACCACCTCGCCGTCTGCTACCTGCACGGCGAAGGCACGACGCAGGACAACAAAAAAGCCTGCGAATGGTTTGAGAAAGCCGCCTTGCAGGGGCACGCCGCCGCGCAATACGGCCTCGGCATCCTCTACGGCCACAGCGAAGAACTCGACCTGCCGCCGACCCCCGCCACCGCCCTGCTCTGGCTGGAAAAAGCCGCCGCTGCGGGCCACAGCGGCGCGCAGAACGCCCTCGGCATCCGCTACGCGCGCGGCATCGACGTCGCCCGCGACTACGGCAAGGCGCGCACCTACTGGGAGCAGTCGGCCGCAGGCGGCGACCCCGAAGCGCAGACCAACCTCGGCATCCTCTACCGCGAAGGCCTCGGCGTCGCGGCAGACCCTGACGCGGCGAAAGGCTGGTTTGAAAAAGCTGCCGCACAAGGCTTTGCCGCCGCGCAGGAAGCCTTGCAGGCACTGTCCTGAAATACGCTTCCCCGCCGGTGCCAGTGGGCAAAACCACAGCGGCGGCGGGGAAGCAGTATAATTACCATCTGTTAAAAAACAACAAAGGAAAACCTCCATGAAGCGACTCCTCGCCGCATTCATCCTCCTCGCCCAGGCGGCATTTGCCGCGCCGCCGGTCGCCGTCAGCGGCGACTGGCAATGCCGCACCGTCAGCTACCAGCAATACGGCAACAACTACCTGATCTTCATCGACAACACCCGCTGGCAGCACAAAGAAGACGGCACCCTGCACGGCGAAGGCACCCTCGAAGTACGCATCCACGGCAAGGAAAACCCGCCTGCCCGCCTCTACTTCATCTACGTCTCGGACGGCAACTGGCAGCGCAGCGATGAAAACGTCCTCATCGAAACCATCAAGCCGCATCTGGCTACCGCCGCGAAAACCGCCCCGCTGCTGCGGCAGGCGGCGGAAAACATCGCCCGCGACGTCAACGGCAAACCGCAGCAGACCGTGGCCTCCAACATCATCTTCCTCAATGCGCACCGCCTCATTCTGGAAGACCGCGAAAGCCACGACCTCACCCGCTGCCGCCGCTGATCCGCCGCCTGCCCCAACCGCCGTCCGACCAACGGCGGTTTTTTTATAGGCGTTTCCTGCGTACGCGACAAACAGCGCCCGTCAAGAAGCCGGGTGCATGCAGGAAAACCCTTCCCCCGCCTGCGGCGGCAAAATCCCCGCAAAAATCCCCGCATACTTCACCGCCGCTTCACACAGCGCCGAGCGTGCCGCGCCATACTGGTTTCCCCTTCACCGGAAGCCTGTCATGTCTGATCAAACCCCCTATCCCGGCGGCATCACCGGCCGCTTCACCCTCACCGCCTGCCTCGGCATCCTGCTCGCCGCACTCATCCTGTTGCCCTTTATCGGTGCCGGCACGCGGGAAACCGTCGTCTTCTCCGGCACCGCCACCCTGCTCTACCTCGTCCCCGCCATGCTCAGCGGTGTTTGCCTCGCCCGCTGCCGCGCTTATGCCGACCCGCGCGGCCTGCTACTTGCCGCCGCCAGCGGTGTCTGCGTCTGGGGTGCCGTCCTCATCGCTTTTATGCTCATGACCGGCACCCGCCCCAACAGCACCGCCATCATGTATCCCGCCGCCTTCCTTGCCCTGCTGCACGCCGTCGCCGCCCTCATCACCCTGCCGCGCGAAAATTCACCGACACTTCACGCAGCCTTCAAGCACGGCGGGGCCGACAGCGCGACACTAACGCCACACCCCCACCGGAAAACCCGCATGGAAAACACCACGCAAAAACTCATCCTCATCGCCGCCATCAGCGCCATCCTGCTGATTGCCGTGCAGCTGCTCAGCGGCCTCATCAACGACCGCGAGCATTACGCCGCCGATGCGCGCGAGCGCGTCAGCCAGGTGGACAGCCCGTCCCGTGCCGCGCAAACCCTGGATAACCGCCTCGACCTCTACCGCCTCACCGAGCGCAGCAGCAAATACGCCGTCCTCTTCCTGCTCATCACCTTCGGCGGCTGCTTCCTCTTCGAGACCCTGCGCGGCCTGCGCATCCACCCCGTGCAATACTTCCTCGTCGGCGCGGCGGTCTGCGTCTTCTATCTGCTCCTGCTCTCGCTCGGCGAGTATCTCGGCTTCGCTGCCGCTTACGCCCTCGCCGCGCTGGCCTGCAACGGCCTCATCACGGGCTACCTCAGCGCCGTGCTCGGCAGCGCCCCGCGCGCCCTGACCCTCGGCGGCATCCTCGCGCTCGCCTACGCCGTGCTCTACCTCCTGCTGCAAAGCCGCGAGTACACCCTGCTCGCCGGCAGCCTGCTGCTCTTCGCCGCGCTTGCCGCGACCATGTACGGCACGCGCCACTTCGACTGGTACAACCTGAAAGCCAAAAAAGAGGACTGAACCATGCGCCTCCTGCCCACCATTCACGACGCCCGCCGCTTTGCCGCCGCCATCCTTGCCCGCCACCACCTGCCGACCGCGCCGCTTGTCATCGCCGAGGAAAACGGCTGCTACGGCATCGAAAGCCCCGCCTGCCGCATGATTATCAGCGGCGGCGACGGCCGCATCCTTTATCTGCGCGGGCATCATTGACGCACCCGTCGCATAAAAAATCCCGCCGCAGCGGGATTTTTTTGGTGCAGAAAGCGGGTATCAGACGACGAGGTTCACCAGTTTGCCCGCGACGACGATGCTCTTCTTCGGCGTTTTGCCGTCGGTGTGGCGGGCGACGTCGGGATGGGCGAGGGCGGTGGCAATGATGGTATCGTTATCCGCTTCCGCTGCCACGCTGATTTCCGCACGGCGTTTGCCGTTGACTTGCACGGCGAGGGTGATGTTGTCCTGTTGCAGCGCCGCTGCGTCCGGTTCAGGAATGGCCGTGTCGAGGATGTTTCCTGTGTAACCGAGCTCCTGCCACAAGGCAGCGGTGATGTGTGGCGCGATCGGCGCGAGGACGAGCAGCAGGATGCGCAGGCCTTCGTAGCGCAGGCGGTTATTCCCGGCGTCGATGTCGCCGAGGGCGTTGAGGATTTTCATCGCCGAGGAGACAACGGTGTTGAACTGGTTGCGGCCATAGTCGTAGCGGGCGCTACGCAGTTCGCTGTGGATGGTGTGGCGGATGGTTTTGTGTTTGGCGTTGAGGGCTGCCGGGTCAACGGGCGTGGCGTCCAGCGCGTCGCGGTGCTCGTAGGCGTAGCTCCAGAGGCGGCGCAGGTATTTGTGCGCGCCTTCGACGCCGCTTTCGCTCCATTCGAGGGTGGATTCGGGCGGCGCGGTGAACATGGTGTAGAGGCGGGCGGTGTCCGCGCCGTATTTTTTGACGAGCGCTTCGGGATCAACGCCGTTATTTTTGGATTTGGACATTTTTTCCATGCCGCCGTATTGCACGGGCTGGCCGTCGGCTATCAGGGTGCCGCCGGTGACGCGGCCTTTGTCGTCGGTCTGCGCTTCGACATCCACAGGGTTGTACCAGGTTTTTTTGCCGCTTGTGTCTTCGCGGTACCAGGTCGCGGCGAGCACCATGCCTTGGGTCAGCAGGCGTTTGAAGGGTTCGTTGACTTGCACGAGGCCTTCGTCGCGCATGAGTTTGGTGAAGAAGCGGGCGTAGAGGAGGTGGAGGATGGCGTGTTCGATGCCGCCGATGTATTGGTCCACGTCCTGCCAGTAGGCGGCGTCTTCCGGCGCAACCATGCCGCCGGTGTAGTTGGGCGACATGTAGCGGAAGAAGTACCAGCTGGATTCGACGAAGGTGTCCATGGTGTCGGTTTCGCGCCGCGCGGGCTGGCCGTTGGCGTCGGTCGTCTGGTAGTAGGCGGGGTCTTTGGCGAGCGGGCTGCCGCTGCCGTCCGGGATAATGTTCTCCGGCAGGGCGACGGGCAGGTCGCGGTCGTCCACCGGCAGGTCGCGCCCTGCGGCGTCGTGAATGATGGGGATGGGGCAGCCCCAGTAGCGCTGGCGGCTGATGCCCCAGTCGCGCAGGCGGTATTGGGTTTTTTCTTCGCCCGCGCCGCTTTTGCCGAGCGCCGCGCCGATGGCGTCGAAGGCTTGCGCGAAGTCGAGGCCGTCAAAGGCGCCGCTCGCGATAAGGCGGGTGTTTTCTTTCGCGGCGTACCATTCTTGCCAGACGGCGGGGTCGTAGTGTTCGCCGTCTTTGGCGACGACTTGTTTGATGGGCAAGCTGTATTTGTGGGCAAATGCGAAGTCGCGTTCGTCGTGCGCGGGCACGGCCATGACCGCACCGTCGCCGTAGCCCCAGAGGACGTAGTTGGCGACCCACACTTCCAGTGCTTCGCCACTGAGCGGGTTGATGACGTAGCGCCCGGTCGCCATCCCTTTTTTTTCCATGGTGGCGACATCCGCCTCGGCGACGGATCCGGCCTTGCATTCGTTGATGAAGGCGGCGAGCGCGGGGTTGTCCTCTGCGGCAGCGGTTGCCAGCGGGTGTTCGGCGGCAACGGCGAGATAGGTCGCGCCCATGAGGGTGTCGGGGCGGGTGGTGTACACCTGAATATGGCGCAGGTCGTCCGGCAGGCCTTGGCGGCTGTCCTCACGCAGGGCGAAGCGGATGGTCATGCCGCGCGATTTGCCAATCCAGTTGCGCTGCATGGTTTTGACGCGCTCCGGCCAGCCGTCCAGCGTATCGAGGTCGCGCAGGAGTTCTTCGGCGTAGTCGGTGATGCGGAAGTAGTACATCGGAATCTCGCGCTTTTCTACCAGCGCGCCGCTGCGCCAGCCGCGCCCGTCGATGACTTGTTCGTTGGCAAGCACGGTTTGGTCCACGGGATCCCAGTTGACGGTGCCGTTTTTGCGGTAAATCAGCCCCTTCTTAAAGAGGCGGGTGAAGAGCCATTGTTCCCAGCGGTAGTAGTCGGGTTTGCAGGTCGCGATTTCGCGCGACCAGTCGATGGCAAAGCCCAGCGCTTTCAGCTGGTTTTTCATGTAGTCGATATTGCTGTAAGTCCAGGTGGCGGGGGCAACCTGGTGGTTCATCGCCGCGTTTTCGGCGGGCATGCCGAAGGCGTCCCAGCCCATCGGTTGCAGCACGTTTTTGCCGAGCATCCGCTGGTAGCGGGCGATGACGTCGCCGATGGTGTAGTTGCGCACGTGCCCCATGTGCAGCCGCCCGGAGGGGTAGGGGAACATCGACAGGCAGTAGAATTTTTCGCGCGCCGGGTCGGTTTTGACTGCAAAGGTGCGGTTCTCCGCCCAGCTTTGCTGGATGGCGGCTTCGAGGGTCTGCGGTTGATAGTGCGGCTGCATGGGGTTTCCTGAAATTGCTCGATGAAAAGGCGGCAATCATACACCAGCCCTGCGCGGGCGGTTGTCCCGCCCGGCGGGAAAGGTGGTACTGTATGCCCGCCATCGCCACCGGATAAAACCATGCCAAACGATCTTGTCGCCGCCTCATCCTCTTTCTTCTTTGTTTTGTTGCTGGGCGGCTTGTATCTCCTCTGCGAAAAGCTCGGCTTCATCGGCAGCCCGCAGCGCCGCGAGCGGGATGATGACCTTTTTGACGACCGGGATGACGGCGACGGTGGCGATGGCGGTGACGGCGGCAGCGATTGAACGAAAGCCCGACGGCACACGGCACACCTCTTCAACCTGCACAGAAATCCTCATGAAAAATGCCCTGCTCCCCCTCTCCCTGCTTGCCGCCTGCGGCATCACCCACGCCGCCGGTCTCTGCGACGATCTGCGCCCCGCCGATGCGCCGCGTGAACACGATATCGCGTACAGCGTCGCGCCCGCCCCGCAGAGGGCGATGAAAAGTGCGCCTGCTGCCGCCCAAAGCCCCGGTTTCAAACGCGGGATCAGACATGAAATCGCTATGGGAGATAGTGCCCCCGCGCCCGCTCCGGAAGCCGCCACCCGCGAACTACCATCTATCCACTATCACCCGGAAATATCTACCCGTCGCGCTGTGCCGACAGCCGCCCCCGAAAACACCGAAAAATACGCGCATCAGGATATCAACCCCGTGCAGCGCACCGCCGATAATCCTGTCTCCACTTTCAGCATCGACATCGATACCGGCAGTTACAGCAACGTGCGTCGCATGATCGAAAAAGAAAACCGTCTGCCGCCTGCCGACGCCGTGCGTATCGAAGAAATCATCAACTATTTTGCCTACCACTACCCGCTGCCGACGGACGGCAAACCCTTCGCCGTGCACACCGAAACCGTTGATTCGCCGTGGCAGGCGGATGCCAAACTCATCCGCATCGGCGTGCAGGCGGCCGACCTCGACCCCGATAAACGCCCGCCCGCCAACCTCGTCTTCCTCATCGACACCTCCGGCTCGATGGATACCCCCGACAAACTGCCGCTGGTGCAGCAAACCGTCTGCCGCTTTGCGGAAGCCCTGCGCCCGGACGACCACCTCAGCCTCATCACCTATTCCGGCTTTACCAAAGAATTGCTGCCGCCGACCGCCGGCAGCGAAAAAGAAAAAATCGTCGCCGCGCTGAAAACCCTTTATGCCGACGGCAGTACCGCCGGCGGCGAAGCGCTACGCATGGCTTACGACGCTGCGAAAAAACACTACCGCGCTGACGGCATCAACCGCATCCTGCTCGCCACCGACGGCGATTTCAACGTCGGCATCAGCGACCCCGAAGCGCTGAAAACCTACGTCGCCGAGCAGAAAAAAAGCGGCATCAGCCTCACCACCCTCGGCTACGGCAGCGGCAATTACAACGACCAACTGATGGAACAACTGGCGGACGCGGGCGACGGCAATTACAGCTACATCGACAGCCTCGATGAAGCGAAAAAAGTGCTGGTGCGCCAGCTCACCTCGACGCTTGCCACCGTTGCACAAGACCTGAAAATCCAGGTCGAATTCAACCCGGCGACCGTCAAAGAATATCGCCTGGTCGGCTATGAAAACCGTGTGCTGCGCCAGGAAGACTTCAACAACGACAAGGTGGACGCGGGCGACATCGGCGCGGGCATGAACGCCACCGCCCTCTACGAAATCATCCCGCAGGGCAAGCAGGGTTGGCTGGACGACAGCCGCTACCAAAAGACCGCCGCACCGCAGGGCAAAACGGACGAATACGGCTGGCTGAAACTGCGCTACAAAAAACCCGGCGCGGCAGACAGCCAACTGCTCGAATTCGCCATTCCCGCCCGAAGCATCCCGCTCGCGGACGCGAGTGAAGCGACCCGCTTCGCCGTCGCCGCTGCCAGCTACGCGCAGGCGCTGAAAGGCGGGGCGCAAAACGGCAACCTCGACTGGGACGGCATCTACCGCCTCGCGCAAGCGGCACAAGGCGACGACCCCTATGGCGAGCGCGCCGGACTCCTGACCCTGATTGAAAAGGCGAAAAGCCTCGCCGCAGGGAAATAGGCGCTGCCGCCGCCCCTATAATGCCCGCCCCCAACCACGGAGCAATTCATGCAAACCTTCGACCTCATCTGCATCGGCGGCGGTTCCGGCGGCATCGCTACCGCCCGCCGCGCCGCCGAATACGGCGCGAAAGTCGCCGTCATCGAAAGCGCCCGCCTCGGCGGTACCTGCGTCAACGTCGGCTGCGTGCCGAAAAAACTCTTTTGGTACGCCGCGAACACCGCCGAAGCGCTCGCCAACGCACCGCGCTTCTTCGACGGCATCCCGGCGCAGCCCGCTTTCCGCTGGGATGCCTTCAAAGAAGCCCGCGACGCCTACATCGCTCGTCTGAACGACATCTATGCCACTAACCTCGACAAAGGCGGCGTCACCCTCATCCGTGGCGCGGCGCGCTTTGCGTCCGCCGATACCGTGTGCGTTGGCGACGCCACCTATCGCGGCAAGCACATCGTTATCGCGACCGGCGGTTATCCGGAAATCCCCACGCATATCGCAGGGGCCAAACTCGGCAGCACCTCGGATGACTTCTTCGCCCTGGAACGCCAGCCCAAGCGCGCGGTCATCGTCGGCGGCGGTTACATCGCCTGCGAAATCGCGGGCGTCTTGCAGGCGCTGGGTACGCAGTGCCACATCGTCATCCGGGGCGAACGCCTGCTGCGCGCCCACGATGCCGACATCGCCGAGACACTGGCAGACGCCATGCGCGCGCAAGGCATCACCATCCACCGGGGCACACAGGTGCGGCAGGTGGAAAAAAACGGCGCCGATTACAGCATCACCCTCGATGACGGCAGCACGCTCACCGCCGACTTCCTCCTCTGGGCGATGGGGCGGCGCGCCAATACCGCCGCGCTCAACCTCGCCGCTGCCGGCGTTAGCGCGCGCGACAACGGGCAAATCCCGGTCGATGCCTTCCAGAACACCAACGTGCCCGGTATCTATGCCATTGGCGACATCACCGGCGCTGTCGAGTTGACCCCGGTCGCTATTGCTGCTGGCCGCCGCCTCGCCGCCCGCCTCTTCAAAGGCGACGCGGACGCCCGTCTGGACTACGAAAACATCCCGACCGTGATGTTCACCCACCCGCCCATCGGCGTCGTCGGTCAGGATGAAGCGGCGGCGCGCGCGGAATACGGCGCGGAGAACGTCAAAACCTACCGCGCCGCCTTCAACCCGATGGCGCGCGCCTTCGCCGCCCATGCGGCGAAAACGCTGATGAAACTGGTCTGCGTCGGCGCGGAAGAACGCGTCGTCGGCATCCAGATGATTGGCGACGGCGTCGATGAAATGCTGCAAGGCTTCGCGGTGGCGGTGAACATGGGCGCGCGCAAACGCGACCTCGACAACACCGTCGCCATCCACCCGACCAGCAGCGAAGAACTGGTTACGCTGCGCTGAGGGCGGCTGCGCGGGCGGGACAGCGCCTGCCCGTCTTGCCGCGAGGGACAACCCCGCCCGCCCACACCCCAACCCCGGAGGCACCCCATGCACACCCTCACCGTCAACCTGCCCGCCGCTGCCGCGCGCAGTTACCCCATCCACATCGGCCACGGCCTGCTGCACGAGCGCGCGCTCATCGCCGCCAGCATCCCGCAGCGGCAAGTCTGCATCGTCAGCAACGACAATGTCGCCGCGCATTACCTCGCGCCGCTCACCGCCGCCCTTGCCGACAAAACCGTCATCACCGTGCACCTGCCCGACGGCGAGACGCACAAAAACCTCGCCGGCTACGCGCACATCCTTGATGCCCTCGTCGCCGCCCGCTTCGACCGCGACTGCCTCGTTATCGCCCTCGGCGGCGGCATCACCGGCGATGTCGCGGGCTTCGCCGCCGCCACCTACCAGCGCGGCGTCGCCGTCCTGCAAATCCCGACCACCCTGCTCGCGCAGGTCGATTCCTCGGTGGGCGGCAAAACCGGGGTCAACCACCCGCAGGGCAAGAACCTCATCGGTGCCTTCCACCAGCCGCAGGCCGTGCTCATCGACACCGCCACCCTCGCCACCCTGCCGCCGCGCGAGTTCGCCGCCGGCATGGCCGAAGTCGTCAAATACGGCCTCATCAACGACCCCGGTTTCTTCGCCTGGCTGGAAGCCAACCGCGACGGCATCCGCGCCCACGACCCCGCCCTGCTTGCAGAAATGATCGCCCACTGCTGCGCCAACAAGGCCGCCATCGTCGCCGCCGACGAACGCGAACAGGGCGAACGGGCGCTGCTCAACTACGGCCACACCTTCGGCCACGCCCTCGAAGCGCTCACCCACTACAACCGCTGGAAACACGGCGAAGCGGTCGCCATCGGCAGCATCATCGCCACCCGCCTTGGCGTCATCCTCGGCCGCGTCAGCGCAGCGGACGCCGCGCGCACCGCCGCGCTGTTCGCCGCCTTCGACCTGCCGGCCACCGTCCCGGCAGACATCACGACAGCCGCCATCCTCGACAAAATGCAGCTCGACAAAAAAACACGCGGCGGCACCCTGCGCCTCGTCCTGCCGCAACACTTCTGCGCGAGCGGCATCGACAGCGGCGTCCCGGCCGCCACCATCCGCGCCGCCATCGACGCCTGCCGCGCCTGAGCGGGCCCGGTAATGACACCACCGCCCGGCGCGCGTTCGCGGCCCCGGCGGGGGCGCGATGGCCTGCACGAAAACCCGTACATTTTCAGTATAATGCCCGCCCCGCCGCCGCCCGGCGGCGTTTTTTCCCCACCTTTTGCCAAGGAACCTCATGACAACCCCTATTGATGCCACCCACCACCTCGGTTTTCCCATAGAAACCGTGGCCGTTTTCGCCGTCCTTTCCATTGGCGCCATCTTCATCGACCTGCATGCGCACCGCGACGACAAGCCGATGAGCCTGAAAAGTGCCTCGCTGTGGACGGTCTTCTGGATCATTATCTCGCTCGCCTTCGCCGGCTTCCTCGCCTGGCACCACGGCGCGACGGCCGCGAGCCTCTTCATCACCGGTTACGCCCTGGAAAAAGTGCTTTCCGTCGATAACCTCTTCGTGATGATGGCCATTTTCGCCTGGTTCAAAGTCCCCGAAGGCTACCGCCACCGCGTCCTCTACTGGGGCATCATCGGCGCCATCATCTTCCGCATGATTTTTGTCGCCATCGGTACCGGTCTGCTTGCCCTCGGCCCCTACGTCGAAATCATCTTCGCCCTGGTCGTCGCCTACACGGCGGTGATGATGCTGAAAAGCGGCGGCGATGACGGTGAGGAAATCGAAGACTATTCCGACCACATCGCCTATCGCTGGGTGCACCGCTTCTTCCCCGTGTGGCCGCGCCTCTTCGGACACAACTTCTTCCTGAACGCGCAGGAACTGGCAAAAGCCAAGGCGGAAGCGCCGACGGAGCACCTTGAACTCGCCGGCGAAGACACCAAGCACCCCGAACGCAGCCACCCGCATGCGATGAAAAAAGGCGCCTGGGTTGCCACCCCGCTCCTGCTCTGCCTCGCGGTGATTGAAATTTCCGACGTGATGTTCGCCTTCGACAGCGTCCCGGCTGTGATTGCCGTGTCACGCGAGCCGCTGATTGTCTATAGCGCGATGATGTTCGCCATCCTCGGCCTACGGACCATGTATTTCGTGCTGGAAGCGCTGAAAGGCTACCTCGTCCACCTCGAAAAAGCGGTGATCGTCCTGCTCTTCTTCATCGCCGCCAAGCTGGCCCTTTCCGCCACCAACCACCTTTTCCATCACGGCTTCGACATCTCGCCGGTGGCCTCGCTCATCGTCGTCCTCGTCGTGCTGGCCGCAGGCGTTGTCGCCTCGGTGCTCTACCCGGAAAAAGCGGAAGAGAAAAAATAACCCACCACTTGCAAGGAAATCCCCATGGCTATCTCCCTCAATAAAGGACAAAACGTCTCCCTCAGCAAAACCGACCCCAGCCTGCGCCAGGTGATGATCGGCCTCGGCTGGGACGCGCGCAGCAGCGACGGCGCCGATTTCGACCTTGATGCCAGCCTGTTCATGACCGGCGACAACAAGAAAGTCCCCTCCGACGCCTACTTCATCTTCTACAACCAGCTGCGCTCGCCGGAAGGCGCGGTGGAGCACACCGGCGATAACTTGACCGGCGATGGCGATGGCGACGATGAAAGCATCCTCGTCCAGCTCGACAAACTGCCGGCGAACATCAGCTCGCTCTTCATCACCGTCACCATCCACGACGCTGAAATCCGCCGCCAGAACTTCGGCCAGGTGAGCAATGCCTTCGTCCGCCTCGTCAACCACGAAACCGGACAGGAAGTGCTGCGCTTCGACCTCTCCGAGGATTACAGCACCGAGACGGCAATGGTCTTCGGCGAAATCTACCGTCGCGACGGCGAATGGAAATTCCGCGCCATCGGCCAGGGCTACTCCGGCGGTCTGTATGCGCTGTGCCAGCAGTACGGCGTGAACGTCGGCTGACACCGCTGCCCCTTCGTACACGACAAAAAAGCCCCTCCCCCATTGGGGGAGGGGTTTGGGGAGAGGGTTTGATAAATCCGCGAAGCGACAAACCTGATAACCACGCCGCTTGACGAGGCATTGATATCCACTATTTCGGCGGGCGATGGATTTTTGTCGTGTACGAAGCCGCTGCCCATAAAAAAACCGCCTCTGGGCGGTTTTTTTATGGGCGGTCTTTATGCGCGGCGGTCGCCGTGCCCGCAGGCTGGCGGGATTTACTGCTTGTCCGCATCGTCGAGCTGCTGCTGCGTATGGGCGACGCCCGCCCCGATTTTCTTCTCGGCCTTGTTGACCGTCTCGTCCTGGTATTTCAGCAGGGGGTTGTCGGCGCGGGCGGCAGATTCCTGCGGGGTGGTTTTCGGTTTCTCGCTGTCGCAGGCGGCAAGCGCCAGGGCGCAGGCGAACAGCAGGGCGGTTTGCTTGAACATCGGATTCTCCGGTTGCGTGAAGGAATGACGGCCGCAGGTTCGGCATCCGGCGGGAAAGGAGGTAAACCGCCGCACGCTCCGCCCGCGACCGCCGCCCCTACTATACCATCGCGGCCGGGAAAAGCCTTGCCGCCCATATGCCCAAAACGCATAACCACCCTCCAAACCGCTATTTCACAGCGGGGCGCGGGCTTCTTATGATGCGGCCAACACACCAACAGGAACCTCATCATGACGCCACATTTTCCCCTTTTTGCCGATTTGCGCGGGCGGGCGGTGCTGCTCGTCGGCGGCGGGCACGTCGCCGCGCGCAAGGCCGAAGCGCTGTTGCGCGCCGGCGCGCGGCTGCGCGTGGTCGCACGTGACTTGTCCGCACCGTTTCAGGACTGGCTTGCCGCCGGGCAGATGGAACATATTGGCGCGGATTTTGTCTCCGCCCAGCTTGACGGCGTCTTTCTCGCCGTCGCCGCCACCGATGATCCGGCGCTGAACGGCGCGGTGTTCCGGGCGGCGGAAGCGGCGGGGAAATTGTGCAATGTGGTGGACAGCCCCGCCCTGTGTTCATTCATCGTCCCCGCCGTGGTTGACCGCGCGCCGCTGCAAATCGCCATCAGCAGCGCGGGTACCGCGCCTGTGCTTGCCCGCTACTGGCGGCAGCGCATCGAGACGCTGATTCCGGCGCACACCGGCAAGCTGGCGGCCATCGCCGGCCGTGCCCGCGCGCTGGTCAAACGCAAACTGCCCGCCACCGCCCGCCGCGCCTTCTGGGAAAAGCTCTTTGCCGGACGTTTCGACACGCTGGTGGCGCAGCGCCGCCACGCGGAAGCGGAACGCGAACTCGCCGCCCAGCTGGATGCCTTCGTGCCGTCGCGCGGCGAGGTGGTGCTGGCGGGCGCGGGGCCGGGCGATGCCGGCTTGCTCACCCTGCACGCCTTGCAGGCGATTCAGGCCGCCGACATTGTTTTTTATGACGCCCTTGTTTCGGACGACATCCGCCGCCTGATCCGCAAGGACGCGGAGCAGGTCTGCGTCGGCAAGCGCGCCGGGGCGCATCAGGTGGCGCAGGCGGAGACGAACGCGCTCCTGGTGCGCCACGCCCGCCTCGGCAAGCGGGTGGTGCGCCTGAAAGGCGGCGACCCGTTTGTCTTTGCGCGCGGCGGCGAGGAAGCGGCGGCGTTGCAGGCGGCGGACGTGCCCTACCGCGTCATCCCCGGCATCACCGCCGCCCTCGGCGCGACCGCCTATGCGGGCATCCCGCTCACCCACCGCGACTACGCGCAATCGGCGCTGTTCGTCACCGGCCACTGCCGCGACGGCGCGCGTCCCGACTGGGCGACGCTGGCGCGGGCGCGGCAGACGCTGGTGATTTACATGGGCACGCTGCAAGCGGCTACGGTCAGCGCCGAGCTGATGCGCCACGGCCGCGCCGCGACGACCCCCGTCGCCGTCATCAGCAACGGCACGCTGCCGACGCAGGCGGTGCAGACCGGCGTGCTGCGCGACTTGCCGGCGCTGGCTGCCGCCGCCCCGCGCCCGGCGCTGATTGTCATCGGCGAAGTGGTGCGCCTGCGCGCACAGCTCGCCTGGTTCGGCGAGGCGCTATCCGGCATCGCCGCCTGATTTTTTCTTCGATAGAGAGAGGTACCCACCATGACCACCGACACCTTGACCCTGCCGCGCGAAGAAGCGGACACCTGCCCCTCCGCCCCGCCGCCCGTCTGGCTGAAAAAAGAAGACAGCTGGGCGATTATCATCGGCCTCGGCCTCGTCATCGCCACCACCGCCCTCTTTCTCACGGGCGGCAGCGGCATCACCGCCTATTTCAGCTTCGGCGTGAAGGGCTGGACGACGCCCGCCGAACTCGCCGCGCAACTGCCCGCGAAAATCCCCGGCGCCATCGGCCTCTACCTGCTGCTCGCCGCCGTCCTCAGCCTTGGCGCGCGCAGCCTCGGCTACCACGTGCAGCGCTATCTGGCGGGATTTACCGCGCTCTACCTGCTCGCCATCGCCGTTTTGCTCGCCAGCGCGCACAGCGCCGCGAAAAGCGCGCAACTGGAAGGCCCGCTGGTCGCGCTCTTCATCGGCCTCGTCATCGGCAACGCCGCCCGCCTGCCCGCCTGGTTCAACGAAGCGCTGCGCACCGAGTACTACGTGAAAACCGGCATCGTGCTGATGGGCGCGACCCTGCCGTTCACCATCATCCTGCGCGCAGGCCCCGCCGCCATCGGCCAGGCGCTGATCGTCTCCATCGTCACCTTCACCAGCATCTACCTCGCCGCCACCCGCCTCTTCCGCCTCGACCGCCGCTTCGCCGCCTGCCTCGGCGCGGGCGGCTCCATCTGCGGTGTTTCCGGCGCAATTGCCATCGGCGGTGCCTGCCGCGCGCAAAAAGAACACGTCTCCATGGCCATCTCGATCGTCATCGTCTGGGCGGTCGTCATGATTTTCTTCCTGCCCGCCGCCAGCCGCTGGCTCGGCCTGCACCCCGGCGTGGCGGGCGCGTGGATCGGCACCTCCGAATTTGCCGACGCCGCCGGCTTTGCCGCCGCCGAAGCCATCGGCCACGACGCCGCCACCGAAGCCTTCACCCTGATGAAAGTCGTCGGGCGCGACATGTTCGTCGGCATCTGGGCCTTTCTCGTCGCCATCCTGTCCGTCACTGTGTGGGAAAGACAGACAGCCGCGAGCAGCGAACGCATCGACCGCCGCGAAATCTGGCAACGCTTCCCCAAGTTCATCCTCGGCTTCTTCGTGGCCTCCATCCTCACCACCCTCGTCCTCACCACCCTCAGCGCCGATGCCGCCAAAGCCTATAACGCCGACACCCTGAAAACCCTGAAAGACCTGCGCGGCTGGTTCTTCACCCTCACCTTCCTCAGCATCGGCCTGACCACGCGCTTCCGCGACCTCGCCGCCGTCGGCCTGAAACCCTGCTTCGCTTTCGCCATCGGCGTCGCCATCAACCTGCCGCTCGGCTACTGGCTCTCGAACCACGTCTTCGACAGCTACTGGCGCAGCCTGGGGGCGTGATGCAAAACGCCCCTGACGCGCAGGGTGGGCAACTTGTCGCCCACGCGGATAACCAACAGCAGCAACCGCCAGGCGGCACAATCCCGCCCTTCCGCCAACCGCAACCGGCCACAGCGACCATGATCCACATCAAAACCACCATCCGCAGCGCCTACCCGCCGCACGACCCGCGCAACGCCGCCCTGCGTGAATACCTTGACCGCGCGCACTACACCATCCGTGTCGGCAAACGCGGCTGGCAGGCGGAAAGCCGCGACGGCGAAGGCAACGACCACAAAACCGCCCTGCGCACCGCCGGCTTTGCCGATTACGACTACCATCTCTATGTCGAATACCAGCGCGCCTGGGGGTATCTGTAACCGCAGGGCGGGCTTCAGCCCGCCGCCCGCACAGGCGCGGCTGACGACTACCACCCATCCACACAAACCATAAGGAACCCATCATGAGCCACACCCACGACCCGCGCGCCAAACTGCCCGACGTGCCCTACTCCGACAACGAACGCCTCAAAGACGAAAGTGACTACCTGCACGGCAGCATCGCCGCCGACCTCAAAGACGGCATCACCGGCGCCTTTCGCGGCGACAACTTCCAGCTCATCCGCTTCCACGGCATGTATGAGCAGGACAACCGCGACCTGCGCGCCGAACGCGCCGAGCAGAAACTCGAACCGCTGAAAAGCATGATGCTGCGCTGCCGCCTGCCGGGGGGCGTCATCACCCCGCAGCAATGGCTGGGCATCGACGAATTTGCCGGCGAGCACACCCTCTACGGCTCCATCCGCATCACCAACCGCCAGACCTTCCAGTACCACGGCGTCCTGAAACCCAACATCAAGGCCATGCACCAATGGCTGCACAAACTGGGGCTCGATTCCATCGCGACCGCAAGCGACGTGAACCGCAACGTCCTCTGCACCACCAACCCGGTGGAAAGCGCCCTGCACAAAGAGGCCCACGAATGGGCGAAAAAAATCAGCATGCAGCTGCTGCCGCGCACCACCGCCTATGCCGACATCTGGCTGGACGGCGAAAAAGTGTTCACCACCGAGCCGCCCAAACCGCTCATCAAAGAAGTGGCCGACGACGTCGAACCCATCCTCGGCAAAAACTACCTGCCGCGCAAATTCAAAACCGCCGTGGTCATCCCGCCGGATAACGAAGTGGACATCCACTCCAACGATCTCGGCTTCGTCGCCATCGAAGAAAACGGCCACCTTGTCGGCTTCAACGTGCTGGTCGGTGGCGGTCTCTCCAGCGAACACGGCAACACCACCACCTACCCCAACACTTCCTACGAATTCGGCTACGTGCCGCTCAGTCACACCCTGCACTGCGCAGAAGCCGTGGTCAGCACCCAGCGCGACTGGGGCGACAGAAGCGACCGCAAACACGCGCGCACCCGCTACACCCTCGAACGCGTCGGCGTGGACGTCTTCAAAGCCGAAGTCGAAAAACGCATGGGCATCAAATTCGAGCCCATCCGCCCCTACCACTTCACGACCCGGGGCGACCGCATCGGCTGGGTCAAAGGCGAAGAAGGCAACTGGCACCTCACCCTCTACATCGAAAACGGCCGCCTCATCGACACTGACGACAAACCGCTGAAAACCGGGATGCGCGAAATCGCCAAAATCCACAAAGGCGACTTCCGCCTGACCGCCAACCAGAACCTCATCGTCGCGGGTGTGGCACCAAAAGACAAAGCCAAAATCGAAAAACTGGCGCGCGAATACGGCCTCATCAGCGACACCGTCACCAAACAGCGGGAAAACAGCATGGCCTGCGTCTCACTGCCGACCTGCCCGCTCGCCATGGCCGAAGCCGAACGCTTCATCCCCGGCCTCATCGACCAGGTGGATGCCATCATGGCCAAACACGGCATGGCGGACGAACACGTCGTGCTGCGCGTGACCGGCTGCCCGAACGGCTGCGGTCGGGCGATGCTGGCGGAAATCGGCCTCGTCGGCAAAGCCATCGGACGCTACAACCTCTTCGCGGGCGGCAACCGCATCGGCACGCGCATCCCGCGCCTTTACAAAGAAAACATCACCGAGCCGGAAATCCTCGCCATCCTGGACGAATGGATTGGTGCCTGGGCACGGGAACGCGAAACGGATGAAGGTTTCGGCGACTACGCCATCCGCGCCGGCATCGTCAAACCCGTGCTCGACCCGCCGCGCGATTTCTGGGCGGCATGACACCCAGCCGGCGGAGAAAAACACAGGTGCAGGGCGGGCTGAAACCCGCCCTGTTTCTTTCGCCGCTATATAGCCGCTTCAAATAGTTCGCAGGGTGGGCTTCAGCCCACCATTACTATTATTGCGGCGGGTTGAAATCCGCTTGCGCCGCTATCCTGGTGCGGCAATTTGCCCATATGATGGGTGGCAAGCGGCGGCAGGGCACGTCATGCCGCCTGTCCTTCTACCGCATCATTCAGGAGAAAATCATGCGCCCCGTCAAGCGCCCGCCGATTCACCCGCCTACTATTTATGCATGGAAGTATGGCCCCGGCCGCACGATGGAAACCTATCTCGGCTATCAGATGCTGGCCTCTCTCGGCATTGTCGTGCTTGCCGAGATTTTATTTTCCCTGCGCGTCATCGGCATATCGACGCAGGTTTATTTGCTGGCGCAATTTTTTATCCTCCTGCTGCTCTGTGCCGCCAGCCTCGCCGTGCCGCCCTTGCTGAATTATCTGGCGCGTTACCCTTTTACCGGCATGAATGCTGTACGCGATGCCATGTTGGCGTATAGCGAAACAGAAATAGACGATGAAGAGGAGCGCGCGGCGTATTTGCAGGAAATGGCGCTGAATGGTTATGTGCCGCCTGCGGCGCGGCAGCAATATGCGCTGGCGGTGATTGTCTGTTTGCTGTTGTGCCAGTTGTTCGTTATCGGTGTCTGGATGCAGGACGGCATCTTGATATGGCGCCCCGCCTGGGTGGACGGCATTATCGACTGGATGCGGGCACATACCGGGGCATGGGATAAAGAACAGTGGCAGATGCTTTTTTATATTGACCGCAGGGATACGGTGTTTGCCGGGATATTTCCCGATGATCATGCTTTTCTCGCCTCACCTTTGGGCGACAGCCAGCTCTTTTTTCATGTGGTATTGCTCTGTATGCACCCGCTCTTTATCGTCTGTTATTATCTGTGGCTTTCGCGCATTCTGGATTATTTGGGTTTTGTGTTAATTGACCCGCGTTATATCAACAGCGTTGCCGCTTTTTGTAAATCATTTTTTTGGTTCCTGCCCTTATTGTTCTTATTGACAGGGGGCGCCATGGCTATTAAATCAATACCGTCTTTGCCAACCGATAATTGGATTATGGGTATCCGGTACTGGAATAAGGGTGCAGGGGAATTATTGGTGATATACCTCTTGCTTGTAACGTCTCTGAAATTCCTTTCCGGCTGGTGCCTTTTCTTTGCCCGCCCGTTTTTGCCGGCAAGGGAAGAAGATTTTTATGATTGACGGCAAATCCCCCAAATCATCCGCTTGTTGTCGGGACGTCGCCACAGGCAGCGCCTCTACATGGGCGGTGGCAGGCGGCAGGCATCATCGCCACGCAGGAACGGCACCATGCTTTCCCGCCGCACCCGGAAAAACGCCTGCACCGCCCGCCCGGCGAAGGCGGCTTCATCCGCGTCCAGCACGGCGGTGGCGGTGGTGAGGATGTCGCCCCGGCGCAGCCGCTGCGCGATGCCGGCAAAGGCCCGGGCGAGGAAGGCGCGGTCGCCGTAGCGGGGCAGGACGTTATCCGCTTCCAGCCAGGCGAAGGTGCGCGCGAAGGCGGCGGGGAAAAGCGGGCGGTATGCGCCGACGCGGCGCAGGATGTCCGCCGCGACGCCGGCCAGGTCTTGCCGGAAGAGGCGCTCGAAGTCGCGGCAGAGGAAGTGGTCGATGAACATGTCGGCGACGATGCCCTTGCAGCGGCCGAAGCCGCCCAGCAGCGGGTAGAGCGGGTTGTCGGCGCGGTCGGCGAGGCTGTCGATGCGGCGGTGCAGCACCACGCCCGCACGCAGGGCGGCGGGCAGGGGAAGCGCCGCCACCGGCCCTTTGTAGAAGTCGCCGGCGAAGTTGTCGTAGAGCGTCTGTTGCCGGTGGGCGTCGTCCAGCGCGAGGGAAATCAGCGCGTGGCCGAGGAAGTTCACGGGCGGCTACTGTTCGACGTGAAAGCGCAGTTCGCTTTTGTCGCCCTGCGCCTCTTCGAGGACGACCTGCTCGACATAGGCCCCGCCCCGGATGTCGATGCGCTCGAAAATTTGCCGCATCAGCGCGTTTTTCGGCAGCAGTTGCAGCGTCCACGCCGCCGCTTCGCCGCCCGCCGTGATGCTGAAATATTCGTTCAGGGTGGCTTCGTCGGCGCGGAGGAAGGCGAGGAAGAGGCGGCTTTGCGCTTCGTTCGCCGCCGTGCTGCCGGCCGGTTGCCAGGCGTCGCCCTGCCACTGACTGACGCCCTCGGCGGTGATGCGCAGGCTGCTGGCAAACGGTTTTTCCAGATTCCAGTAGAGCGCGCCCTGTTGCAGGGCGAAGTGGCCGCTGGCAACCAGCGGGCGGTTCATGCCGCGCAGGTAGCGGGTCTGGGTGAAGGTGCCGGCCGGTTCGGGCTGGCGGCGCAGTTGCGCGGTGATGTCGGCGACGCTGATGGCGGCGTGGGCGGGCAGCGCGGCGAGGAGGCACAGCGCGGCGAGGAGGCGGGTGAAGCAGGTGCGGGTCATGTGTGTTTCTCCTGATGATTATTGATGGTTTCAATGGTGGCGGCATTATGCACGCTTTACCGCCGTCTTTCGGTGAATCATGCGAGACTGGCCGCCTGTCGCCACATCTTTTTTCAAGGAGAAACCATGCCCCGTTTCCCGCTCAACCTCGCCGACCCGCGTACGCGCGGCTGGGGCGGCGCTTGTCTCGACCCCTCGCATGCTTCTTGTTGGGTTATCGTCACCGCAGTGCTGCTGCCCGCGATGTACGACGCGACCACCGGGCCGTTCCTCACCCCCTGGGTTGGCCTGTGGCTGCCGCTGTGGGGTACTTACGGCCTGTTCCTCTATCTGCGCCGCCGCGCCTATTTTGACCCGCGCACCGCTCACCGAACGCCTCCTCTTCTGGCCGACCACCCTGCTGGCCTGCTTCGCCATCCCGGCCGGCATTCAGGTGAACCTGGGCGTAACCACATGGCTGACCACGCACCATGAAGACATCCTCCGGCTCGTCACCGCGCAGGGCATGCTCAACCTGGGCGTGCCGCTCATCGCCCTGCTTGTGCGCAGGCGGTAGAAGAAAAATCAGGGACATCCGCTCGCCCGCTTGCGGCGGGAAAAGCCTGATAGACTACCGCCGCCCCGCCTGGCAGCGGGGCTCCCATCCATCCCCACACAAGGACCCACCCATGAAAACCACCCTGCTCACCGCCGCCATCACCTGCGCGGCACTCGCGACCTGCGCCGCCCATGCGGGCACGCTGGATGACATCAAAAAACGTGGCGAATTGCGCTGCGGCGTCACCCAAGCGCTTGCCGGCTTCTCCGTCGCCGATGACAAAGGCCGCTGGACCGGACTTGATGTCGATTACTGCCGCGCGCTGGCCTCCGCCATCTTCCACGATCCGGAAAAAGTCACCTTCCGCCCGACCTCATCCAAAGAACGCTTTACCGTACTGCAATCGGGCGAAATTGACGTGCTGGCGCGCGTGACCACCTGGACCACCTCGCGCGACGTCGATATGCCGTTTGACTTCATCGGCGTCAACTACTACGACGGTCAGGGTTTCATGGTGCGCAAAGACCTCGGCATCAAAAGCGTGAAAGAGCTTTCCGGCGCCTCCATCTGCACCAACACCGGCACCAGCACCGAAACCAACATGGCGGACTACTTCAAGGCGAACGGCCTCGAATACAAACCCGTCATCTTCGAAAAATCCGAAGAAGTGAAAAGTGCCTACGACGCTGGCCGCTGCGACGCCTACTCCTCGGACGTCTCCGGCCTCTACGTGCAGCGCAAACTGCTCGCCAACCCCGATGCGCACGACATCCTGCCGGAAGTCATCTCCAAAGAACCGCTTGGCCCGCTGGTGCGCCAGGAAGATCCCGCTTTCAAAGACCTCGCTGCCTGGACGCATCACTGCATGGTGAACGCTGAAGAATACGGTGTGACCCAGGCGAACGTTGACGAGATGAAAAACAGCAACAATCCGAACATCCGCCGCCTGCTCGGCGTGGAAGCAAACGGCGCGGACAAACTCGGCGTTGGCCGGGATTTCTGCTACCACATCGTGAAAAACATCGGCAACTACGGCGAAGCCTATGACAGAAACGTCGGCAAAGACTCGCCGCTTGCCATCGAACGCGGCCTGAACCGCCTGTGGAATCAGGGCGGCATCATGTTTGCCCCGCCGCTGCGTTAAGCCCCATCACTCACCGAAGAGACGCCTCACCGCGTCTCTTTTCACATCAACATCGGAGCCTGCCATGCTCAAACTCGAAGCCATCACCCCATCCGCGCAGCTGGGCGGCATCCTTGCCAACGACATCGTGCATATCATCACCACCGCATGGGTTGGGACAGATGCGCTGACCATTTATTACAAAGACAGCCAAGGCAAACTGGGCGAGCAGCTGCTCTTTCGCAGTGATGAAGCGCGCTTGAGTCTCGCACAGGAAGGCTGGGCATACGCCTTTGATGCCGACGGGGCGAAATTCCGGCTGGCACTGGAAGCCTACCGTATCGCGCAGGCGGCATTATTTGACCCGATGATGGCGGTGCACACCTCCAACGTTGAACCGCTGCCGCACCAGATTTCCGCCGTCTATGAAGCGATGCTGCCCCGACAACCACTGCGTTTCGTGCTGGCCGATGACCCCGGCGCGGGCAAGACCATCATGGCCGGGCTGCTTATCCGCGAATTACTGATACGGGCAGACGCGCAACGCATCCTGATTGTTGCCCCCGGTTCGCTGTGTGAGCAGTGGCAGGATGAAATGCTGGAAAAATTTAACGTGGAATTTACCCTGTTCAGCCGCGAAAAACAGGAACAATCCCCCTCGGGCAACTACTTCGCCGACAGCGACCGCCTGATCTGCCGCCTTGATCAACTGTCGCGCAATGCCGACTATCAGGCCAAACTGAAAAACACCACCTGGGATCTCATCATCGTTGACGAAGCGCACAAACTCTCCGCCAACTATGGTGGCAACAAAATCAACAAAAGCAAACGCTTCCAGCTGGGTGAGCTGCTCGGTAGCATCAGCCGCCATTTCCTGCTGATGACCGCCACCCCGCACAACGGCAAAGAAGCCGACTTCCAAATCTGGTTGTCGCTGCTTGATGGCGACCGCTTCTACGGCAAATTCCGTGAAGGCGTGCACAAAGTTGATGTCTCGGACATGATGCGACGCATGGTCAAAGAAGAACTGCTGAAATTCGATGGTAAGCCGCTCTTCCCTGAACGCCGCGCCTACACTGCCAACTACACCCTGTCGCTGCCAGAAGCTGCGCTATACGAACAAGTCACCACCTACGTCCGCGAAGAAATGAATCGCGCCGACAACCTCGACGGGCAGAAAAAAAACAACGTCGGCTTCGCCCTTACCATGCTGCAACGCCGCCTCGTCTCCAGCCCCGAAGCTATCTACCAATCGCTGAAACGTCGTCGTGAACGCCTGGAAAACCGCCTGAGCGAGGCCAGACTGCTGGCGCGTGGTGAAAAAGTGCGGCAACACCTCTCCGAAACCCTCGGCACCTACTACGTTGCGCGGCAAATCGACCTGCCGGAAAGCATGGACGAGCTGGATGAAGAACTGGGTGGCGCCGAATACGAGACCTACATCGAACAAGTCGTGGATCAGGCGAGTGCCTCCGAAACCATCCCCGAACTGGAAGCAGAAATCCACAGCCTGCAACGTCTCGAACGGCAAGCGCAGCAAGTCGTGCAAAGCGGCAGCGACACCAAATGGGAACAACTCTCCGCCCTGTTGCAGGATGCGCCGCACATGAAAGATGCCAACGGGCAGCGGCGCAAACTCATCATCTTTACCGAACACAAAGACACCCTGCACTACCTCGCCGCACGCATCACCAACCTGCTTGGCAGTGCGGAAGGCGTGCGCACCATCTCGGGCAGCACCAACCGCGACGAACGCCGCAAAATACAGGAAGAATTTCGCCACAACCCCGCTGTGCTCATCCTGATTGCCACGGATGCGGCCGGCGAAGGCGTCAACCTGCAAAACGCCAACCTGATGATCAACTACGACCTGCCCTGGAACCCGAACCGTATCGAACAGCGCTTTGGCCGCATCCACCGCATCGGCCAGACCGAAGTCTGCCACCTGTGGAATCTCGTCGCCAAAGAAACCCGCGAAGGCGAAGTCTTCCAAAAACTCTTCGACAAAATCGAAACCGTGCGCGCCACCCTCAAAGGCAAAGTCTTCGACATCCTCGGCGAAGCCTTTGCCGACAAACCGCTGCGCGAACTGCTACTGGAAGCTATCCGCTACGGCGAGCAGCCCGAAGTCAAGGCGCGCATGGACGAAGTCATCGCCGGCGCGCTGGACATCGAACACCTGCACGCCATCATTCGCCGCAACGCCCTCGCCGAACAAACCCTGCAACTGGAAGACCTCTATCACATCAAAGAAGAAATGGACAAAGCCGAAGCGCGCCGCCTGCAACCCTACTTCATTCATGCCTTCTTCAAGGAAGCCTTCGCCGCCCTCGGCGGCAGCCTGCACCCGCGCGAAGCGGGGCGCTACGAAATCACCTACGTCCCCGCCCGCATCCGCGACAACGACCGCGTCATCAGCGAAAGCCGCACCCCCGTGCTGAAAAAATACGCGCGCATCTGCTTCGACAAACAGCACATCCGCCCGGTGGGCAAAGCCCTGGCGGATTTCATCCACCCCGCTCACCCGCTGCTGCACAGCATCATCGACCTCACCTTGCAAGAGCACCGCAGCAAACTCAAACAGGGCGCCATCCTGCGTGATCCCAATGACATGGGCAGCGAGCCGGGCATCCTCTACATGATCGAACACGTCGTGCGCGACGGCGACGGCACAGACATCTCGCGCCGCCTGCAATTCGTGCACATTGACCGCCACGGCAACACCCGCTACGCGGGCTGGGCGCCGCACCTCGACCTCGTCCCGCTCAAAAAACCGGCTGACGACCCGCACATCCGGACACTACTGCACAGCGACTGGCTCAACCACGGCGATGGCGAACAGCGCGCCATCCACTACGCCGCCACCCACATCGCCCCGGCGCACTACCGGGAAATTCAGGCACGCCGCAACGTCCAGGCAGACAAAACCCTCGCCGCCGTACACGAACGCCTGGTCAAAGAAATCAACTACCAGCAGGACCGCTACCTCAAACTGCAAGACGACATCAAGGCGGGTAAACATCCGCGCCAGCAGCCGGAAACCCTGCGCCAGCGCATTGACGAACTCACCACCCGCCTCGAACAGCGCACGACCGCCTTGCGGGCCATGAAAAACATCACCTCGGCGACGCCCGTCATCATCAGCAGCGCACTGGTGCTGCCACAGGGCTGGTTCGCGGAGGACGGCGCCGCAGCCGCAGAAAACACCGTGGACGCCGCTGCCCGCGCCCGCGTTGAACAACTCGCCATGCAAGCCGTGATGGACACCGAAGCCGCCTTCGGCCATGCCGTTACCGACGTCAGCGCCGAAAAATGCGGCTGGGACATCACCGCCCGTCCCGCCCCGCACGCCGACGGCAGCCTGCCCGACGACCGCCACATCGAAGTCAAAGGCCGCGCCAAAGGACAAACCACCATCACCGTCAGCCGTAACGAAATCATGTATGCCCTCAACCAGGCCGACAAATACCTCCTCGCCATCGTCATCGTCGATGGCGACAAGGCGGAAGCGCCGCGCTACATCAAAAACCCCTTTACCGCCGAACCCGACTTCGGCGTTACCGGCGTCGACTACGACCTCGCCAAACTGCTGGCCAAATCCGTGCCGCCCGCAGAAACCCTGTGATACCAAAACCCCAAATAATCTGCCGTAGGGCGGGCTCCAGCCCGCCGCAACAAGGCTAATAGTGAGCCCGGTGTTTATGCCGTTTGCCGGATCCAGCGACTACGCCGCTTGGCAGCGTCCTGCTTCTTCCCCGGCAACAAGCGCTTAAGCAGCGGATTCAGGCGGGAATGGCGGGACAGGGGACAATGGCAGCCAGGGCATCCGCCTCCTTCACCTGCGCCAGGCGCAAATCGTAGGCGTTTTGCCAGTTCAGCCAATATTGCGGACTGGTGCGGAAATATTTGCCCAGCCGCAGGGCGGCTTCCGGCGTAACGGCGCGCCGTTCCCGCACAATATCGTTGATAAAAGGCGCGGGCAGATGCAGGGCGGCAGCCAGCGTCGCCGCATTCATACCGAGCGGAATCAGGAAATCTTCGCGCAAATGCTCACCCGGATGAATGGGGCGCATACCGTTTTCTGCATGAAAAATCGTCATGTGATGGCCTCAGTGGTAGTCAACAATTTCTACTGCACAAGCGGCACCGTTTGCCCACTTGAAGCAGATTCTGTACTGGCGGTTGATACGGATGCTGTATTGCCCGACCCGGTCACCGGAGAGCGCTTCCAGCATATTGCCCGGTGGTGCGCGCAAATCATCAAGGCATGTCGCTTGTGCCAGGGCATTCAGTTTCCGCTGCGCGATACGGGCAAAGGCTTCAAACCGCTTGACCCGCTTGCCCTCGAATAAAGCAGCAGTATCTTTACAGATAAAATCCATATAAAACGCTTGGTTTATGTCACGGTTGGCATTATAGAAAAACGGCTGTCCACCGGCATATGTCCATCTGTCGTGCTCTCGCCCCAATGCCATCATTGCCCCACCCGTGCACAGGGCTACAATAGCCGCCCGCCCACCAGGATCCGCACCATGCACCCCATCCACATCCCGAAAAAACTGATCGAAGTCGCCCTGCCGCTGGATGACATCAACAAGGCCAGTGCATACGAAAAGATGCCCGGCATTGGCGCACATCCGCGCGGCATCCATCTGTGGTGGGCACGACGGCCGCTCGCCGCCGCCCGCGCCGTGATCTTCGCGCAGATGGTGAACGATCCCGGCTATGAGGTCGGCAAGGGCTTTCGGCGCGGCGTCAACAAAAAAGCCGCTGAAATCCGTCGCGAGCAGTTGTTCGATATCATCCGCGAGCTGGTGAAATGGGAAAACAGCAACAACCCCGACGTCCTCAAGCGCGCCAACGACGCCATTTGGGCGAGCTGGCGCGAAACCTGCGAGCTCAACAAAAAACACCCGCAGGCCGCCACCCTCTTTAATCCGGAAGTCCTGCCCGCCTTCCATGATCCCTTCGCCGGTGGCGGTGCCCTGCCACTGGAAGCGCAGCGCCTCGGCCTTGCCGCTTACGCCAGCGACCTCAACCCCGTGGCGGTGATGATCAACAAAGCCATGCTCGACATCCCGCCGCGTTTTGCCGGCATTGCCCCCATCGGCCCACTACCCGTCGGCGAAACACCATGCGGCACCACACAAGACTGGCCGGGCGCCAGCGGCCTCGCCGAAACCGTGCGCCGCTACGGCCACTGGATGCGCGACGAAGCGGTAAAGCGCATCGGCCACCTCTACCCGACAATCACCATCACCGCCGAGATGTGCGCCACGCGTCCCGACCTCAAACCCCTGCTCGGCCAAAAACTCACCGTCATCGCCTGGCTGTGGGCGCGCACCGTAAAAAGCGCCAACCCCGCCTTTTCCCATTGCCAGGTGCCGCTGGTGTCCAGCTTCATCCTGTCGAGCAAAAAAGACAAAGAAGTGTATGTCCAGCCGGTGATTAGCGGCGATGACTACCGCTTCACCGTCAAGATGGGTAAACCGCCGGCAGCGGCAAAAAACGGTACCAAAGCGGCGCGCGGCGCCAATTTCACCTGCCTACTCTCAGGCAGCCCGCTCAATCAGGCGCATATCCGCGAAGAGTTCAAGCAAAAACGCGTCGGGCAACGCCTGATGGCGATCGTCGCCGAAGGGAAAAATGGCCGTGTTTATCTGTCACCAACTGCCGAAATGGAAGCCATTGCCCACAGCGCCCAACCGGGCTGGCAGCCGGATATGGCTATGAATCAGGATTGCAAGGATTTGGTATCGGGACGCGGCTACGGCATCACGCAATGGTCGGAACTCTTTACCGCCCGCCAACTGACCGCGTTGTCCACCTTTTCCGATTTGGTGCAGGAAGCCAAAGAGCGCATCAGCGCCGACGCCCGCGCTGCCGGGATGACGGACGACGGCATCGGTCTGGCGCAAGGCGGCACAGGCGCCACAGCTTTTGCCGAAGCAGTGGCGGTGTATTTGGCGTTTGCGGTAGATAGACTGGCAGATTTCAATAGCACTACAGCGACTTGGAAACCTTCAGGTGAACAGGTAATGCAGACATTCAAACGACAGGCTATTCCTATGACCTGGGATTTTCCCGAATCTAATGTACTTATTAATAAAGCTATATGCTGGATAAACTCTATTAAATATACTGTTGATAATTTGAATAGTTGTTCTTGTTCTAAATCAGCAATCAGCAATCAGCAATCAGCAATCAGCAATCAGCAATCAGCAATCAGCAATCAG